>Ga0137302_10003_pt1 | contig 313693 bp, 241 predicted proteins | sample Ramsor2O_GlcNAcB_FD_97184 | JGI IMG/M metagenome (GOLD analysis project Ga0137302, IMG submission 97184) | Mouse cecal microbial communities from Vienna, Austria - N-Acetylglucosamine amended with D2O_GlcNAcB | ecosystem: Host-associated > Mammals > Digestive system > Large intestine > Cecum... | reverse complement strand
ATCAATTCTGAATTTGAGGAAACTGGCTTCGGATTATATGCTGTTGAGATTAAGGAAACAGGTGAATTTATTGGTTATGTAGGGTTCCATCGCTTCGCTTTCGACGTTCCTTTTTCACCGGGGTGGGAAATAGGCTGGCGAATATCAGATAAATTCTGGAATAAAGGATATGCTACGGAAGCGGCGATGGCGTGTATAAAGTATGCACAGGAGAAAAAATTATGCAATAGACTATATTCCTTTACTGCCGTACCTAATATTGCGTCAGAAAATGTCATGAAGCGCATAGGAATGTCTTTTGAAGGGCTGTTCATGCACCCGGCATTAGCCGAAGGTCATTGGTTGAAAGAACACAAATTGTACTCTTTAGATTTATAATGGCACTGACCTGTCCCGGAAAGGCGAGTCTGTGATATGCCGACAACGCAGGAAGGCGGCACATCACTGTCTCGGCTCGTGGACTGCTGACCAACGGAGAGTGGCGCAACGGCTCCAACAACGAAAAATGGAGGCGGCGTAAGAACACGGAGTGGCTGAAATAGCAAGAGCCGGTACTGCGAAGCCTGCGGAGCAACCCGCTCAGGCTATCAGACACTTGGTGTTTAGCCGACTCTTTAATTCTGGCAATGCGGTCAGCGGTAGTGCAGACTCGTCAAACGCCGCTGACGGCATTGACTCCATCGGCACTGCCTCGCTTGAGACCGACAATGTCGAGCCGTTGCGCCTCTCGCAGGTTTCGTCAGTTTCATGATGTATAACAAATAGAATTGCGATATTTCTCTATTTTGTTTGGTATGATTAACAAAATTCACTAACTTTGCAGTCATGAAGATAATAGCAAGGCAACAGTATATTGAGCATATTCAGAGATTTATCGGCAAGGGGATGATAATTGCTCTTACCGGGCAACGTCGCGTTGGCAAGAGTTATATAATCCGTCAACTCGTCAGCGAGATTGAAGCCGACAATCCGGATGCCAATATCGTCTATATCAATAAGGAAAAAACAAAGTATGCCGATATAAGAAATGCAGATGACCTTTCGCGTTATCTTGACGGCAAATTGAAAAACGATGCGGAGAATTATTTGCTCATTGACGAGGTGCAGGACATTGACGGTTTTGAGAATGTACTCCGTAGCCTTAATGCCGACGAGGAATGCCAGATTGTCGTGACCGGAAGTAACGCCAAGATGCTTTCGTCGGAGCTTTCCACATACCTCGGCGGTCGATATATTGAGATTCATATCCTGAGTCTTTCATACCGAGAGTTCCTGACCTTTCACGGGCTTGATGATTCTGATGACAGTCTTCAGAAATATCTCGGATTCGGCGGTCTTCCTCACTTGTACCGTCTCGGACTTGAAAACGAGGATATGGTATGGGAATATATACAGAACATCTACAATACCATTGTTTTGAAAGATGTGGTGCAGAGGGAAGGGTTGCGCAATGTGACACTGTTTGAAAACCTGATGTCATACGTCAGCGACAACGCGGGGCAACTTGTATCGGCTACATCATTGTCGAAATATCTCAAATCTCAGCGAGTGGAATTGACCCCGTTGTCGGCGATAAATTATCTGAAAGCTGCCTCAAACGCTTACATCATCAATAAAGTGCCGAGATATGACATACATGGAAAGCGTCTGTTGGAGACCAACGACAAATACTACTTTGAGGACTTGGGGCTGCGCAATATGCTTGCCGGCCCTAACCGTACCGGCGACATAGAGAAAGTAATAGAAAACGCTGTCTATCTACATCTTAAAAATCTCGGATACAAGATCAGTGTCGGAACACTTCCCAACGGTGAGATTGATTTCGTTGCCGAAAAAGGCGGCACATCGGTCTATATACAGGTGGCGTATCTTATCGCTGACGACAAGACAATGGAGCGGGAGTTTGGAAATCTGCTGAAGATACATGACAACTATCCCAAGTATGTCATATCCATGAATCCGATGTCACGTTCTCAGAACTACGAAGGCATAAAACATCTGACCTTACGGCAGTTCCTGATGTCGGATAACTTATAACTAATGGCAGTTCATTTTATGAACTTTTAAGATGACTAATTTGGCACTATGGCAATTAATGATTAACTTTGCAAAAACGAAGATAAGAACGGCGTTGCAAAATGATGAAGTACAGAGGTGCCTCATCTGAGCCAATTCCGAACTTTAACATAGAGAATAAACTGCCCTACAATAAGTTACCTTGAAGTTCAAAGTACAAGTGGGACCACTTAAATAACATCCAGAAGCATTCAAAGCCTTGATAATCAGCATTATCGAGGCTTTGTTGTGTTTAAGGGTTCAATATATCGCGGAAGAATGATGAAAGATGTGGGTGTGCCATCCGTGACCGACCTTCCCCAAAGGCTTCTCCTCGGTCACTTTGGCTGAAAATAATTTTCAATTCACTATTCTTCAACATTTTGCATAACGCTTTACCATTCCTCATTACCTAACTTTCGGGTATGTAATTGTTCTTGAACCTCGCAGGAATGGTTCTGCATATTATCTGCTAACAGCATATCATCTTGAAGGATGCCGCTCACAATAAAATCATGAACAAGTACCGTCACAGACGGCTACACAATCTTCTATAAAAAAGCAAAAAACGCAGAGCTTCAAGGCTTGCGTTTTTCGATTTCCTTTCCTCAAATGAGGAATGAACTCTGGTGGAAAGGTACAAATTTTTGTTGACCCTGCAAAATTCTAACGTTGGAAACTTCAAAATGTTTTATGAAAATAATAAAACTTCGATAAACCTGATAAATCTCGCATAGCAAACTACGATAATTAGGCGTATTTATGACATCCGTACTACGATAAACAAATATTCAGGTTGCAAAAGATGGTCTATGTCGCTTCATCACATCGGCGGCACTATAAATATTTCTTATTGAAAGCCAGCATCATGCGCTAAGGCTGAAATGAGGAAATTGCGGGTATACAGAGGCGTGGCACATTGGATGCGTATTAACGCATAGCAAATAACAATAGTAGAATGATGGATTATCATTTAGATATAATCCATCTACCTTCTTTGCGCCCACCTTCACGCGATATAATTCTAGATTTTTGAAGATACTCCATATCCCTACGGACTGTACGGTATGTAATTGCCATGGCTTCCGCTATCTGTGACATGGTTGCAGTGGGAGTCTTCTCCAATAGATGAATTATCTCCAATTGGCGAGAAGATAATTCTTTCTGCCCCTCTTTTTGCCCTTCTTTCCGCCCCCTTTGTGGGGCAGTAAGATTTTCGGCATTGACTATCTTCAGTTCGAGTTTAACCTGCATCAACTCAGGTTGCTCAATAAGCTGAGGTTTAAGCCAATGTTTTTCATGCCAGGCATTGAGAATGAGAGGGAATTTGAATATTGTTCATTATTGAACCCATTATAAAATAATAAGATATGAATCAATTCAAAGACAAAGTATCAGAAACTCTCCTGATTCCGCTCTATATGCGAGCCAAAGAGAGTAGCCGGGCAGACGCGATAATTCACGACCCTATAGCACAGCGCATTGTCGAATCTATTGAATATGACTATTCAAAGTTCGACACAGCCAAAATGAGCGAGATCGGCTGTGCCATCAGATGCCGTTTCTTCGACGACATGGTGACGGAGTTTGTCCGAAACCATAAGAATCCGGTAATCGTCAATCTCGGATGTGGACTTGACGCCCGCTGCCAACGTACCGTGGAAGGGATATCGGATGTGGCATTCTACAGTCTTGACTTGCCGGACACCATAGACATGCGTCGTTCATTCATTTCCGAGGCTTCCAACGAATCCTATATCTCGAAGTCGATGTTTGATACCGTCTGGATGGATCGGATTAAGAGCGAACATCCCTTCGGCGATATCCTGCTCATAGCCGAAGGCGTCATCATGTATTTTGATGAAGCGACTCTCCGACAATTCTTTAACGACTTATGCGATCGTTTCAGCAATGCCGAAATCTGGTTTGACACCATGGGAACTCTTGGCGTTAAAAATCAGAACAGACACGATGCCATTAAAAATATGGAAGCAACTTTCAAATGGGGCATCAACGACGGAAAAATCCTCGAATCATGGAATCAGCATCTTTCTCTGATAGGACAGATTTCTCCGGGACGCTTCTTCCGCTCACGTCAGACAATGCTTATGCGTGCATTGTCATTATTCCCTGGCATATTTTCAGACTTTATTCCTATTTAGGATATAGAATTTCATAATCAGACTCGATTAAGCAGTATGGACATAAAGGCGGGGAAACCTGCCTTTATGTATATCTAATGTACTTATAAATAATTTATAATGGACAAAGATTTTAGCCACTCCATTAAGAATAGTTTAACAGCTTATTGAGGTACAAAGTCTTCATCCTCAATTTGAATAAATTAGATATTTGCGGTTTTTGCTGTTCGGTTAAAAAAATGAATTATTTGGTGGTAATGGTTATTTTTTGTAAATTTGCGGTTGAAATGGTTGCTCTGTCGTCCAAGAGTGGAGGCGTGAAGGAGCATCAAAAGGGAATGAGGTGAGATTCCTCGACAGTACCCGCTGCTGTAATTCCCGTTCTTTGACGATGTTTATTCGTTACTGAACAAGGTTTTTCGCAACCTGCCACTGGTCACCAAACGACTGGGAAGGCGCGATTGAACCGGGATAAGTCAGAAGACCTGCCATTTCCGCCAAGTGATACCGCCTACGGGACTATGGGCTTAGGTTGTCTGACTTCTTACCTCGTAAGTTGTTTTTAATGACTATAATTCTATCTATTCCCGTTGCCGCTTCATTTAAGCGTTATCGGGAATATTTATTTTTTGATATTAACTAAAAACAACAACGAGTATGAAAAAACTCCTACGTTTCGCAGCTTGCGGCTTTGCTTTGGTCGCAGCCGCAACTTTCACAGGGTGTTCCAATGAGGATGCCTTAGTCGATAACTTCGACGCAGCGGACGGCAAGCCGTTGAGCCGCTCTGCATCAAGTCAGGTCGTAATTGACTTCGAGGATTTGATGTCCTTTGAAGGTGTCGATGTCTTGGCTGGTCCAACATCCTATGGACGCAATTACTATTCAGATTACAGTGGTACCCAGATTACGGGTATAATGAATTTGGATGGATCTTTTACATCCATGGAGAATGAAGGCTCATGGCCTCTTGGTTCAGATATTGCTCCATCCTATATGTTTGGAGGCATCGCAGTTTCGGATTGGGCTATGACTTCCAATCCTTCTTCGAACCCAAACCCAGATAAACCATTTAATAAGGATTGGTGGTATTCTGAGTATAACCAGATGAGTGTATATAATACGGCTCGTACTGCCACCGGTAATCGTGGTGGAGCAGGTGCTAATGGCTCGAACAACTTCGGTGTGGTTTACGGTTTTGATGACTCCTACGGTTATGCTAAAGAAGCTTCATTCGATATTCAATCAATGACTCTTAAATCCCTTAAGATTTGTAATACCGCTTATACTTATGGAGTTATCCAGAATGGAAATACATGGATTGGAGAGAATGGCGTGGAAGTTACGGCTAAATCCCTTAAAGATTCCAAAGGCTATTTTAATCTCATTATAAAGTGTTTCGATGCAAGTGGCAATATTGTTAAACGCATAGAAACTCCTCTTGCAGACTATCGTAATGGCAAAGACTTCTGTGTGACTACTTGGACGACAATTCCCGTTAACGCAGCCAATGTGGATAAAGTTCAGTTCGGTTTCTGGGGCTCTGATATCCATGATGGAGGTCCCGCAACACCCTGTTATGTTGCGATTGATGATATAGTATTGGAATAATAATATAAAGAAGCTGTTTGTGATTAAGTTGTCACAAACAGCTTCATTCGGTTGACAAAACAAATGAATAGATATTTACTCGCAATTTTTATCATCTTTATTGCATTGACATCATGCAATAAAGATGATAACTTGTACGACAATAACGGGCTGCCTTCAGTAGAGTTTGACTCTGAGACAGGAATCTACACTGTTAAACAGGGACGTTCAATTACGATAATACCGGAATACAAAAATGTCAATAACGCCGTTTTTGCTTGGACTATTGACGGACGGTTGGTTTCTACATCACAGTCTCTCACTTTCACATCTGATGAAATAGGCGATTATTTCGTGACTTTGCGAGTGGATACCGAAGTAGGTTCAGTAAAAGACGAAATAAAGATTGAAGTAGTTGATCTTCTTCCACCAACAATATCGTTCCTCCTACCGCCTCAGGGTCTGAAAGTAAAAAAAGGTACAGATTATTCTTTGGCTCCGGAAATCCAGAATGATGACGATGATAATTTCGAAATCGAATGGATAATTAACAACAAAGTCGTGGGAAGGGAAAAGACTTATGTTTTCAATGAGGATAAGATTGGTGAATATACTGTCACTATCAACGCCTCAAACGATGATGGCAAGACTTCCTATGACCTAAAAATTCAGGTTTTGGAGTCGGAGCCATTTGTTGTCAGCTTCTTGAAACCTTACTATCTGGCTGAGGAAAATGTAAGATATGTCTATCCCGGTCAGTCCGTTTTCCTGAGACCTCATCTTGAATATTTTACTAATCCTACTTTCAAGTGGAGCGTGGACGGAAAGGAAATAGCTGATGCTTCATCTCAAACATACGCGTTTACTCCTTCATCTCCCGGCAACTACATGGTGACAGTGACCGTCACTGAGAATTCAGAACATTCTGACGCATCAGTAAGCACAACTGCAAAGATTGTTTGTGTGACCGGCTCTCCTGCTGATAAATACAGACCCCTGACAACTTCAAGTGTGCAAAAATGCAACAAGGTATATGAATTTACTCCTGCCCCCGGACAGTTTATATATGCGGGAGGGACATTTGGATATACTGGTAATGAAACAACAATGGAACTGGCTATAGCTTTCGCAGAGCGTAATTTAGCTAACGAATGGTACGTTTCATTGGGAGCATGGGGCGGTTCGATAATTGTAGGCTTTGACCATAGTATAAAGAATCTAAAAGGAGACGATTATGATTTTGCAGTTCAAGGGAATGCCTTTGCCACTTCTAATGAACCCGGTATTGTCTGGGTGATGCAGGATACAAACGGTAACGGGCTTCCAGATGATGAGTGGTATGAATTGCGAGGCTCAGAGACGGGTAAGTCCACAACAATTCAGGATTATGAGGTAACATATTTCCGTCCGGCACCATACGCCATGCATAATCGATATATTGACTGTTTTGGTAAGGAAGGTAGCGTTCTGCGGAATCAGTATCATAGTCAGGAATATTACTACCCGTTATGGATGTCTGAATCTTATACAATCAGGGGAACACTTATCCCCGGAACAATGAGTAATTCAGGACATGCTCCTTATCAATGGGGATATGTGGATAATGTCGGTAATGATAGTTTTGAAGAACCATACTCAAATGGGACAGCACAGAAAAACGGTTTTAAAATATCAAATGCTATGTATCCTGATGGAACTCCTATAATGTTGGACTATATAGATTTTGTTAAGGTTCAGTGTGCTGTTCAGGAATATCATGTTTCATTTGGAGAAGTCTCAACCGAAGTTTTCTCAATAGAGGATAGAAATTCACTCAAAAACAAATAATACAACTTCATAGCAATGAAAAAAGTGTGGTCGCTAATTCTCGTTACATTCTCGCTTCTCATAGCGGGATGTTCCGATGATGACAAAATGCCGGCAGATGCAGATGATAACTTCATCACAGCTCTGACATTGACAAAAGAGGGCAAATCGTATGATGCCGTCATTGAAGGTAATGACATTGTAATGACAGTGCCATATACTGTAGATCTCAACGGTGCTACCGCATCCATGGTCTATACACCCTCTGCGAAAATTCTTCCTAATCCCCAGACTGTCACTGACTGGGAAAATGAAATGATTTTCCGCGTCACCTCCTTCAATGGGAAAGAGAATGAATACACTTATAAAGTGATAAAATCGGAAATAGAATCGGACGGTGACGTTGTCTTGAAATCTCAGGCTGACGTGGATGCGTTTGCCGAGACAAAAGTTTCTGTCATCAAGGGCAACCTTATAATCGGTGACAATGCCGAGAATACGGCTTCAATCAACAATCTTGAAGCATTGTCAGGTATTAAGGAAATAACCGGTTCGTTACAGATCCTTAACAATTACAAAGGAGAAGCCCTTGATGGTCTCAATATCACAAAAGTCGGTGGAATTCAGCTCGGTACAAAAGAGGCACCATCACCATGTGCTGACACTTACCGATTTCGCCTTGAGCAGCTTCAGGAAATTACAGGAAATCTGGAGCTAAACAACAATGCGGTTCAGTTTATTGAGTTTGACAATCTCACGAAAGTTGAGGGTGACATCTATATCAAAGATGATGCTCTTATTACACTCTATTTCCCGAAACTTGCAGATGTCGGAGGAGACCTTGATCTGAGCGATAACTCAGTAGTCAGACATGAGAATGGTACAAGTGATATCAAAGATACGCCAATAGCTCAATTGGAATTTCCGGCGTTGGAAAATGTCTCAGGAAAATTCTCAATAAATATGCCATCAGATAATTTCCAGTCCTTAAGATTACCGAAATTGCAAACAGCAGGTGAAATTGACTTTTTAGTTGGCTGGCAATTCAAAACATTGGAGATTCCTGAGATTTCAGAAGTAAACGGTAATTTATTATTATCTGGACGTTATGAATCTACTGCGTATGCTAAGTATTTAAATCAAACATTAGAGAGAATCGTAGGGTTAAATAGTCTTAAACAAGTAAAAGGTACGCTGAATATCTCCAATTTTGGTGCGATGTCTGAATTACCGAATTTATCCTCTCTTTCTTTGGTTGGTGGAGTTTTCATTGAAAATTTATGGGGCCTTCAGGGGAAGGGTGTAGTTTGTGACTTGAGCAATGCATCTTTTCAATCATTCAATGATGTTACTCCCTTTATACATACTGGTGGTACGGCATTCGACAAATTAAAGACGATAGATGATTTATCCAATGTGAATATTGAAATGGCTATAATCTGCTATGCTGACAGATGCATACCGGAAATTAATTTAAAAAAGGCTTCGGATTTCACATGTAAATTTGACTTTTCCAATCTTGCAGCTAACGGAAAGAATCTTCCGATTACATTAGAAGAAATCTTAGGTGATGTAGATATAATGGTGCAGAGTTCCCCTAATAAATCAATTGACCTTTCCAATATAAGATCGGTTGAGGGAAATTTTTTCTTTAATTCTACTTTGGCAAAATCAGTTGATTTCTCCTCTCTGGAAAAAGTCGGAGGTTATTTTTGTTTACAGTCATTGAACGGTAAAGGATTAAAACTTGACAAATTGCAATCTGTAAATATGTCTGGGATTAATAAGAGTCGAGCTGGATTTGGGGCAGAAGAAAGGAGAAAAGGACTATTTATACAATCTCTGTCTGAAATCAGTCTTCCGGACTTGGAATCCGTAGGGGGGCTATGCGGATTTCTGAATTACACTGGGCTGAGTTGTCCCAAGCTTAAATCAGTTTCGGAAAAATTATTTATAAGTACCGCTCCCAACTGCTCTCAGGTTTCTTTCCCCGCATTAAATTCTGTACCTAATATCAAGATTGAAAATAATGGTAAACTCTCTGACTTCTCTACTTTCGCCACAGTCATTGAAAACGGTTCAGTGACTGATGGAAATTGGGAGGTAACAGGCTGTAAATATAATCCTACATGGCAAGACATGAAGGAAGGTCGTTGCAAACCTGCTGAATAAAACAGCTCAAACAGTTAAAATTTTTCTGCCAAACCTCGGCTCGTATATTACCTTGAATAGCGGGTCGAGGTTTTCAAATTATTAAAATGAAATTCAAACCGAAACTCTTATATATCCTGACAACACTTCTGTCGCTCACCCTCGCTTCCTGCATGGAGTGGGACTACGGCGATGTGGTAGAAGACTTTAATGCAACCGGCTCAGGACTGTTCATTACTAACGAAGGAAACTTCCAGTATGGCAACGCGACGCTTTCCTATTATGACCCGGCAACGAATCAGGTTCAGAACGAGGTGTTTTTCCGCGCAAACGGAATGAGACTCGGTGATGTGGCGCAGTCCATGAGCATCTATGACAACAAAGGGTGGATAGTGGTGAACAATTCCCATGTCATCTTTGCTATCGACCTCAATACGTTCAAGGAAGTGGGGCGCATCGAGGATCTGACCTCTCCGCGATATATCCACTTCCTGAGCGATGAAAAGGCTTACGTCACGCAGCTTTGGGACAACCGCATCTTCATTGTCAATCCCAAGAAGTATGAAATTACAGGCTACATTCAGGTGCCTGACATGACGATGGAGAGCGGCTCAACGGAGCAGATGGTGCAATACGGCAAATATGTGTACTGCAACTGCTGGAGCTACCAGAACCGCATCATCAAGATAGATACCGAGACTGATAAGGTGGTGGACCAGCTGACGGTCGGCATACAGCCCACGTCCCTTGTAATGGATAAGTACGACAAGATGTGGACTATCACCGACGGCGGTTATGAAGGCTCGCCATACGGCTATGAGACACCTTCGCTCTATAAGATTGATGCTGCAACTTTTACTGTTGAAAAACAGTGGAAATTCAAACTCGGTGATGCTCCGAGCGAGCTGCAACTCAACGGCGAACGTGACAAGCTGTACTGGATCAATAATGACATCTGGAGTATGGACGTAACGGCAAACCGTGTTCCTGTCCGTCCTTTCCTCGAATACCGCGAAACGAAGTATTACGGGCTGACGGTAAACCCTGTAAACGGCGAAGTGTATGTAGCCGATGCCATCGACTACCAGCAGCAGGGCATGATCTACCGATACTCCCCCGAAGGAAAACTTATCGATGAATTTTATGTCGGCATAATACCCGGCGCATTCTGTTGGAAATGAACAAGAAAATATTACTATTTTGTATTGTGAATTGTGCATTTTGCATTGTTGCATACGCACAGTCTTCACAGAGGATGCACAATCTGCGTGAGGTCGTGGTGTGGGGCAAACGCCCGATGAAAGATATCGGAGTGCAGAAAACAACTTTCGATTCCATCGCCCTCAAAGAGAACATCGCCCTCTCGATGGCTGACATCCTCACGTTCAATTCTTCCGTCTTCGTCAAGAGCTACGGTCGTGCCACTCTCTCCACTGTCGCTTTCCGTGGAACATCACCCAGCCATACGCAGGTGACGTGGAACGGTATGCGCATCAACAACCCCATGCTCGGCATGACCGACTTCTCCACCATTCCGTCCTATTTCATAGACCAGGCATCGCTGCTCCACGGCACTTCATCGGTCAACGAGACAGGCGGCGGTCTGGGCGGTCTTGTCAAACTCGGAACGATTCCCGATGTGGCGGAAGGTGTCAATCTGCAATATGTGCAGGGAGTAGGCTCATTCAGCACATTCGACGAGTTCGCCCGGTTTACTTACGGCAGTGAGCATTGGCACGTGTCAAGCCGTGTCGTATATTCGTCTTCACCAAACGACTACAAGTACATTAACCACGACAAGAAGGTGAACATCTACGACGATGACAAGAACATAATAGGTCAGTATCATCCGACGGAACGGAACCGCAGCGGTGCCTACAAAGATTTCCATGCGCTGCAAGAGGTTTACTATAACACCAACAAGGGTGACCGTTTCGGATTCAACGCTTGGTACATCAATTCCAACCGCGAGCTGCCTATGCTCACCACCGACTACGGCAACGAGCGCAACTTCGAGAACCGTCAGCGTGAACAGACCCTCCGCAGCGTCCTCTCATGGGATCATCGGCGCGATGGCTGGAAATTTGCAGCAAAAGGGGGATATATCCACACTTGGATGGCGTATGACTACAAGCGTGAGGTCGCTGAAAACAACTGGTCGTCCATGACACGCTCACGAAGCAGGGTAAACACATTCTACGGTCAGGCAGAGGGTGAGTATAATCCTACGAGGAAATGGTATTTTACCGCCAATATTTCGGCACATCAGCATTTTGTCCGCTCAGAGGACAAGAACATTATCCTTCAGGACGGTGACAAAGCCATTGTCGGTTACGACAAGGGGCGCATAGAACTCTCCGGCTCTGCCTCTGCAAAGTGGCAGCCTGTCGATCCGCTCGGACTGTCGCTTGTGGTGCGCGAGGAAATGTTCGGCGAAACTTGGGCTCCCGTTATCCCGGCTTTCTTCATCGACGGTCTCCTGTCACGGAACGGAAACGTCATGCTGAAAGCGTCCGTATCACGCAACCACAAGTTTCCTACGCTCAACGACCTCTATTTTCTCCCCGGTGGCAATCCCGATCTTAAGAGCGAGCATGGGTGGACGTATGACGCCGGTGCTTCGTTCGATGTGGGTTGGAAAGCGCCCTTCCCGGTGTCGATGGGTGGAAGTGCCACATGGTTTGACAGCCGTATCGACGACTGGATCATCTGGCTTCCCACAACCAAAGGGTTCTTCTCGCCGCGCAATGTAAAGAAGGTACACGCCTACGGCATCGAGGGAAAGCTCAATATCGCTTTCGAACCTTTCAAGGGGTGGATTTTCGATCTGAACGGGTCATATTCATGGACTCCCTCAATCAACGAGGGTGAGAAGATGTCCCCTGCTGACCAGTCTGTAGGCAAGCAGCTACCTTACGTCCCCAAGCACTCAGCTTCGTTCACGGGGCGTCTTACATGGAAATCTTGGAGCTTCCTGTATAAATGGGCTTACTATTCAGAGAGGTTCACCATGTCGAGCAACGACTATACTATCACAGGGCACCTCCCTAAGTATTACATGAGCAACATATCCCTTGAAAAAGGGCTGAAGTTCAAACCTGTCGATTTACAGCTGAAACTGGCTGTGAACAATCTTTTCAACGAGGACTATCTCTCAGTCCTCTCACGTCCCATGCCCCGCATCAACTTCGAGTTCTTTGTCGGAATAACACCAAAGTTCGGAAAGAAAAAGACTGAACCGAAAACGGATAATTATTGAAACAAACCAAAAATCAACAGAATATGCAAAAGTGTAAATCTTTCCTCAGTCTGTGCCTTCTCATCGTTCTGCTGGCTGCCTGTAATGGTAAAAAGACCGCTTCTATCAGCGATTTCAGCAATCAGCTCTATACCCCGGAATATGCCTCCGGCTTCAGTATCAAGGGTGCGGACGGATATGAAAGCTCCATCATTACTGTCACCAATCCGTGGCAGGGTGCGGACAGCATAACCACTCAGCTCTTCATAGCAAGAGGAGGTGAGTCTGCTCCCGAAGGGTTCACCGGTCAGGTACTCGAAGTCGGTGTTTAGCCGACTCTTCAATTCAGGCAATGCGGTCAACGGGAGTGCCGGACTCGATCCAAACGCCACTGACCGCATTGCCCAATACCCGCACTGTCTCGCTTGCGACTGCCAAAGTCGAGCCGTCGCGCCTCTCGCAGTTCTTAATTGAATAATTCCGTCAGATATGTAAGTATCTGATTCTTCGTAATCTGTATGTCAGGAAATTTTCGTAAATTTGCATTCATAATGATAGAAAACAGTTTGTACGACAGGAAGTCCTTACGGGCAATATATGGACCGAAAGCAGATTTTAAAGAAATTGCCAAAGATTGTGTTGCTTTTGCCAACGCTCAAGGCGGTGTGATTGATTTCGGAATAGAAGATAATGCTATTGTGCCGGATGTTACTCAACGCATACCTAAAGATTTACCTGTGAAACTTCGTAATCAGATAGCGGGAAAGACAGTTAATGTGTCTGCCAACACAGAGATAATACCCTCGGATAATGGTGGAGAGTTTCTGCGTCTTTATATTCATCGCAACGCACACTCTTTAGCATCTACAAGCGATGGCCGTTTTTATATTCGGATTGGAGATACATCAAAGCCAGTGCTGGGAGATGAGTTTTTCAGGCTCGCAGGAGAAAAGGATTCCACAAAATGGGAAAATACAGCATCACAATGGACATGGCAGAAATGCGATAAAGATAAACTGCAAGACCTGTTGGCAAGAATTAATGATTCAGACCGAGTTTCTGAATTTGTAAAAGCCAAAGAGACAAAGGAGATTTTAGATTATTTCGGGCTCACCAAAGAGGATGGTGATGAGATGACAAACTTAGGTGTACTATTTATCGGAACCCAGCCTCAGCGTGGCAACCTTATCAACTCCCCGATAATGCAATGCATCAAATATGATGCCGATGGAGAGAAGGTGCAAAAATATCTTTGGGATGACTACACGATGAATCCGATTGAAATGATTGAAAGCCTTTGGAGCAGAGTCCCTGACTGGAAAGAAACAAATGAGATTGCCGATGGACTTTATCGCCGTAACATACTTGCCTACGATGAGAGAGTTATACGTGAACTGTGCGCTAATTCGCTTGTTCATAGATCTTACGCAGTGTCTGGAGACATATTCATCAATATATACCCCGACCGAGTTGAGTTCGTCAATCCGGGACAGTTGCCATTGGGAGTGACTGAAAACAATATCCTCCATAAGTCGGTAAAGCGAAATGAGCGTATGGCAAATCTATTCTTTGCTTTGCATCTTATGGAGCGCGAAGGTTCCGGGTATGACAAGATGTATGAAGTACAATTGACCAACGGTAAACGAGTGCCAAGAGTCTTAGAAGGAGAAGATTCGGTAACTGCTATTGTTGAACGACGTATTGTCAGCTATGAAGCAATCAAGGTTATGCAAACCGCTTCGCAGAAATTTACTCTAAAACAGAAACATATTATCTGTCTTGGCATAATTGCTCAGGCAGGAAGTATCTCCGGCTCAGAATTGATACATCAGCTTGAGTTAAAAGACAATGTAGCTCTACGCCCGTGGCTCCGTCCATTGCTTGACATGGGGTTGGTTGAAACCAATGACGGCAAAACAAAAAACGTAGAATACCGGGTCGTTTCTCAGCTACTTCGCGACAGTGACTTTAAAGGAAGGACGACCTTGAAGCGAATAGAACCTCATCGTTTGCGCGAACTGATTCTTGAAGACTTGAAACTTTTCGGGCCAACCTCTATAAAAGACCTCAATATAAGAATTGGGAAAGAAATTGGCATCCGTTCGATTCAACGGATTCTGAAAAATCTTATAGAAGATGAACTGGTCGTAAAGACAGGAGCGACAACTTCTTTACGTTATAATCTCGCGACAAAATAAGTCTAATAAACCACGCTATTATCGTAAATTTAATAATATTTGTTGCAATCTTGTCTTAAAACAAAATCAATAGGCTGTGTTTTAGCAATATAACTTGCGACAAACACAATCTAATAAAAGGTCTGACTTGCGACAAACGTATCAATCCATTTCCAAAGAATAAGATACCCCGGCATTGCGATGAGGTACAATGCTGAAAAATCGTAACCACCTGGATTTGTACTTGTAAATGTAAAGGTGTAAGAAATATTAACTTCGGTGATTTGTAAGTATACGGTAAAGCACGTATTGCACGATTTGGCAAAATGGCACGAAGAAGCCCGAACGTTGCGGATGTTCGGGCTTATTCGTGCCATTTTGAGGATGTTTGTTGGCGTTTTGGTCAGTCTGGGTCGGGAAGATTCCATGGTTTAATATCGCGCCGTTTGGCACATTCACCCGGAAGAAGATCTTCCATGGGTTGACCGTTCTTTCTGCGGGTCGGTATCTCGACAAGAACGTGTTCAAGCCACTGCCGTGGATCCACATCAGCAGCCCGGCATGAGGCAATCAGTGAGTAGACTATAGCGGCTCGGTAAGCCGAGGCATCGTTGCCACAGAAGAGCCAGTTCTTGCGTCCAAGCGCCAAGGGACGGAGAGAGTTCTCGATCAGGTTATTTTCAAGACATGGCAGAGCGTATATCACTGTGCGCCCAAACTGGAAGTGACAACCTCAGGCGGCGTTGACCGCACAACTCTTACCCTCGGTTTTGAGGGACACCAGCCCGATATAGAGGCGATGAAACTTCTCTATGACAATCCTGATGAGCTTATTGAGGTAAGTGATACACCGAAAAGTAAGGGAGAAAATAAGGATGCCCTCAAAATGTCCCTCAAAATGGAGAGTGTGTCCTTCAGAATGTCCCTCAAAACAACATAAACGTCCTTCAAAACGAAGAGGATGTCCCTCAAAACGAAAGTTTCGATATTAAAAAGGAGATAGTTAAATTGATTAATGAAGATTTACAAATCACTCGCGAGCATATTGCAAAGGAGTTAAACATTTCTTCAAAGACCGTAGGACGCTATCTTTCAAAACTCGGGATTTCGTGGGAAGGACATCCTAAAACCGGGCATTGGAAACTCCCCTAAAAGGAATAACTGTTATCGTTTGATAGGTATTTTTAACTCTGAAAGTGTTGTATAATCGATGAAAAATCAGTAATTTTGCTCTCAGTCATGTCCCACATGGCGTAAGAACATTGAAATCTGTAGGAGTAGAGATAGGGAACGCGCCCTGAACGCTCTCGGATTAAATGTCTGATTAACACGATACTTAATTTATAGTCCCATTGTCCAAGTGGGACCACTCCTTAAAAATCAAGCAGTTACGAAATAAATCGTAACTGCTTTTTCTTTTACTTTGAACACAAATCTGAACACAACTCCGGCGCAACTCATTTCGTGCGCCATTGACAGCCGCCATGTTCATGCCCTTGTGTTCAAATTCTGTGTTCAAACTATGCAATGATTTGGAGACCGTTTTTCTTCAATTTTATACTAAGCCATTCAGCGCATTTTCGCTCTCTTCTCACTGCAATTCCAAAGATTTTCAGTAATTTTGACTGAATTATGGAAATGACAATTGACGATATAAAGACATTGATTGCTTCGGATGAGTCGCGGACTCTGGAGCTGAAGAAGACTACCGGCGAACTTAAAGACGGTATGCATACGGCATGCGCGTTTCTCAATACTGAGGGCGGCTGGCTGATTTTCGGTGTCGCGCCTAAGTCGCTGAAGATAATCGGTCAGCAGGTGACCGATGACACACAAAGAGAGATTGCTCAGGCAATCGCAGGACTTCAACCAGCCGTGGATATGCGCCCGGATTATGTAGATGTACCTGATCATCCCGGTCATAAGTTGATTGTTATGCACTTCGATGGTTGGGTGTGGGGCGAGCGTCCGCATACTTTCCACGGATGTCCTTACTACAAGGTTGAGAGCACTACAAAGGTAATGCCGCAGGATATGTATGATGAGCGAATCAGAGCATTTGAGCCGAAAACATATTCATGGGAACTACGCCCTGCAGAGGGTGTCGCTCTCGCAGACCTGAATGAAAAGCATATCCGAGGTTGCATCCGGATGGGTGTGGAAGGTGGTCGAATTCCTGCGAGTGCATTGAGCGAACCGATTTCCGATACACTGTCGAAGTGGAAGTTGCTGAAGAATGGCATTCCGACTAACGGAGCCGCGATGCTGTTTTCTGACAAAGTTGATGAGTACGATAACTTCAAGATAAAAATGGCACGTTTCTTGGGTACAGACAAGAACGAGTTTATTGATGAGATGCGCGTAGAGGGTAATTTCTTTGACCTTCTTGATGCTGGGCTTGCCTTTTGCTTCAAGCATCTTAATCTCAGCGGCAAAATCACCAACCACAGTCTTCAGCGAGAGGAGAGACTTGAAATTCCCTATAAGGCTTTGAGAGAGGCGATCATCAATTCTCTTTGTCATCGTCAATGGGAGCGATATAATCTCTTGAATAGTATCGCAATTTATGACGACCGCGTTGAAATAGGAAATCCCGGCATATTCCCTTCTCAAATCACACCTGAAAATATAAAGGAGCCCCATGATTCATATCCCTACAATGTGAAGATGGCGGAGGTTCTCTACCGCTCCATGTGGTTGGAGAACTGGGGATCCGGAGCCAAACGGATCATCGAAGCCTGCCAGGAGCAGGGCGTCGAGGAACCCACATGGCGTTGGGACGGAGGTTTCGTTTATGTATCATTCAAACGACCGGCCAAGCACTGCTCAAGCACCGCTCAAGTGCCTTCCAAGGAAGATGACAAACCGCTCAACTACCGCCCAACTACCGCTCAACCACCGGCTAAGGACGACCTAAGGACGACCCAAGGACGACCCAAGTACGACCCAAGCACGACCCAAGTATCCCAATTGATTAAATTGATGGGTGAAGACTACATGTCTCTCAAAGATATAATGTTATTATTCAATTTAAATAGTGCCAAACGATTTAGAGAGAATTATATCACTCCTGCCCTATCTGATGGTGCCATCGAGCGACTTTATTCAGATCAGCCCAGGCACCCGAAACAGAAATATCGTCTGACCGAGGTCGCTAAAGAGTGGAAATCCGCTAACAAGAATTCATAAACATAGAAAAATGTCAACAAGGAATATAGATAAGGTAGATTTGCTTTTGTCGAAGCTTGATAAGACGCAAATTGCTGATTTCATCAGAAAAGAATGTTGCAACAGTAAACAGCTTCAAGATAGGTTTCTCGCGCTTGGAGCGGGGACGCTGTTTAAACCGGATTCGGCAAAATATGCTTCACGGGTTGAGGATTTGATAGAGGATTATTCGGACCGACATGGCTACATTGACTATCGTGCCACATTCGATTTCAACTGTGCGGTATCCCGCATTCTTGATGAAGCCGAAGATGCGATGAGAAAAGGGCAATGGGAGGTTGCTATAGCCGTGCTCACGGGAGTTGCTTCAATTTCTCAGGATGTTCTTAACAGTGGTGATGACAGTGCCGAAGATGGCGTAAATCATGACGCCGAGTATGCGGGACTTGTCAGCGATTGGCATAATTGTGACAGAACAGAAATCGCGCACTCCACGCAGGCCCGCTTTGATTGATGAGTTATCAAAACTTTAGATTTTGATAACTTTAACTATGTGACGGCACTAATATGACACCAGAATCCGTTATATTTGCAGTTGACAAGTGAGAGACTTGCGGGCAATCCGGTTTCTGCGGAGCAGAGCAATGAAAAGAGGTGCAATGCGCCTCAGGAGCGAATGTTGGAGATGCCGGAAGTGAGCAAGATAATTTTGATTTTTAATTATGACTTTTCCCGTATTATCGGGAACTTCAACGAGCGCATTTTTGCACTGGTCGAGAGTCCTGCCAACGAATCCACATTGGGACTGGTCGAGGTTATTGCCCGAATTGGCGGAAACCATCTGAAATATAATCGTTTGACATTCCTGCCAAGTGAGGTCTGCGGAATAATACGCATACTCCACACAACGAATATAAAGCAAATGAGCCATCACCACTACTGGCAACGACTCATCTTTATAAGGGGTGCAGGGGTAACGGCTCGCCCTCTCTGTGGCACAGGGGTGCGAGTCAGAAAAATTTTTTATTTGATTTTCCACCGTCTTTAAGTGCAGGGCCAAGCCAACAGATTGCAAATATCAATGCGAGTATCTACATGCCGTTGCTTTATTTCAGAGCTTTTTCAAGAGATTCAAATGCTTTTGGGAAGTTTATTGCCTCTGCGCTCCTTGATTTTGAATTGTTTACACCCGTATATGCGACAAGGACTCCTCCTATTGATGAGTTGTATTGCATTGCAACACCGTAGTCAATCTGAGGGTCGCTAATCTTTCCATAGCAATGAAGTAGCGTTGCTGAATAGTTGTCAACATCCACTTTAACGGGAACATATCTCTCCACAAGGAAATCTCCTAACTGATAAGCCGTAGATATTTTACATACTACACCGCATGTTGACATCTTGCCGTTTTCAAACACATAAAGCATTATGGGGGCGTTAGTGTTGGAGGTCTGATAGATGAGGCTGTTAGTGTCCTCTGATTGTGGAGTTCCGTATTTTGCTTTGATAGCGGACTTTGAAGCACCCCATTCTAAATATGGTTCTTCATAAGTGTTGTATCTCGGTTTCACCTCAACCGTAAAAGAGAGATTCTTGGTTGCCGATTTTACAGAGGCCTTGCCAACGTACTGCCCTGTAACTGCGCTGTTTTTTACCGTGGCGACAAACTCATTGTCGGATTCCCATACAAGGTCAGCTACATTGGTGCCCTCAATTGTCTGAGTGTCCTCGTGATACATAGAGTAGGCAGTCTTTGATAACTTTGTGTTGTCCGGCTCATCATCACCGCCACAAGCCGTGAATGTGAGCATTGTTGCGAATAGCAACATGAGCGAAATTACTTTTTTCATTTGCTTGTAATGTTATTGGTTTTGTGCATTATTGCCATTATGTCGTTTGACTTGGTATGCGCACTTGCCAACAAAACAAAAGCGCAGACTTTCGTCATACGCAGTCTTGGCTCACCACAAGCCATAATAATCCTACGAGAAAGTCCGCGCCGTATGGCACGCACTCACGGATTATTATTTTAGCTCGTTCTTTTGTCGAGGTGGTGATTCAGACTGCGATTGAGCCAATATGTAAGGGTGCAATACCCCAAAGGAATACTGCACCGCAAATTTAGTCATAATTCGCCGAATGGCAAAAGATTATACGCAGATTGTTTCGTTTGTTGCCAAAATGTAGGCTTGCGGAGAGAATTAGGGCAGCAGATTAAACTTAATTTTATCCATTTAAAGACATGTTTAAGTTAGGCTTACCGACCTATGTGTTTCCGACATCGGTTCAGATACAAATCCTTACCGTCCGGATGCCAGTAATCCGCCCGGCGCGCCCTCTTACGGTCATGTCTGATCAACCTGAATGAGCATTTAGCGTTATCTGTCTCATAAGAATCATATATGATGTCTGAATAACCGAAGTCGGTCAGTATGCCGATCCTATCGCCATTGCGCGTCATAAAGAAGATAGTAGGTGATTCTTCGGTTATCAGTTCATCCTCATAGATTTCATCGGCAATAGGAGGCATTACTGTCTCCAGTTTTATTAATCCGAATGTATGTTTATCGTTAATCTTTATACAAGGCGACAAGACCGACATGGCACCCCATTTCATCGTCGCTTTATCCTGTACGAAAAATAGGCTACGTCCCCATCGTTCCGGAACAATTGCGTTATACTGAAAATCAGTCATCATTATCGGCCGGATAGATAGAGACACCAATGCCCATGCTTCGCCATTTGAGACAGGAATAAAATCCGGCTTATTATTTATGGCATCGAATTGGGTAAACACATCTGCAAAACAGTTTGGCAACAACTGTTCACCCGTCGGTGAAATCAGCCCGACAAATTTATTATCACCCGTTTTTTCAGGACGCCAATCATATTGCGTTTCATAAAGCTCAAGTTTGCGATATTTACTCTTAGATTCTTTATCCTGACAAAAACAGAGTTTTCCTTCTTCAGCCTTTAACTGCAGATATTCTAACGTATCATCCCGTGTCGGTATAGCCAGCTTATTGGTATTTTGATAGCAGACATGCCAATAATTGAGATGCTCATAATAATCCTTTTGCCCGACATCGGTTGTTACCGGATAGACAATACGTCCGTAAATGTTTTGATATCCCACGACTCAATTTTTAACGTTAAAAATGTCTATAACCGAAAACAGGCATTTTATTAGCAAGGGACAGACATTTCATTCCTCTGCTGTTCAATACTTTAGAAGCTGTTTAAATGAGATTTTTAATTGACTGGAATAAGGGTTGTAATGCTGTCTTGGTTATCTAATGCTTTAAAATCTATCTCACCCTTATAATTCACCGAGCCAATTACCTTTCCCCCATTTGTTAAAGAGAAACCGGAAAAATACACTACTCCATTTATGTTATCAATAGAGTGTTCAATTACCTGCACATCTGTCAGAGGATATTCATTAAATTGATTATCTTCAAAATTCAGATACTGTATTTTTTCCTGTCCGATTCCAAACCAGCCTTTTCCTTTAATTTTATCATGTGTAAAATAAACAGAAAAATCATTGGGCAAAACCACCGGATACATCTCATTGTTGTTTCCGGAGAATTCGTAGTATTGGGTTCCAATAGAAGGTGATTTACATCTAAATACAACGGATTGTCTTATGGGATTAAACATTACCAAGTCTTCAATCTTCACATCACCGGAGTTTATAAAAGGAAAATCCATCAACTCATAAGTCAACTCGGATGTACCGTCATGAATTCCTATATTGAACAATTGCGATTTCTCCGGGTTAAACAAAAAGAAAGAATCATTTAACACAAACATCTCTTGCCACCTATCCCTATTTTCATCCACCTGATAATACTTTCCGTCAGCAGTCCTTATTCGCCATATATTCATTGAGTCTGACCAATAGGCAACATTCCCCAATTGGTCAAATTCAACCTTGCTTATATCTACCTCTTCACCTTCTGCCTTTACAGGAATAATCTTTATTCTATCAGGATTGGAATAATCCATAATCAATATCTCCAAATCAGTCAGGATAAGATATTTCGTAGGAGACATTTCGTAACATTGTGCAATATATTCACCATATATAGGTGATGACCACTGATTGTATACATTCCACAAGTATGATTTTCCTGTCTTTACGTCCAACAGACGTGTGCGATTAAGCTCTTCACACTTGGCATAAAGTTCTTTACCTTCCGGTTCCATGTAAATTTCATCAAAATCTCCGTTATAAAAATCTTGTGGATGAAATTCAGGGCGAACGAGCAGATGTTTGTTTGAGAGTCTTTTAAGATAAAAACCGACATCCAGTGGCATCCCATCTGCATCTTGAAGAACTACACGGTCTTCGTCATTATTGAATGTTAATTTAAAATAGCCATCCCCATTTGCATTGCTGCGGGATTGAACGGATGATTTTTGATATATCAGTTTTGCATCCGTTGTGTTCATCGTTAGAGATGTATTCAACATGCTGTTGAGTTTCTTATGGTCTACACTCCCATTGCTGCACGCAATAAATCCGACAAGCATTGCAGCTGAAAAGAATGTAGCTGCACACATTTTGAGAAATTTTTCCATCTGCACTAAATGCTTTTAGCCCTTCCCAGCCCACGAAGAAGATTTTACTTGGAATACGAAAAGCGTGAGGACTGCTAACTTATTTCAAGAGATGGGCGTCTGGAAATGCCTTGAACTAAAACAAGCAACAGTCTCCCACGCCATATGCATGACGAGAGAGTTGTCAACTCATTCCCGTTCGTAAGTTTTCCAGACTTTATCTCTGAGAATCAGTTAAACACTTTCGTGTATTCTTTATACCGCGATGTCTGCCGCATTTGCGACAACACAAAATTACGAAATATTCTCCACACGACCAACCCCAATGATCGGGAAACTGTTGCTTGCGCTTAAAAATCAGCTAATCAGGTAAGATTCCCCATTACCGAAGTCGCTCTTGCCTTGACATCCACTGCAATCAATGTCGCTTTTGCCTGCTGTCCTTCTAATGATTCATCCCAAGCAAATCCCCAACAAATGTCTATATCCGGAGACATGCATTTTATTAAATCAGTAAGTGCAGACATTTCATTCCCCTGCTGTTCAACACCTTTTGAAATCCATATATTGGAAAGCATTTTAGAAATACTTTCCATTCCTGCCGGCAATTTGCCGACCGCATCCTTAAAAGCATTCGCAATACACCCCTCACCCTCGGCATAACCTACTGCCACATAGTTATCAGCCTCAGTAGAGAGCGTACTTGTAATATCTATAATATCAACATTAATGACACCGCAAGTATTGATAATCCTATCAATCTCACCCGTATCGCCGATTATCTTATAGTTTCCGTAAGGGAACTTATAGGATTCATCATTTTGAATAGCCTCTTCTACTGCAAGGCTATCCAATAAAGTCTTGTCATCATTCATATATTCAATTCAAAAAAATTATAATATTTTTGCATGATATGAATAAAGATCACTTGTTCATATCATTTAAAAAATTGAAGTAACACTTCATATTGGAGATAGCATTTTTAACAGTTTTTCTTTTGGGCATACATTCTTGCCGGGACAAGACCTTGGAGTCGGTCTTCAATTCGAAGAAAGTTTCTACATGGTCAATTATATATTCAAGCATTTTATCTCGGCTTTCTTTTTTTGAGAACGAGATTGCTTCTGCAAAAGGATCAAAATCCATGTCGAATATTGGTCTGAACCATGCAACCGAGTTACGTAAAGAGGAAAGCACCTTGGTGGCATTTTCATAATCCATATTTAAACTATTCTCAAGCCACTCGACAAATTGGGTATCATGGGGTATACTGAAACTATTAGATTCAGCAGGATCTTTGGCGCCTGTTTTTTCTGCGATGAAAGAGCGATAGCACAGAAGAGCCCTCCTTGCCCTTTTATTGAACAGATTCGGCGCAAGTTCAAGATGATAATTCAGCTCATCAATGTATTTGTCGACCAGATCGACAGCAGATTCTTTGGTTATACCACTTCGCATAACGTTCTGAAGCTCCGTATAAAGGGAGAATCCGATAAAATCATAAAGATACACAACCGTATCTTCAAGTATATAAGCCAGTTTAGACGCATATTCGGGGGTAACATCTTTATGGATTTTAACCCACTCTTCAAACTCCCAAAAATATGGAGGACCGACAATTTCATCATCATCATCATCGTATTCGGGTATTCTGTCAAAAAACTCTTCAAGGGACATTTCCTCCTTGTCACCAAGATTAAAGATTGAATTATTACTGTTCATTTTATTTTGGCTTGTAATTTTCCGCAAATTTAAAATAGGCTCTGCTAAAAATCAAGAATCATACCCCGGACTTTTTCGGGATATTCACGAATACACACATTGATGATAAGAAGAAGTATTTAAAATTAGGTTATAAGTAAATGGTTACTTGTCTAAACACTTACTTAACAGACAAATATTTTACGCCACTCTTTCCTCCAGTATAGACAATGCAATGTAGCTCACATGTCTTATAAAATCAGATTTGGCTTCGGTATAGCCGTCCCTGTTATTCCTGAATCTTGGGAAAGGCTTAGAAACTGAACTCGTCTTGACTTATTTTTTCTTAAAAAATAATGCTATATTGTCGTGTAAACCGATATCAATCATTTTGCGGGGAATGATTGACGACATGATTTCAATAACACTTTTCAACATACGGTATCGGATAAAATCCTTGCGGACATATATTGTGACACACCGCTGCGAGACATATTCGCCCTCTATCGGCCGCACATTTTCACGCTGTGCGTCAGTCAGAAAAGGGAGGTGCATTTCGGGAATTATCGTGAAGCCACCGTTAATATCGACAATGCGTATCAATGTCTCGATGCTTCCAGCCTCATAGATATGTCGCCCGATGCTTCTTTTCTTGCAAAAACTGAACGCGCTCTCACGCATACATTGCGACTCCTTCATTATCCACATCTTTTCATGCAACAGGTCTGCCGGATTGAATTTCGGCATCTTCAACAGACAATCCTTCGCCACATAGACGTGGAACGGCTCGCAATAGAATGGAATTTCCATGATTTCCTGAGCGGTATTGCCACTGATTGCTATTCCTACGTCAATCTTTTCCAGTCGGAGAGACTCAATGACCATGTCACCTCTCATTTCATTGACAGTCAGTTTTACATCCGGATAACTGTCGGTATACTTCTTGATAAACCATGGCATGAGATAAGGTGCGATGCTGGGTCCGATTCCTATTGAAAGAGAACCGGAGACTTCTTTCTTCTGCTCCGCGATTGTCTCTGAAATCAACTCGGTCTGACTCAAAATCTGCTCAGCCTGCCTTATCACTGTTTTTCCGAAGGATGTCGGGCGCACACACTTGTTACTACGCTCAAATAGACGCACTCCGAGTTCATTTTCTAGTTTCAGGAGAAGTGCGCTGAGAGTAGGCTGCGTCACATCAAGTTCCGCAGCGGCTTTTGCAAAATTACGATATCGGTCTATCGCTATTACGTATTTCAGCTGTTGAAGAGTCATGATAGATAAATTCAATGCAAAGATAACAAAAATCTGTTGTCATTCTATTATAAAGGCACTAATTTTGCGCTATAAGCAAGTATCCGAATTAATTAAATGATGATTGCAGTCAACCGAAAACTATGTCCGCATGACCATGTGTGTCCTCTGATACGTCTCTGCCCCGTGGGAGCCATTACCCAAGGTTCAGATGGCTATCCTGTCATAGACCACGACAAGTGTATTGAATGTGGCAAGTGCGTCCGCTCATGCCCGAAGAAAGCGATGGAAAGTTAGTACAACAGTCCCCGCTTCCCTCAGTTCACCGGATATAATTTATAAATATTCAAGAGCGGGGATGGCGGGGAAACATTTTGCGCACACGTAGCAACACAGGATCGATACGGTCTGAACACACAACCATTGTGGTGGCAATCACTATCAGCAACCCTCCCCACAGTTCGCGGGGCGTAATCGTCTGGTTGAGAGTCAGTATGCTGAGAGCTACGGCAGTCACCGGCTCAAGTGCGCCGAAAATTGCTGTGGAAGTCGAGCCGATGCAATGTATCGCCACAGTTGTGCAACCCAGTGACACCACTGTGGGCAACGCCGCCAAAGCTGCAAGATTTACCCAGTCCGAAGCACATGGCACCGGAGTAAACGGAGTGCCGATGGCAAACATGAAAAGAAACACCATACTGCCGAATGCAAGCTGCCAGAAGAGCAGTTTGAGCGTAGGTATGGACTGCACCGCGCGCGACACATTGGTCATCACAAGGTAGATGGCATACGTGAGCGAAGAAAGCATAACCAGGACCACGCCGGTTCCGCTGACTTCCATCCCTTCGGGCGCACGCAGCAACAGAACCAGACCGCCCGTCATTATGACAAGACACAACGCCGTTGTGGCGCGGAAACGCTCGTGAAAGAAGAACGTCATAAGCACCGCCACCATCACCGGATAAACAAAAAGCAAGGTCGACGCTATGCCGGAGTTCATGTAATTATACGATTGGAACAGTGTTAGCGATGATATTCCCATAAGTATCCCCAACACACCCAATGGCATAAGTTCCCCGCGACTGATTTTCAGCGAGTGCCCCCGCAAAAGCAACATTGATGCAAGAATAGGCAATCCAAGCAGATAACGGAAAAACAACACCGTATTCGGATTCATTCCGTCTGCATATAATGGCACTGCGAAAGCAGGGTTAGTGCCATAAGTGGCGGCAGCGACCGCTGCCAGGATATATCCCTTGAGTTTCATGCGGCAAAAGTAACGAAAAAAAGCGATTTTTTACTATATTTGCTCAATCCAAATACCCGTGAAATGAAAAGAATCGCAAAGGAACATATGATTTTGCCCGGCATTGTTGCCATGATATGCCTGACCGTAAAAGACATGATGCGCTACTCCCTGAGTCTTAGTGATAACAATGCGAGCAACGTGATGTTCAGGGAACTGGTCGGTGTAGCGACGACCGACACATAGGCAAAATATATACCGAAGTCAAACACCGCCCACGATATTCCATTGAACAGAAATCGCCAACAAAAAAAATGAGTACAGCAAGCACATGACCTGCCATTTTCAACTTAGAAGTTGTTTTTGCAATACAAAAATCTCTAAAAATTAAATATTTATGGAATAAATGTTATAAATTTGGATAAATAATAAAATTTACATAACTTTACGACATATACCTTAACTATCTTAAAAATCATTATTTATTCATTAACTATACGAAAAGGATGAGAATTTTTTTACGCTCAGCGACAATAGTAGCTACTATTGTATTAGGTTACGGCTTCGCAGAAGCCGAAACCTCGGTACTTCTTGATGTTGACTTCTCGGAAAAATGCACGGCAGGTTCTGAAAATGCTCCACAGATGTTCAAATACTCCAGTGAATTTTCACAACTCGGACTAACTGGCTGGTCAATAAGCCCGGCAACCGGCGTCGGACAGGCTGGTGGCTCTCTTTATATCAATGACGGGGCATCCGTGCGCACCGGCAACCTCTCAATATCTCCTGCAAACGGTGGAGTAAAGGTAACATTGGTGGTAAAACTCAATAAAACGGATATGGGCATGGCTCAGCTCCAATGGGTTACTCAATAACAGAGAATGCCGAAATAAATTCCGGCGAGTGGACCACAGTTGAATACATCGTGACTCCCGGCACAACCTCAAACTTCGCTAAAATCAGCCCTTTCCTTGTTGCCGACGGAATCTTCCTCAAGAGTATCAAGATTGAACAGGGCAATGAGTTTCTGGGTGTTCCCGTGCCGTCCCTCCCCTCTGATGCAAACGGCACTTCATTCACGGCAAGATGGAAAGCGGTAAGCGGCACTACAAAATATTATCTCGATGTCTACAGCTATGGAGCTGATAACAAGAAAATCATGTTCCTTGAGAATCAGGAGGTGACTCCAACTTCCTCTTCTTATATATCATACAAAGTGGAAGGCTTAAACCCGGAAATCACTTATTACTATACCGCACGTGCAGCAAATGAGACTGCCGTATCCGGCAATTCCGAAGAGATAGAGGTGATAAAGGTGATTTCTGCGCTCAACAAACCGGCGGTGAGCGTCTCTGCTTCATCAGACGGCAGCTATACCGCGACATGGGGCACCGTAGCTGATGCTGAAAGCTATCATGTGAATGTGCTTTGTCGCAAGACCCTTGCCGAAGCTGGAAGCGCAGACATGCTAACGGAATCGTTCGACTGCTTTACTGCGGGCACTATTGAAAACTTCGAATATGCGTACGACCGTCATCTTGAAATGCTCGGTGAAAAAGGATGGACAGGCAAAGACATGCTCTATTTCAAAGGAGGTATGGGCCTTACCCCTTATTCCGCGAATGAGTCATATATCGCCACTCCGGTCATGGGCCTCTCTTCTGACAACGGCAAAGTGACGGTAATACTCACGGCTGCAGCAACCAAAAACCGCGTACTCTCCACTGATGGAGCTTTAAAACTTGCACTGGAAGATGCCGAAGGCAACCTTTCTGAACCGGTGGAATTAAAACTTAATGTCAGCGGATTCCATACATATACCGTAAACTTGACTGGAGGCACAGCAGCTTCAAAAGTGAAAATATACGATTTCAATGGTGAAACAAGTTTCCGCTATTTCTTCGATGACATAACCGTGAAGCAAGTGAAACCCGCCGGATATGTAACCACATCCACTTACAAGACTGCGGAGGTTGAGACAACAAGCTTCACCGGCAGTATTGAAAAAGAAGATAATGCTGCCTATTATGTTACCGTTACAGCTGCGGCAAGGACAGTTGACGGGGGCAACGTAGGCGTAATCTACTCTGCACCAAGCGATGAAGCACTGATAGCCGAGTTCTCCGGTGCTGAAGACATGACTATAGGCACTGAAGACACAGTAACATTCAGATCAGTTGGCAACGGCATGATTGAAGTGACAGCAGCCGCAGACACGATCGTTGAGATCTACGATCTTTCAGGACGCAAAATCATGAACACCACGGTATCCTCAGGTATCAACACTCTTCGCGTAAACGCCTCAGGTGTAGTGATTGTAAAGGCAGGAGCCGTAGCCCGCAAGCTTGCCCTCTGACCACTCTATAACCATACAATCACAACACAACATGAAAAAACTGTTTTATCTGTTGGCGGCAATCAGTCTGACAGCAGGAGCCGATGCGAAAACAATCACTCTGTCACAGGCTGAAGACATAGCAGCCGGATTTATTAAAGGCAAGGCAGTCAATGCACCAAGGCTGAAGAAAGTTCCGGGGAATACTACAGATAAAAATGTCTCCCTTCCATATTATATTTATAATTACGACGGAGGCGGATTTATAATAGTATCAGGCGATGACCGGTTCGGAGAAATTCTTGCCTATAGCCATTCGGGAGCTATAGACCCGGTGTCGGCACCAGAAGGACTCACAGATTTGCTCGGCATGTACACCACTGCATACAAGGCTCTCCCTTCTGAGGGAGAGCCTGCCGGCAAAGCCTCTGTAAACACCCCCTCTCCGGTTATAGCTCCTTTGCTCGGCGACAACATTACATGGGGACAGGATGCGCCGTTTAACACTATGACTCCTGTTTATTCCGGCACAAAACACTTCTACACCGGATGTGTGGCATGTGCGGCTACGCAGATCATGCGTTTCCACAGCTATCCGGCAAAGGGCACAGGCAGCAAGACATATACTGATCCATTGTCGAAAAACACCCTTACAGCCGATTTCGCCAACACCGAATATAAGTGGGACCTAATGCCCGGCAAAGTGCCCCAGCAGGTCTCGGCACAACAGGCCCTTGCATACTCCACACTTGCCGCCCATTTCGGCATCGCGGTAGAAATGCAATACGAAGAAGCGGGCAGCGGAGCCTACGACATGCTTGTTCCATATGCCTTGCGCACTTATTTCGGATATGACGCAGGCGTGCGCGGACATTTGCGCGACTATTATTCTACATCCGAATGGATGGCACTTATAAAAGAAGAGCTTTCCGAAGGGCGTCCGGTGTTCTATGGTGGCACAAGCGACAAAGGGACGGGCGGACACGCCTTTGTGCTCGACGGATATGATTCGCAAGACTTTGTTCACGTAAACTGGGGCTGGTACGGCAATTCCAACGGCTATTTCCGTATCAACCATCTTGACCCGTCATCACTTGGCGAAGGCGGCGGAGCAGGAGGATATAATCTCAGCCAGGATATGGTGACCGGTATCCGCCCGGCACGGGAAGGCTCGGTTCGCGAACATGCACTCTACGGAGAGTCTCGTCTCAGTGTAGACGGTCCGTTCAACGACACATTCACAATGATGAGCTTCATAGGTAATATTGATGTGGAACCGTTCAACGGACACATCGAGGGTGCCCTTGTAAAAAATGGAGAAATCGTGGCAACGCTCGGAGGCAACACCCTGTCGCTGGGAGGTTTTACGAACGGTCATTCCGGTTCGTCTCTTGTGACCATTCAGAATGTGGCGTCTTCTGTGCCAAACGTTGCCGATGGCGACGGCTATGAACTGAGACTTGTCTACAAAGGGGACGGAGACACCGGCTGGAAAATACTCCGACATCCCAATGGACTGACATCCCGCACCTATGCCTCGGTAAAGGGAGGCAGCATAATTATCGGCGAAAAGCATATGCCCTATCCCGATGTGGTGCTTCATTCCGCCATATCCACCGACGGAGACTTATATGCAGGTGGTTCGGGACGCGCATCGTTCGATATGGAAAGCATGACCGGTGATTATGATATTTCTGGAATCACCATCCGCCTTGTCAATGCGAATGATCCCTCGCTTGTTTTCGACTCCAATGTCAGCGTGCGGGTATATAACCAAAGCGTGGAGAATGTGGACGTGACATTCCCCGTCAGCGCTGAAGTTCCGGAGGGAAAATACAGACTGGAGGCTCTTATAAAAGCCAATGACAAAGAATATCCTTTTGCACTCAATGGTTTCGATCCGACAGTAGTTAATGTACTGCCTACCCCGGCTTCTCCGGTAGTGCGCCTTGCCGCCACTCCGGTGTGGCAGGTGAACAACAGTTCGGCGGCGGTAGCCGACCGACTGGCACAAGGAGAATTTCTTTATGTCACCGGCACTTTCCGCAATGCGGGGGTGGCAGGCACCGCCAAGATACTTACCCGTCTCACAAATACGCAGACCGGACAGACTTCACCATTGATTATGGCGGAAGCAACATTCACCAACGACTGAGCAGTGTCGGTGACATTCGCACGTCAGGTACCACACGATCCGGGCACTTACATTGTCGACTTCGTGCAGGTTTCAAACGATCATGCCCAGACACCGATAGAGACTATTGGCGAGCCGCTCGCCATCACTGTTGACCCGTCGGAAAAAATTGTGGCGGATGTGACAAAGTTTGAGTTCCCCGACAAGATTGATAAAACTGCAAGAGTGCCGTTCAGTCTTGAGGCAAAGGCACGCCAGACTGCAACAAACACACTATATATCCGCTTGCGCCAGCTTACCAATACCAAAGGTGAGATAGTGACCATGAAGAGCGGCACGAAGTTCGTTGCAGGCGAGAATGTCACCGTATCCGGCAACTATAGTCCCGGAAGCTCATTGGAAGACGGGATCTATATGATTATAGTGGAAGCAGGTCCGACAAGCTCCAAGACAAATCCTCTCGGCAACCACACCGTTTATGCCCAAACAGTGACAATCGGCGATGTGAGCGGTATAGAGGCAATAGAAGCCGTGAATACAGCTGCCGCCATATGGCTCGAAGGCAAAATGCTACGTACAGCCACTGCGGAAGGACAGGAAATAGAGTCAGTAGACATCTACTCTGCATCCGGTCTACTTATGGCACGCAACATGTATGACCTCTCCGCTTTGACTCCCGGAATCTACCTTGTTTCCGCCACGCTGACCAACGGCTCCCGCACCGTCGCAAAAATAGCACTCAAATAAACGCATTGAGTTCACATGTAACAACAATAATGGCACGGAGAAAATTCTCCGTGCCATTATTGTAAATTCACAAAGTTATTTCAATTCTTAGAAGATGTTTAGTAGGCTACCGCCTCCTTTTCCTTTTTAGGCACAACCTCCCGGTCTATTATATGGAGTCCGAGAGCACGCTCTATTTCAACAAGTGTTCTGAGTTCGAAATTGGTTTTACCATTAAGATATCTGGTAACATTAGCAGGGGTAATTCCCAACATCTCTGCAAATTCCATATTGGTAATCCCATTCACCCTCAGATGGCGTTTTATTTTAGACGCAATCGCAGAAGATGCCGACATCCAATGGCGGTCTCTTCGCCTTGCCTCCATCAGATTTCGCTCTTCGCTCGTCAACTCACGAGCCACACAATTAAGTCTGTCTACATTAACTCTCAACTTATCCATATCAGATACCCTTTCTTATCAGCATAGCGTTCAAATATTTAATAAAACAACAAAAATCAGGACATAAAATTTTACATATACATAAATATATTCATAAAACAGGTTGTCTCTAACAATTAGAGACAACCGCAATGCACTAAAAGCCTACCTGAGAATCCAATCTAAGTTTATGTCATCTTTCTGAATATACAACCGGGATAATCAAACAGTTGTTGAAAAATCATTTCAGACATTTAATAAAACCATAGAAAAGGAATTTCATCATGAAATAGGCAACAACAGGTGTTTTTACACCTTCAATGTTCCTAAGTATATGCCTTTGTTCCTTAATCATCGCTATCTTGTTGGCAGAGCGGTTCGTAAGCTGTAACCGATACATCATACTCCGAAGGAAGAAATAGGTAAGGACTATACTCTATCTTCATTAGATACTACTTAAATTTAAACAATTTCTTTGTTATAAATCTTCCAAAGAGTTTATCAAATTATCAATAGTGTCATCAATATTTTTTGCTGAAGATTTTGCAACTTGATATAATGGTTGAAGCTCATTATATACGGAATCTCCAACATTAAAAGACCGGACAGAATCAATCTCCTTTCCACTCTTATCACTTATTGTAAACTCAGCCTTAGGTCCAAGATCAATTTTCCAGAAATCAGGATTCTCATCTACAGAAGAATAGACTGATATAGTTTGGTCTCCGAGAAGGAGCTGAAAACGACCTAACTGGCTTGTTCTCTGCCAATCCACTTTTCCTTCTTGGGTTTTACTTATAAGATTTTCAAATAATGTTTTATATTTAGGAGACACCATATGCTGAGTTTTTTAATTGGAAATTGACTGTATTTAAAAAATGCGTTAATTCTATTATATGTTCAATAATAAATTGTAAATCAATACTTGATTTTGTCTTAATATTGGAATTTAGACTTTTAATATCAGAAATGAGTATCTTACAATAAGATTCACATCTATCCGGGAAATCATCTGTAAATCCTTTATGATTCTTTATATCTCCAAGAGATTTCAATAAATCCGTCATCCTTAACATTGCACATTCCAACTGACCTTGATTAATAAAATTTGGAATAATGCTTGCGATTTGATAACTTTTAGTAAGATCCTCTATAGAATTAATGTTTAAAATAATACCATTAGATGTTTCCACTGCGTTGTTAATTTGTTGAGCAGTAGATTTAACTTTCATGACTTGAAAAAATGTATAAACAATTCCAAATACAGATGCATAGCTTCCTGCAATACCAACAGCGTCTGTCCATTCTATATTGGCACCTAACCAAGTCACCAGAAATAGTCCAGCTGTTGTAAGAGCAAAAATTAACCATAAAAGCCACATCATGATCTCAACAATTGATTTATATGCAAAACTACAAAAAAAATCAGACAATACAAATAATCGGATTATTCAATTAAAACAACAATTCGTTAAAATGAATTAAACTATTTATTACTTTAATACGCACCATGCTCCTAAGTGACCTATAATTAAGATCATACCATCAACATCTGTATGACCAGACCACTATCTCAACATTATAACCTTGAAACCAGAAATATCCTGTTTCACTTACGATATTTGAAATATGAGATCCTGCACCACGTGAGTAGATAATAAAGGCTACGGAAAAAGCCGAGCTTCTCAACTTTATAAAGCACGAAATGCAAAAATAGAGGTGCAATATATTATAGTGAATTGATTCACCTTATTCTTATGCTTGTCATTAATACGTTTTAAATTTGAAGCAGCAGTCTGTAAGCAGTTCAGATTAAGTGTGTAATTTAATTCAATAATCGTCTTTTCAGGCCAATCTAATTTTTGATTCCTTTTGCGAGGTATAAGTCTATGATGGATTTTCTGCCAAAGGTTCTGAATTCTTTATCTCGTTCAATCGAATTAAATTCTTCTTGTAAACAAGCTTCCTTTAAGGAGGCAAGGATAGTATTAATCATTCTTTCTTCGATAGAAGAAAGTACAATATATTCAGCTAAAGACCTCTTGAGTATTAGATATGGAAATTATCCCATTAATTTGCTTTATACAAACCAGTTATGGTAGAACAAGGAGGTGTAGTGGCAAGAATTATACTCCCGGCTCCAATTCTTGTATTATCTCCAATGAAAACATCCCCCAATATTAAAGATTTACAACCTATGAAAACATTATTGCCAATCCGGGGAGGAGTTAGACTTTTATGTTCCCTGAGACCTATGGTGCATTCATGGTAGATAGTACAATTATTACCAATCTTGCTATATTCATGAATAATAATCATGAAGGGATGAGTCAAATGAAGAGTTAGGATGTTTTCAAGTGAGTCAAAAGAGTTTGGATGAATCTGTAAATTGAGCAATGGTTGCCATAGAAATTTGCGGAATGTCTTGAGCATACTTGAAGAATATCTTTTCTCTAAATAGAGTAAAAAAATCACACAACTTGCAAGCATCCCATTTCGTGAACGGATTTGGTTTAGAGCACTACTGAACATAAGTTTTACAATATAATTACTAATCGGGAATTGCGCGAGTTATTTCAGATATTTAATAAAACCATGGAAAAGGAATTTCATCATGAAATAAACTGCAACAGGTGTTTTTACACCTTCAATGTTCCTCAGTATATGCCATTGTTCCTTAATCATCGCCATCTTATCTGACGATCTGCTTTGTGGCTGTTCGCGATATAAAGCCAAAACTTCCCCAACATTATACGCTACAACATCTTTTTTAAGTATGTCAAGCCAAAATACAAAATCTTCCTTGGAAACATATTTGAATCGAGTCTTTCCGATTGTATCCCTTCTTATCATGACCGTAAGACAAGGAATGACGCAAGTCTCGATCACATCCCAGAAAGTAGCTTTCTGTGGCATTCTGACAACCCGGTTTCCTCGTTCTCCATCTGATTTTATCTTTTCGTAATCCGAATAGACGAAATCACATTGCGTATCCTCCATGAAACAGAGCTGTCTCTCCAGCTTGTCAGGCAACCATTTGTCATCAGCATCAAGGAAAGCGATGTACTCACCGGTAGCATTGTCAATGCCCATATTTCGAGGAGTCGCAGGAGAACCGGAAGCAACTTCAGTCTTAAAGTATCTTATCCTGGAATCCCTTGCCATGTATTGACTGATTATCTGGGCACTTTCATCTGTGGAACAGTCATCTACAATAATCATTTCCCAGTTATCATAAGTTTGAGACAATACTGAATCTATTGTTTCAGAAAGACAATGCTGAGAATTATAACAGGGGGTTATAATTGAAACTGTTGGTTTCATGTGTTACTTACTTAAAGACCGATAAAGATTATCCCACATTCCGGCAATAAGGCTGACATCAAATCTTCTGATGGAATAAAAAGCGGCTTTCCCCATTTCCTTTCTTTTTGACTTGTCAATTATAAGTGTTGAAATCGCGTCTGCCAATCCAGCTTTATCCAGATGGGAAACAAGGATTCCATCCTTACCGTCTGAAATCAGGTCCTCGGGACCGTTAGGGCATCGGAAACTGACGCATGGAACACCCTCCCTCATCGCCTCTGTAATCGTCATCGGAAATCCCTCGAATCTGGATGACACAACACAAAAAGCTGATTCCCGATATTTCTCATCAATAGACTCAGTAACCCCTTCTAAAAATACAGCTGAACTAAGTCCATGCCTGTTTATTTGATTCGACAGATCTTCTTTTAAAGAACCTTTTCCATATATATGGAGTGTCCATGAAGGATACTTTTGAGCTATTGCTTTGAATGCATCTATGAGAATATCGAACCCCTTTTGATACTCCAACCTGCCTACTGAAATAATTCTATTTGAATCAAGAGATGACGGGACATTGCATTTAAACACTACGGGATTAGGTATCGTTGATACATTCGGGAGGGATTTTCTGAAAGAGACTGCATCATTTTGAGTTAGCGTAACAACCCACTTAAATCTTTTATACATGTAATCCCTTACTGATCCTATCCATCTATTGTAGTATCCATGATATACATGCTCCACTGCAACGACCTTATTCCGCTCAATACCCGACAAATACGCCATGAATGCACATGGAAACGACTGCACGGAGATAATATCGAATGTATTATTCTTAAAATATTCCTTAATCAACCTTAAGGCTTTAAGCTGAAGTTTAAGTCTATAAAACGAACCAGGAGTGCCGGAATATGCAATATCCGAAAGATAAACAATCTTGATTTTATCGGAAAATTTATAAGGAGGAGTCTTCAATGTCCTATAGATCGATACGATGGTTACATCATAATCCCAATTATCGGCAAGTTCTGAAGCTATAATCGAAAGCACCCGTTCGATTCCTCCGTTCATTGTTATATCCGAATATAAATAACATAGTTTCATGCTAAACAAATAAATTATAGAATCGTTTCAGTCAATTATTATTAAGCCAATTATATAGTCTATGACTTTTATGACAGGATGATTCTCATTTCCATTGACAAGACTCATCATAAAGATTTGATAGATTTATAAAAGGAAATTAAAAACCTTAGCATAGCATTTTAGCTCTATTCCTTATGCAATATAAATGTTCTTAACATGTTCAAGAATTTGATGTCCGAATACTCATCTTTGAACAATCGATACGTATAGTCATTGAAAACACCTTTATTCGATTTATTGATACATTCAATAAACTCATCAGCAGTATTACAGAGTCCCCCTATCTTGGTATAATCACATTCAATCCCGGCGAAAGCCTCATTAGTTCCAAAAATAGATTTTCCATAACTCATCGCTTCGATCGTTTTTGTTTTCATTCCCGAACCTTTAAAGATCGGAGCAATGACGCCGGATGCCCCGTAATACTCTCTATCTAAATCATCAACATACCCCAAAAAACTTACATTCTCCGGCAAACTTAATTTTTTTAGAACCGAATTATTACAACATCCTCCAACTACATGGATATCCACATCAACATGCCCGGCAACATTGTTTACAAACCATTTTATACCCTCTACATTTGGAAAAAAATCTGAACCAACGAAAAGATAATAAGGCTTTACCGTGGCATAATTGCGGGATTCTTCGTTACATACATTCCGCATAGGAAATGTTATAGGCAAAATCATATCGGCATATCTGCCAAACATTTTTCCAAAGTCATTTGAGTCGCGAACATTAAGGCATATGATCGTATCAGAATATTTTGTCGTTTTTTTCTCATTAATCCATGTCAGAAAATATTTGGGTATACTAAAGAGCGGATTACGAGACGATATTTCTTGCTTGTAAAGTTTCGTGTCAAGATTATGTGCAAAACACATAGTTCTGTATCCCAATTTTGACATTTTTTTGACTAGACTTCCATACGAAGAACTTTCTATAAAAATAAAATCCGGCGAAACTTGCCTAACGGCATCAATTATCTTCCTTTCTTCCTTTGCAGTTATGCCATAACTGCCACATCGAATTAAAGAGTATACAACATTTTTTAAATTGACTTTTGGAAGACGATATTCTACAACATTATCAGACCCTACTAATTCCTTTAATCCGGAAAGGTTACGTCGCACAACCATTGAAGCACCGGTATTCTCAAGACCAGAATCCCGCGCTATATAAAAAATTTTCATGAACAAAATCGTATTTTGAGTTTTTCCTGTTTATTTAGAAAATAGTTTGTTTATATTGCTGCTTTCTCCCAAAAGAAATGATATTCACACATATTACCTTCGGGATCTATAAAAGTGCTATTAACAAATAATAGAATGAGTCCAACTAAACAAAAAACGGCACATGACTTTCTTAGCGATGTCAATGTCAATTTACTATTTAATACATAATAGAAATAATAACTATAAATAGGTAATATAAATATTACCATATACATCAACGGTCGATTCACAAGCATTGAAGTAGGGAACAAGTAAGATAAAGAAGTTCCTAAAAAATATAACCTAAAATAAATATTATATCGTTTATCCGCAGAAAGTCTATTAACATAGGACTTGTTTAGAACCATTATAACATCTATAACAGTTCTCAACATAAACCCCAAGCCAATTGATTGTCCCATCCCCATATTCATATTGTCATCTTGCAAATAATAGGCATAATCATTGGATTCAAGAATAAATACCATTATTGGATTTTGAAAAACTACATCCAATAGATTAAATCTACTTCCTATAATTGCACAAACCACAATAATTAATGCATATATCCATTGAGCATTTATATAAAACCGATTAATCTTTATAAACGGATATAAAATTAGCAATATCAATGCAGATTTATGTATTAGACAAGCTATTAAAACAAATAAGACATAAAACACAAATTTAATATTATATCTTTGCATGGCTATGTATAAAAAACATGCCGCCACTATATTTTGCCTTATAATATTCTGGAAAGATATAAACTGCCCCGACAGAAAAAAGATTAATATAACTATGGGTAATATTTTTGCTTTTTTCTTAAATGCAGATATTACAAGAAGTATCTGAATATAAGCAATTATTCCAAAATATACAGCAAAATGAATATGACTACTTGAGATCAACCATGTTAGATAAGCCCATCCGGGTTCTGTATGAGATATATCCTGAGATGTAGTCGCATACTCGGAAACTTTGAACATACTCAAATATGCCGGATAATCTACACCAACATCATATCTAACACTACAAAAAAAGGTATATATAATAACAATCGTAAAAATGCATGGATGATACACATATACTTTGGTGCCAGACACGACCTGAGTATACAGCCAGGCACATCCAAGTATCGAAACAATCATTATAACATATACAAACAACGATTGAAGCATCTAACTATATATCATTTGGCAGGATATTGTATCTTTGGATTAAACCTAAATCCATTAAATATCCCTCTTACAAATACTTTCAGTTTAAGAGCAGATCCCGAAAATAACAATCTACCGAATGTTATGAAATGCCACAAAATAAATATAATTTTATGTTTACTGTCATAATATCCTTTACGATTGAGATATATCTCATTTCGTATTGAATTCTCATACATTCGTATTCTATTCTTATCCGTAAGTTCTATAAGACGAATTGGTTTATCACCTACACGCAAATGGGTCACAATACTATTTCCACACAAATAACAATTATACTTTTTAGATATTCTTGTTGTATATTCAGTGTCATCACCCCAGATAAAAAATTCTTTAATAGGCAAACCAACCTCTGTTGTGACTTCTGTCGGTATGAGTACTGAAACGAATGTTGCCGACTTTACTCCAACTATACCATTTCCAAGATACTTATTCCAAGATGCATGATAAGTGGGATTGAGTCTCACGTCATCTATTGCTGGGTTATTAACCATATACCCATCAACATTTTGAACCATACTACATAAGAACCCAATTTTTTCTTTCTGCCTAATCAGAAAATTGTAATCTGTTAAAAGTGATTCAAGAGCATCAGACTCTACTATAACATCATCATCCATTACCCATGAAAAATCATAGCTGTTTTCAACAGCATGTTTTATTCCGGTAAAGAATCCTCCTGCTCCTCCTACATTTTTTTGACTAATGACTGTTATTCCATCTATACCTTGAAGATATTCTGTTGTTCCATCGGTAGACCCGTTATTTATGACTACAATATCCGGTTTATATGTCTGGCGAAATAACGAAGCCAACGCACCTTTAAGTAATTGTAATCTATTATAGGTTACAACTACAGCACAAACTTTATAATTCATCTCCACTTAGATTTAACGCTTTTGCAATTATCGGAGCCATATCATAATACTTGTATTCTGCCAACCTTCCTCCAAATATTACATTTGACTCTTTATTTGCCAATGCTGAATATTTATTATAAATTTCTTGATTCTTTTCATCATTTATCGGATAAAATGGCTCCAAACCCTCCTCCCATTCTACTGAATATTCTCGAGAAATCACAGATTTGGGATTTTCATATACAGAATTACCAAATGATTCAAAATGTTTATGTTCAATAATACGGGTAAAGGGGACATTTGCCGAGGTGTAATTTACTACAGAATTACCCTGATAGTTTGCAATATCAAGCGTCTCAAATTCAAACCGGACAGTACGATACTCCAACTTCCCAAAGCGATAGTTGTAAAATTCATCTATTTTACCCGTGAACACAATTTTAGCTGCAACACCTTCCCAATAATTACGCTCTGAAAAGAAATCTACATTTAATTGCACATCAACTCCTTCAAGCAATCCATCTATCAGCTTATTATATCCCCCTATCGGTATACCTTGATAATAATCATTAAAATAGTTATTGTTAAAAGTCATTCTTACTGGCAGCCGACGAATTATGAATGCCGGAAGTTCTTTGCAATCACGTCCCCATTGCTTTTCCGTGTATCCCTTTATCAACTGCTCGTATATATCTTTGCCTATAAGTGTCAAAGCCTGTTCCTCCAGATTACGCGGTTCTGAAATTCCATCGGCTTTCATTTTGTCAATTGCTTCCTTTCTTTGAGTTTCCAATTCAGCAATCGCCTCTTCCGGAGTCCTCACTCCCCACATCTGGTAAAAGGTATTCATATTGAATGGAAGATTATATACCTTTCCATTCGGAGCAACAGCAATAGGAGAGTTAGTGTAACGGTTAAACGGAACAATCGAATTTACGAAATCCCATACTTCCTTATTGGACGTATGAAAGATATGTGCACCATACTTATGAACATTAATGCCTTCAATATTCTCGCAATAAATATTTCCGCCCAAATGCGGACGCTTGTCAATCACCAACACCCTGCGTCCGGCTTGCTTTGCCTTATAAGCGAACGTAGCACCAAAAAGCCCAGCTCCGACTATTAAATAATCATATTTATAATTCATCTTCTTACTTTGGTTCTTATTTTATCATATATCCTGAATGGAATATTAAACCAAAATTCCAATCTTTTATGATGTTTCGCTAATTTATTTAATCCAGCTGATTCTGCCCTCATATAGGATTCTCTCCAGAATAGCACTTTCACTCTCAACCTTTCAAGTAGATTTAGTTGTCCATATAAACTTTCGTGTTTCTTATATATATATTCAACATTATCTTGCCAACCATTATATTTATTTGTGAGCCTTTGTTTGTCTCGCATATCTATGCGATATACAATCAATTCATCATTAATCAATTCAAATGGTTTTGGTAATTGTGCTAATCTAATACTTAATTCATATTCTTGCCAAAACCAACATTGTTCATCAAAATAGCCCACTTTCATCAATGCTTCTTTCTTAACCATCAATGCAGATGTTAAAACTGAAATCTGATATAATATCCTTCGACTAAGGTCTCCCTTATAATTCGAACTCAAAGGACAACATTTGAATTCTATTTCGCCATCTTTATCAACCAATTCCAATCTTCGAGAACAATTTACAACATAACTTCCTGTGGACTCCAAAATAGAAATTTGTTTAGTGGTTTTTTCTGGAATCCAATAATCATCATCATCCAAAAATGCAACATATCTTCCATGTGACATCTTAATTCCCAGATTACGAGCGTAGTTACCACCACGACTCTCATATGCTGGAATATGGATATATTTAAACCCCTGCAACATACACCACTCTTTTGTTCCATCTGTAGAGTTATCATCCACAACAATCAATTCAATATTAGAATAAGTCTGTTTGTATACGCTTTCAACGGCTCGTTTCAACAATTCAAGCCTGTTGTGGGTAGTTATTATAGCTGAAACCAATATAGAGTCTGTCAATATATCCTGCGATTGTCCCATGTTATGCCTTTATTATGATCTTTTTATGGATTGCCAATAACAATATTTGTACAAAGGATTTGCGTTAATTTCATCACCTGCAACTTTAACATATTGTCATCAGTTTGTGACTATTAAACCCATTAAATAGTCTCCATTCCAATACAGACATTAATATACTGAGATAATATCTTATAATCTGCGTTGCCTTATCAATCGAGTTTTAAGATATGCAACCACGTCAATTATATGAAAATGCCTTAAATAAACAAGAATCAAAACCGAGGTTACAAATACATTGATTACCAAACTGACAATTAAACTGAATTGACAAAAATTATGCAGCAGGGCAAGAATCATAATATTCAAAACTGTCGGATATAATGCAGGTACATATGGTTTAAACATTTCTATTGCCCGGATTTCGATTGTTTGGGCTATATACCAATTATTCCATAAGCCTATACACATAGCCAAGAAAAACATCCAAGCCACACCATCTATTGAACCTATCACGTATACACCTACAAACAAACATATTATGTTTGTTAAAGTATTCAAACAGCCTATTACAAACATTTCTCTTGTCTTATTTGCTGCCTGTAGAAATGCTCCAACTGAAGATCCCGTTATTTGAAAACCCACTGTTAGACTCAGTATCTTAAAAACCGGAACAGAGGGCATCCATTGGGAACCAAATATAAGAATTACAAGAGGTTCTGCAGTGAAGTACAAAAGTGCAGAAATAGGAAATCCAATTAATGCAAGAATCTTTAAAAGTTTAAGATATTTATTCGTCTGTTGACTAATGTCGCTTTGATAATCAGCCAACACAGGGTGTAAAACAGGGGTTATTACTTGTGTGAGATTCTGCACCGGCAAAAGCATTAACCTATAAGATTTCTCATAATACCCTAATGGAATCATACCAAATACCTTTCCAATCAATAATTTATCAAGATTTCTCAAAAAATAATTTATCAATGAGAACCCGAACGTATAACTTGAATATGAAGCTATCTTTCTAACGGATTCAAAGCTTGGATGAAAAGTGAATCCTACAGGACTCTTGATATAAGAAAGTATAAAGATTAATATAGAACTTCCTACAGGATTAATAAGAAGTGAAAATATACCCATACCTGTATAAGCGCCAACAATAGAAATCACAGCAAGAATGATCTGTATTGACACTGTCCTTACTCCAATAAACTTGAATTGCTTATCCCTTAGCAACAACCCATTGGGAACAATACTCCATGTGGCAAAAAGAACATTCACGGATAGAATCTGACATATAATGATTAGCTGACTGTCATCATAAAACCGTGCTATCAGCCATGAGGAAAAGAAAAAAAATACGGACAGAATGACACCTAAAAACAATGTATAGGAAAATAGTGATTTCAAATCAGAGACAGATAGATTCCTCTTCTGCACAATAGCCGCGCTCAAACCCATGTCACTGAATATCCCGAAAAAGACAATAAAAACAGATGCAACAGCTATGACCCCAAAATCTTCAGGAGGCAACATCCGCGATAAAACAGCTGTGACTGCAAGTGAGATTAATATACCGGAATATTTTGCAAACGCAGTATATATGAAACCGGACTTCAGTTGCTGCTTGAAATTCTTTTCTGCCACTACGATTTGAATAAATTATATGTTATTTCCTTCAAACGCTCCCAACTGTTTGATGAAACCAATATCTTTCTGTTATTATCCTTTTGCATACGGGAAAGTGGTGTATCCAAAGATTCTTGTGTGATATCTTCCAATTTAAAGATAATGAGACCTCGTCCTGTCAAATCTTCATACAATGGACTCTTACCCGACATGAATACTTTCGCACCAAGATATAAGGCAACCACAATATTACCCATCGCTTCCTGACGCCAGCTTCCATATATACACACCTCAGCTTTTGCCATCAAAGAATTATACTCGCTCAAAGGAAGAAACTTAGAAAGAGAGCTGAAGTTGCTACCAAAATATTTATCCCCAAGCCGACTAATTTTGTCACGATATGCAGCATCCCCACCATAATTCAATGGTACAACTATTTGCTTCCCTTTCAGATCAAGATTCTTTATATGGTCAAATACATATTCATGATTATTCGTCCATGATGCAGAATTGCCTATTAATATGATGTTACCTTCTGCCTTGGATCTCAGAAGTTCCTCGCCCAACACTTCATCTATCGGATAATAAAAAAACTCTGTTTCATTTAGAAGGGTTCGCGTCTCTTTCGGATAATAAGACCTGAAAAGATCATATTCTCCTGATCCGCATACCATAGTAACATTCCTCGTATTGAAGAAATCCAGCTTGAACTTATCATTCTTGGATAAAAGGCCGAAACGTTTCAAGAATAAACCCAGACCCGCCTTCAACGATAATTTAGGTCTACTTTTATAATACAGTCTGTATCCCCTATTGAATAAAAGATTATTATACAACTCTGCTCCCCAAAGAATCCAGTAAACAGGAACGTGTGCAGGAATATTCCTGCAACAAAACTGAATCTTGTCAAAATCCAATCCGTGAATTATAACCTTACTTACACGATGATAGTCAATATCAGGATCCGAAGAATAGTCATATAGAACATGTAAATGATCTCCTTCCTGAGTAAAATGTCGCTCATTCGAATGTGCAAACCAATACACATACTCGTTCTCTCCTGGAAAGACTTCATCAAAGGTCTTTATTATGCGATGGGTTATTTTTTCATCCCATAACAGGTGTAGCAACATAATTATTCCGGTTTGTTAATTTTTATCACTCTTGCAGGGTTACCGACTACTACACCATAAGGCGGCACATCTTGTGAGACGACAGCACCGGCACCAATCACGGCATGGTGACCGATCGTTACCCCACCTATTATTACAACATTAGGACCGACAAACACATGTTGTTCCAATCTCGGACGTTGTAACACCCCATTAGAGATCTTATTCCCAATTGTTGTGTTATTCCGGAAACTGCACCCCTTCCCAATGTACTCGGCATTAATAAAAGTTGAAAAAGCATGATGAAACATACATCCACCTTCTTCTACTTCTCCTACATCTAAAAAACAATTTATCGTAGGCTTAAATAATTTTTTAATGCAACGCAATCCAACCCTATAATAAACAAGATCTCTATAGCCATTGAGATTGTAGCGAAACAATGTAAATGCATATTTACATTGCAGACATTTCGATTTAGGCCATTGATATTTTAAGCCATAAACCTTATTCCTATATTCCATAAAACCGTGTGCATCTGTCAGGAGTACACGCAATTTATCCCTCATAGAACCTGTTTATTTCAGCCAATATCTTATCCACGTCATCATCCTGAAGTTCATAGAACAATGGAAGCCTAAGCAGACAGTCTGCGAATCGGTCACAATTGACAAGATCAAGTCCCAGAACTGCACATTCCTCATCAATAGTTGTCAACTCCTGACAATTCTCGGGACGAGACTCCGGATGCGATGTGTAGAAACCACTCTTGTGCAGGCTAAGATAATGGAATACTGACAATATCTCATGATCCTTTAGATGCTTTATAAGCCTGGTACGTTCTTCCAATGAGCGACACACGATATAGAACATATGGGCATTGTTGGTTGCATATTCCGGCATATCGGGCAATGTCAACAAACCTTTGTCCGCAAGACAAGCCAGACCTTGATAATATCGCTGCCATATCTCTTTACGGCGAGTCTGAATCATATCCATATTCTCGATCTGTGCCCAAAGGAACGCAGAAATAAGCTCTGAAGGCAAAAAAGATGAGCCGTTATCGACCCATCCATATTTGTTTACCTCCCCCCTGAAAAACTCGCTGCGGTTTGTACCTTTTTCCCAAATAATCTCAGAACGGCGGATAAACCTATCGTCATTAATTGTAAGCAATCCGCCTTCTCCTGCAATTATATTCTTGGTCTCGTGAAATGAAAAACATCCTAAATGACCAATTGAACCGAGTGGACGCCCCTTATAGTAGGAATCAATCGCCTGAGCTGCATCCTCCACCACGAGCAGATTATATTTATCAGCAATAGCCATAATCCGGTCCATGTCGCATGCAACTCCGGCATAATGCACCGGAACGATAACTTTGGTACGTTCGGTTATCAACGCCTCTATCTTGTCAGGATCGATATTAGGATTATCTTTGCAGCTGTCGCAGAACATGATCTTTGCGCCCTGGCGCACAAATGCAAGCACCGTTGATACGAACGTATAGCTGGGAGCGATCACTTCATCTCCAGGTTTAATATCACAAAGAATCGCTGCCATTTCAAGAGCATCGGTACACGACGTTGTCATGAGAGCTTTCTTGAAACCATAATGTTCTTCAAAAAAATTCTGACATTTCTTGGTGTATACTCCATTACCTGAAAGTTTGCCGGAATACACAGCCTGATAGATATAATGAGCTTCCTTACCTGTCAAGAAAGGTTTGTTAAATGGTATCATTACGCTATATCTTATTTTTGATTTATTATAGTCTGGAAATGTTTGTATATCCACTTTCCTCCGCCATATTTAAAAGACAGAGCCAAATGAGATTCATAGTTATAAGGGAGTCGTAAACGGGTTAATTCGAGACTTTCAGTGTCTATAATTGAAAAGCATACCTTGCCTTCGAAATCTCGCGCCTGTCCTATAGAGCCGGGATTGAATACGATTTTTCCATCAAAAAACTGCTTAAATTCCCTATGTGTGTGACCAAGAGCCACTATGTCATAAGCCAGACATGAAAAACGATCCTTATCAAAAGTATTGTCATAAACATATTCATCAATAGGATCAAATGGACTCCCGTGAACAAACAATATCTTGCGTTTATCAACTACATATCCTAAGGAAACAGGCAATCCCGCCAACCATTCCCGATTACAATCAGTTATTATACTGTCGGCTATATTTATACCGAAACGAACCGACTCGTTTAGAAATTTCTTTTGACCATCCATTCCTTCTATCAGGTATCTTTCATGATTGCCCTGCAAACATTTGAAACCTGAATCACGAAGTAAGTCTATACATTCATTTACAGCGCACCCATACCCTACAATATCACCAAGACATACGGACATGTCAACATCTGATAAATATGGGACAATACTCTTCAATGCCTCATAATTGCCATGTATGTCACTGCAAACTAAAATTTTCATAAAGATCGGGCAATATCTTTTATTGTATCCTCTAATTTATAAAGTGGAATAAAACCTAATTCGGTTTTCGCCTTCTCTATTGAAACATCCCATTTTAAATCTTCATCTGCATCTTCACCTTTAAAAACTATCTCAGTAGAAGAATGTAAAACGCTTTTACACATTTCCGCTAATTCAAGATTACTTACAGACTTATCAGATGCTATATTATAGACTCCACTACAGTTTTTTTGTAAAGCCAGAGCTACGGCTCGGGCAATATCCCGGACATCTATATAATTCTGTTTACGTCCACCTTTGCCCAATAGCTCAATCGTAGTGTTATCAATACAATTCCTTATGAATACAGGTAATATCTTGTTCGTGGGCATCCCGATTCCTACAGGGGAGGGTATACGCAACGAGATTGCGTTGAGATGTGGATTGTTTTGAAGCAACAATTCCCCTATATATTTTGACAGGTGATAGTTTGTGCGCGGATTAACCGGATGTGATTCCGTTATCGGCAAAACAAGCGGAACTCCAATTACAGGCAGACTTGATATATATACAATGGATTTAACACCTGTCATATCAGCCACCTTCAACAGATTATAAACACCTGCTATGTTCGCATCAAATAGTGTCTTTGTGTCATTAAAAGAAAGTGATGCTGCACAATGCACTATATGATCAAACCTATGGCGTGACGCATAATCCAACATAGATTTCTCATCAGTAAGATCAACCTGCTCATAACTGGTATGCAATGGATTTTTAGAATAAGATTGTCTTCCTATACCCCAAACATCATATTGATTACATAACAAGTTTGCCACTTCATTACCCACAAAACCATTTATCCCGGTAATAAGTATCTTGTCTTTCATTCCTTTACATTACCAAAAGATTCAACCGTATCTACAAACCCTTTATGTCCAAGTTCCCGAATCATATCTGGATTAACATAGGCTTCATTATAATACCTATATACAATCCCTTCTTTTGCAGGACTAAAAGAGACTTCTTCATCAAACAAGTATTCCCTTATAAAAGCTTCTACATCATTAAAACCCCAGTGTGCACGAATTGGTGTTGTTCCCGAAAAACGGACATTCAACTCGAAACATACCGGTTTCCCTTCATGCATCCTCAACTGAATATTAAGCGACCCTACAGCCTTAAACAATTTGCAGATTCTTTCACATTCATCCTTGATAGCTTCATTATGCACGATCTCTGCCTTAAAGGTTGTGCCATGCTTAAGCCATCGCTGCATGATGATAAGACCTTTCAGCTCCCCATATCTGTCATTATAGCATCCAACTGTATATTCAGTATCTGGGGTCCCAATAAGTTCTTGATACACATATCCCTTTTGTGGAGCCGATAACAATTGCTCATCATTATTAATGACAAAGATTCCTGCTGAACCTTTACCCTTTGCGGGTTTTGCTAAAATCGGATATCCAACTGCCAAAACCAACTCTTTAACTTGATCAGGATCTGATGCATCAGCAAACTTCGGATAATTCAATCCGTTTTCTTTAAGCCAACTACATGTAGACAATTTATCATTCCCCACTTCCAACAAATGTAATGGCGTATTAAAAAAAGGAATACCAAGTTTTTTCAGTTCAGGACGCTTAGATTCTAATGCCACAAGGTTCTCTTCTACTCCTGACAAAACTATATCTATGTTTTCTTTTCGACACACTTCACCAACCCAGTCTATGAATTTAGGGTCATTCGCGTACGGAGAGATATAAGCCTTGTCACAAAAGAACAGACCGAGCGATTCCGGAGACACACAAGCCCCTATAATCCTGCAATTCAAGTTAGAATGGCGCAAGGCTGTTAAAATTCCTTGACTAACATTGCCTCCAACTCCAAGTAAAAGTATTTTTATAATTCTATTATTCATCGTATTTTTCGCGCCGGTATACCAACATATGTACCCTTATCAGCTACCGAATTTATGACAACTGTACCTCCTCCTATCTGAATATCATCGCAAAGCGATATATTGTCTATAAGCGTAGCGTTTATTCCTATAAAGGAGCGTTTCCCGATTTTTGTAAAACCCGCAACGGCAACACGCGGAGCAATAAAGCTATGAGAGCCAACCTCAGAATCGTGGGCTATAGTTGAAGATATGTTAACAAAGACATTCTTTCCGATTCTGACATTTTTATCCAATACTACTCCCGGCATTATTACACTCCCTTCTCCAATTGTTACTGTTTCATCTATAATTGCAGTTCGGTCAATAATTGTAGCTATATTGATTTTCCCTGAGATTTTTTCGAATATAGCCTGCCGTTCTTTAAAATGTTTATATCCAATCGCTACAATCACCCCCCCGATTTTATATCTATTTGATTATCAATGTCTTCAATCCTTCCTTTTACTATTCCTCCTTGACGGATTGTTCCTATAGGCATGAAGTCATCAAAATATCCCTCAATTTCATATCCATTCCTTAACGCCAGATTGGCAATCTGTTCCCCCAAATCACCAGCTCCTATTATTGACAGTTTAGCCATAAATATAGATGTTTATAAATACAGGAACCCGAGTTTAACCTATCTCTCATTTATGTTGCTTAGACTTCCATGGCGGAGAGCGCGAAGGAGCCTACGCTGTACCGATTATTGATTCTATGTCTATAGTTCTATGTTAAAGTTCCTAACCATTATCATGTTGATGACAAAGGCAAGGATGATATTATGCCAATCTATACATAGAAAAACGAGGAGCTCCTTGTTTTATCAGTCTTTGTTGAACAGGTCGCGGGTGTAGACACGGTCGGAGACATCGGCGAGGTCGGGTGAGGTGCGGTTGGCAAGGATGGCGTTGCTGAGACGTTTGAATTCGGCGAGGTCGTTGACAACGCGGCTGCCGAAGAAGGTGCTGCCGTCTTCGAGGGTGGGCTCATAGATAATCACAGTAGCGCCTTTTGCCTTTATGCGCTTCATCACTCCCTGTATCGAAGACTGGCGGAAATTGTCGGAGTTCGATTTCATCGTCAGACGGTATACTCCGATCACCGGGGGTATCGAATGACTGTCGCGCTCCAGCGAGGATGTATGGAGAGTGGGGTTGGTGGTGTAGTCATACCATCCCGCCATCCTCAGTACCCTGTCGGCTATGAAATCCTTGCGCGTGCGGTTGCTCTCTACGATCGCGGTCATCATGTTCTGGGGAACATCGGCATAGTTGGCAAGCAGCTGCTTGGTGTCTTTGGGCAGGCAGTAGCCGCCATAACCGAAAGAGGGATTGTTGTAATGCGTTCCGATGCGAGGATCAAGCCCTACTCCCTCGATTATCGACTGCGAATCAAGCCCTTTGACTTCAGCATATGTGTCAAGTTCGTTGAAATAGCTTACCCTTAGAGCAAGATATGTGTTTGCAAAAAGTTTCACAGCCTCCGCCTCTTTCATCCCCATGTATAAAGTCGGAATATCTTTCTTTATGGCTCCCTGCTGAAGAAGCATCACGAACGCGCGGGCGGCATCCTCCAGTCCATCTATATCGGCAACGGCAAGAATAGCTTCGTTTTCATCTTTGAAATCCTCCCCGTCTATGAGTTTAGGTATTCCAGCGATTATGCGCGACGGGTATAGATTATCATAAAGCGCCTTGCTCTCGCGCAGAAATTCAGGAAAAAACAATAGATTGAACCTTTTCACTCCACGTGCCGCATATCTGGCGTAAAGGTTGCGGCAATATCCGACAGGAATGGTAGATTTTATCACCATCACCGCATCGGGATTTACGCTCAGCACCAAATCTATGACGTCCTCTATACAATGGGTATCAAAATAGTTTCTTACCGGGTCATAGTTAGTAGGAGCTGCTATCACTATAAAATCCGCGTCACGATATGCCGATGCGCCATCAAGTGTGGCTATCAGATCAAGATCTTTCCCGGCAAGGTATTTCTCGATATATTCATCACTGATGGGAGATTTGCGGCTGTTGATAAGCTCTACCTTCTCTGGAATGATGTCCACTGCCGTGACGCGATTATGCTGCGCGAGCAGTGTCGCAAGGCTCAGACCGACATAGCCGGTGCCCGCGACTGCGATATTATATTTTCTCATGGAGACTGACAATAGGAATTTCTATCTTTAATGCTGAATGCAGGATGTTGCCTTATACAGCGAGGGGAAACATCTCGAGCAGAGTCTTGGCAAGTCTAAGAAACTGTTTAAATTTAATTCGAATTTTTTTATATAGTACATCTTGTGGCTTCCTTGAGGTCTTTTATGGTTGTTTTCACCGAGTCTCATCGGTCACATAGACCGCTATGCTCCCTCTTCGACTCGTAAAAACACCTCATAAAATCCTCTCAATGAACCTCACAATTAAATTTAAACAGTTTCTAAGAGTGTGTTTAAATTCAAACACTTGTTAATAACCGTATGGAAGTTTCTCAGTCTATGGGTTCAAGCAGGTCTGGATGTATGAAAGGCAGCATGACAAGACATATGCCCTCGATCTTGACAATTACGTGCTTGTTTTTCTTGACACGCTGCACGTAACCTTCATACCCTTCAAATTCACCTCCTGTTATGCGCACGCGCTGACCCTCGTGGAAATCGCGTTTGTTGAAGATTTCGCAACGCGTGGAGTCTTCAGCTGTTAGCAGCTTGAGAATATTTATCTGAGAACTGGAAATAATCTGTATATCTTTGCTATCAGGATAACGGTAGATCCAGAATCGTACCGGTGCCGCCGGATCCGTTCTACCGGCTGTTTCCAATGCAAGCGCATTGCGCGCCGAAGTCTTGATAAAGAGAACACGCGGTATAATCGCCTTGACCCTTTTTACTCCTGACGGTTCCCGAACTATATGCGTGGGAAAGAACACCTCATCGCACACCGGTCTTAGGGATTCCTCTGCATGAAAGTCCCGTCGTGTCTTGATTGCAAACCAGTTGCTTTCGTCCATAAAAAAGGGTGGGATAAATTGGGAAGCGCATACCTTTTCTTCATGCGCGGCAAAGGAATCACATCCTGACTGCGCATCATTCACAACCGCCGGGATGCCAATCGGCGCCGGTCTCCGGAACGAGCCTGTACAGGTGCTTTTCCGGTGGTTGTCCATATCGGCAGGTAATCGCCACGACATGGATATCAACTGTATATTACGAAAAGATATGCCTCTTCAATTTGCAAAGATATAAAAAAACGCGGATATTCTCATAATATCCACGTTAAAATTTCTTTTTGCCAGGCAGACACGCCTGCCACGTCAGGAAACCTGCACACTTTTACCAGTCCGTCATCTCAGCTTTAGCATACGTCCCGGCTGAAGACGCTCATCTCTCGCTATGAGATTCAGCTGGCATAACCGCGTTTCGGAGACTCCCGATTTTTCGGAAATCTTTTTCAGCGTATCGCCTTGCCTGACAACATATGTGCCGCGGCCTGCCGCAGACGCTCCCGCCGCTGTCCCGTTGCGGTCGGAAGCCGGGGACAAGAGGGAAAGCGGGTTCACCGCCTCTCCGTTCACACGGGTCTCGAAATGCAGATGAGGACCTGTGGAGTTTCCGGTGTTGCCGCTGAGGGCTATGACCTGACCGGAAAACACCCGCTGTCCGGCATCAACCAGTGAGCGCGACAGGTGCGCATAACGCGTTTCCATGCCGTTGTCGTGCTCAATGACAATGAAATTGCCGTAACCTCCCGCCTCATAGTCTACACGCTTAACCTCTCCAGACATTATCGCCCGCACGGTATCTCCGACGTTCATCGCGATGTCTATCCCTTTGTGTACGCGTTTGAACCGCGCCCTGTATCCGAAACCGGAGGTGATTCGCCCCCATTCGGGACTGAAAAGGGAATTGCCGGTGCCATAGGCGTGTTGAGGCGCATAAGACAACGCGGGGGGAGTATAAGAGGGTTTGCTGTATGCATACGTGATAAACCGCAAGGCTCCTGTAGAGACATTTTCATCTGTTTCATCCTCTCGATTGTCTCCTTTGCGCCTTACAGTACCCACAAGATCCGATATGTAGTCCTTATCCTCGGATGATGACGCTTCGACACCTGTTCCTACGGCACGCACAAGACCCGAAAGGAAATCCTCTTCCGGGTCTTTCGCCTCGGCGGTCAATGCCGCAAGGAGTATTGTCAATAAAATTATCGTTTTCCTCAAAGTGCTATAGTCTGTCAGTTTGGCGTTTCATTCTTCTCTCCCGCTGCCGCCTTCTTGCGTGAGTCTACCAGAGGTGATATGAAAAGAATCCATCCGGCACACGCCACAAACGCAAGGAACGTGAAGCCGACGAGTATCATGACCTTACGGGGACTTGACGCCCTGACAGGGACTGTGGCGGGTGTGACCACCGCATATACCGGTGTGCTTTCCTGCACTCTCACCTGCGCCTGCTGCACCTGCTGCGCCGTCTGGTTATAAAGATTGAAGGCGAGGGTCATCTCGTTCTCGAGTCGCTCGCGCATTGTCTGAGCGGAATGAAAAGCCAGACCCTGGTTGCGGTCGAGATAGTCGGCATAACGCTGCTGCGCCTTGTAATAGCTCTCCTTCGCCTCCTTATTGATCTTCAGAGCATAATCGAGGTCATGACGCGCCTTGCTCGTGCGATAATCCGTGATGAAGTCGCGGAGCCTTGAGACAACAGTGTCGGCAAGCACTGCAGATACGAGAGGATCCTGCATCTTGGAGGTGATGGTCACAACAGACGTCTTGGTATCGACAGTGGCGGATATACGGTTGTTCAACGATGTCACAAGCGCATCTTCCTCGGGTGTCAGACGGAAGTTGTCAAGCTGATGCTTACCGTCGGTTTCCTTGCCGCCACCGGTCACCATACCCAGAAGTTTGCGAGGAAAACCGAGAATCGCACTCCACCAGGGTGCCGAAGTCTCGTTCTCCATATATTCGCGCACGGTCATGGTACGGTTGCCGCCTTTCTCATCTGTTGTTACCTTTACATCGAAAAGTCCGGTGGTGAATGGCACGGAACTCAACACATCAGGATAAAGCTGCGGATAGAAAGCATCCGAGCCGGAAGAGAAGTTGCTGCCAAGACCTGCCATCGATGCAAGTGCGCCGAGACCTCCTCCCGCCGATTTCCCCTCTGTTGATTCCGGCACGAGCTTGACAGAAGTGGTATACTCCTTCGGTATGCTGAAAGCCACCACAAGTCCGACGAGTGCGCCGCACAAGCTCCATTTTATCAGTTTCTTCTTCTGTTTCCAGAGTGTTGACGCAAGTTCAAGAAGGTCTATCTCCTTTTCCTCGCCTACTCTGGCTTTATTATCGGTTTCCTGCATTGTCAGTTTTATTTGAGGCTACTTGAATAGGTTCGGTATCGTTGCCACCATTGTCGCTACCGACATGAATCCGGTTGTGAGAGTCAGAATCTTCGACCAGTCTGTTCCACCGTTCTGAGGTTTCGACGGCACAATTATATGACAGCCGGGTTCTATGGGAGTGTTACGTTTGGCTCTTGCCACAGTTCCGTTCATATACACTATGAATGCCTTCCCTTTCTTGGCACGCTGTCCGTAACCGCCTGCCTGATTGATGTAGTGGCTCAGTTTCTTGCCTGGTTCGTAGATAACGGCATTCGGGAACATGACATCGCCGGAAATCTTGACAGTACTCTGCTTCTCCGGAACATAAAGGGAGTCTCCGGGCATCAGTACAAGGTCATAGTCGCTTCCTGGATTGGCAAGTGCTTTCTCAAGATTGATTCCCACATTATACATATTCGACAGGTCAATCTTGTCAATGGCTATAGAATCACCCATATTCTCGGAGTTGTTTGACATCGCGAGTCTCAGAGCCTCCTTGCGTGCCGCAAGTTCCGACTCAGACAGACGGCGAGAGAGATGGGCGCCCTTGATGTATGCGCCATCGATGAGTCCTCCGGCACGCGTCACAAACTCCGAAAGGCGTTCGTTTCTTTTGCGTAATGTATATGTTCCGGCAAAGAGCACTTCTCCGTCGATCGCAACTGTCTCCTGAGGTGCATATCCGGGACTGCGGCGCACCTCTACCCTGTCGTAGGGTTTCAGCCTGAATCCCTTTCCTTTGCCTACGGCAAGTCCGTTCTCAATCGAAACGGTAAATTCCTGCGCAAGCTGGTTTGTAGCCTCCGTTGCCGAAGGATCCACAATCCTGCGGGAGATATCCACACGTGCCGTAGACGCACCCTCAAGCAGACCGCCTGCCTGAAAAATAAGGTCTTCGACAGTGCTGTTGGCAGCATAAGGATACGCGCCCGGACGAGCAACCTGACCGCCTATGTAGACATCACCGCGTTCTTCAAGCTCGTTGACACTTGAGATAACGAGCATGTCATTGCGTTTGAGCGTAATGTCGGGAGCCGCGCCTCTCAGGATATCCTTCAGGTCAAGTGCGACTACCTCAAGCTGCTTCTCCGGACCCTCGCGGTAAAGGAGCACGCGGTCTGTATAAGCGTCTTCAGTAACGCCGTCGGCTTTGTCGATAAGATCTCTCACGGTTTTCAGACCGTCTCCGATCGCGAACATGCCAGGACGGTATACGGCTCCTTTCAGTTCTACCCGGTTGGCATAACGGTCAAGGATTGTTCCGACAGTTATGATATCGCCGTCCTGCAGACGATAAGTCGCGAACTCTCCCCGGTCAATGTTATAAAGCTCGTTTTCCGTGCCCGACTGGCGCGACAGACGCACCATCCCGCCGTAAGCGTCACCGGTAAATCCGCCGGCATAATCGAGAAGACTTTTAACCGTCTCGTCAGGCTTGATCTCATAATACATCGGACGCTTAACGTTCCCGTCTATGTTGACAAGCTGCTCGTACGGAGGAACAATAATCACATCCCCCTCCTGCAGACGGATATTTCCTGAGGTTTTCCCTTTGAAAAGATAATCGTATATATCCACTCCTGCAACCTTCTTGCCGTTACGCAAAACCTGTATATTGCGGAGCGAACCTATATCGTTGATACCACCTGCCCTGTATAAGGCATGAAACACAGATGAGAACGGAGACATGCGGAAGGTTCCCGGTGTCGCCACCTCTCCGAGAATATCCACCTGTATGGTGCGAACCTGACCGAGAGTCACCTGAATGTCAGTTTCCGCGTCATTCATTCCCGCATACTTACGTGAGAACGCACTTTTGATATGCTGATTGGCATCCTTGATTGTCAGACCATTGAGATACACCGGACCGATCTGAGAGATCATTATGCTCCCTTCAGGCGATATTGTCTGGCGCATATGATCTTCCGATGTGCCCCATATGTCGATCACGACCTCATCGCCGGGACCGAGACGATAATTCTGAGGAGTGGCGAGATTCTCGCTTGGCTCGAAAGTAAGCGACTGCGAATTGAAGACCTGATGTCCGTAGATCTTGCGGCCCGAACCTGACATGGCATCACCCTTCTCTATCTCGCGTTGCATATTTTCGATCGAAGACACCGAAACATCCTCCGCAGCGTTATGCTTACGCTCCGACTCAGCCGATGTTACCGTCTGTCTCGTAGCCTGAGTCTCACCATGTTGCTGAGACTCAAGCTGTGCCTTGATACGCTTCGCCTGTTCAGGCGTAACTCCTTTTGCCATCAGCTCCTTGCCGATCTGCTGCTCTGATTTGCCGGCGGCAGTCTGCTGTTTGATATAATCTATAACCTGCTGGTCTGTAATGGCAAATGCCATGATAGAGCACAGCATCAAAAAGGACATTAGAATGTGTCTCGGTTTCATCTGAGAAATTGTTTAAATAACAATGTGCAAATTTAATAAAAAAAATTGTATTTGCCGCTGTTTGTCCTCTTTTCGGCATTTTTAATTATTTTTGCATAATCAAAACGAAACAACCTGACAATGCGTATCCTTTTTTTCGGAGATTATTCCAACCTCCACGCCTGTTTAGCCGGTGAACTGCGTCGGCGCGGTCACCACGTCACCGTCATTTCCGACGGAGGCAGATACATGGACACTGACAAGGATATCCTTCTGGAGCGCGCGCCGGGCAGACTCGGTGCAGTCAGCTATCTGTATCAGATTTTCAAGATACTCCCCACACTCCGTGATTACGATGTCGTTCAGCTCATCAACCCCCATTTCCTCTCGCTCAGACCCGGCAAGATAAAATACTTCTTCGATATTATCCGGAAAAACAACCGTTCGGTGTTTCTCACACTCGCAGGCAACGACTATTATTTCGTAAAGACATGTCTCGAAGCCAAAACTTTCCGCTTCTCTGAATTTGAGACAGCCGGCAAGCCCTCGGAATTCGAGCTTGCCACCCGCCACGGCGCCCGATGGACAGCTCCCGGAATGAAGGAATTCTGCGATTACATCTACTCCAATATCGACGGAGCGATGGCGGTATTGCCCGAATACGACATTGCCGCGCGTCCTTATCTCGGCGACCGACTCTCATTCACCAACATCCCCGTTGACCTCGCCTCATTGCCCAAAGTACCCACACTCTCCGCCGGCGACTTGTCAGACCGCATCCGTCTGTTTATCGGCATGCGTCAGGGGATGGAAATCCAGAAAGGCACTGCAAGAATGCTTCGGATCTGCCTTGAACTCGAAAAAGAGATGCCCGGCAGATGTTCGGTCACATGCGTGCGCAACCTTCCCCTTGCCGAATACCTCCGCAGAATGAGCGAGAGTCATATAGTCATCGACCAATTACACTCCTACTCACCCGGCACCAACGCCTTTCAGGCTATGGCACTCGGAAGAGTCGCCGCCACCGGCGCACAGCCCGAATATTACGAATACATCGGAGAGCCCGACACCGGAGCCATCATCCCGCTGTCTCCGTTAGTGTCAGACCTCGAATGGAAAGAGAGATTCCGCAGTCTCATCCTCGATCCCGCATGTCTCCCCGCCATGGCAGCCGAAGGGCGCCGCATCGCGGAAAAGCACAACGCCGTCACCACCGTCACCGACAGGTTCCTCACCCACTGGCAGCGCCTCTCCTGACCCCGCTCTTCCACGCCCCTTCCCTCCTTACCTTCCCTTCTTACCTTCCCTTCCCACATTCTTTCCTCTTTTTTCCTTATCTCTCATCGATTACTTCTCTAACACGAGTTTTCATTCTCAACCCACGAGACCTATGGCTTTTCAACCACCACACCGCGACAAGATTCCGAGCATGAAGCGTCGTTGTCACACCCACGACTACCGTTCCGTCTCCTACTACATGATCACTCTCGGGAAGAATCCAGCCTACACTGCTCCCTTCTGCCGCATATTCGACGCCGCGCTCAACCCTCCCGACTTCACGTCAGCCCGCCGTCGCTCCGACGAGCTGACGCCCGGCATAAAGAGAATTCTCCTTCCCCGCAACGCGTCCGTCCGAGATAAAGCCGGCACTGCCGGCTCTTCAGTGCCCGGTGCCCCCGCCGTGTCCCTACCCGCGTCACCCCCCGGTGCCCCCGCCGTGCCCCTGCCTGCGGTAGAGCTAAGCGACAGCGGCGCCTTTCTCCGCGCCGGGTTCCGCGATTTTTTCAAGACCGAGTCTGCCATACTGCTCAAAAAAATCGTCGTGATGCCCGACCATGTCCACTTCATCATCCACGTGCGGGAATACCTCCCCACACACCTTGGCAGATACATATCCCGGCTCAAGACCGTCTGCACGCTCGCAGTCAGCGAACTTCCAGGCTACCCCGTCGACACCGACGGCAATCCCCTCCACATATTCGAAGACAACTACCACGACAGAATAATCCGCAACGACTCAATGCTCGAAACAGAGCGACGCTACCTCGACGACAACCCGCGCCGTTACCTCCTCCGCAAGCAACATCCTGAATATTTCAGTTCACCCGTCAGAATAACAATCAATGGAGAACACTACTCCGCATTCGGGAACATCCTGCTTCTCAAAGACATCCACCCCGAGCCTGCGATCATAAGCCGGCGCTACACCCCCGAACACCTCTCACGGCTCAAAGCCGGCTGGGAAGAAGCCGCAAGGAGCCGCAAAGCGCTTGTATCCCCCTTCATCAGCAAACCGGAAAAAGAGATAAAGAAAGCCGTCCTCGAATCCGGAGGACGGATAATTGAGATTCTTGACAACGGTTTTCCTGAGCGATACAAGCCCTCCGGCACCGCCTTCGACCTTTGTCTCGAAGGCCGTCTGCTCCAGATTGCCCCTCTTGTCTACGAAACCAGTAAAATTCCTCTTACGCGCAACCGTGCTCTGGAGCTGAACGCCACAGCGAGGCAAATCGCGGCACTCGCCGCCACCCCCGCTGCCGCGGGTTCCCTCCGTGTCGGTCCTCTCTCTCCGAAGCCGCCTTTGTAGTGTGGGTCAAAGCCGGCACTGCCGGCTCTTCAGTGCTCGGCGCCCCGCCGCGCTTCCGGTCCGCAGTGCTCGGCGCCCCGCCTCTGGTCCGCATTGCCCGGTGCCGCGCCTCTGGTCCGCAGACTCGGCGGGAAGAGGGCTTTCAAGGCCCCCTCCCCGGTCAAAGCAGGCTTGTAAAACCGGCACTGCGAATCGGGCAAAGCCCGATTACCCGAAATTCAAAATAAATTGCTATTTTTGCAGGCAAATGGAAACCCCGAATCAAGACATAAGGCTACAGGTGTTGATCTGCACGCTTGGAGGCGAAGGCATCCGCCGCGTGGCGGCAGCCTGCCATCCGCAGGTCTGTCAGGTCGAATATCTGGTCAGCTGGCAGTTGCCGGAGGGTGACCTTCCCGTGCCGGAGGCGTTGCAGCGTCCCGACTTCCGCATTGTCAAGAATTACACACGCGGTCTCTCGCGCAACCGCAACGCCGCCATAGAGGCAGCCTCGGCTCCCCTGTGTCTGATTTCCGACGATGACGTCATCTATAATGCCGACAATCTGCAAGGCATAATCCGCCACTTCGATGAAAACCCCGAAGAAGACATTCTAACTTTCCGATACGCATCCGCCTCAGAGGCGAAGACTTATCCCGACCGTCCCTTTCCTCTTGACTCTCCCCCAAAAGGCTATTACGCCTCATCAATAGAGATAGCTTTCCGCAGGGACAGCATTGCCCGAAAAATCCGTTTCAACGAAAATTTCGGAATCGGTGCGCGATTCATCGCCGGCGAAGAGGATATTTTCATTTACGACGCCCTCCGCGCCGGACTCAGCGGACGCTACATCCCGTTTGACATAGCACGCCACGATGACCTCTCGACATCAGCAAGACTATATGCCGACCCGGCGCTAATCACAGCCAAAGGAGCTGTGTTCACTCACATCCACCCCGCAAGCTGGCCGCTCAGAATGCTTGTCCACGCCTTAAGAAACATAAAAAACAACAACGGCATCTCCACATTCCGTTACTTAAAATCATGGCTGAATGGAGCGTTCTCTAATTAACCCAAGCCATCCCGTCTACCGCGACAGATGCGAAAAATAACCCAACATACTCATCATGAATATAAAAGACTCCAGACTCGGCAAAGTAATAAAGACGCATCTTTATTCGGTCTTGTTCTTTGCCACCTGTTTCCTGCTATTTCTCGCAGAATGGCTTCTGTTCATAGACGACATCGGCGGAATAGGCAATAAATATATCGTGACCATAGCAAAAGGAATCGGAGACATCGCCGCCCTGTTTATCATTTACTGGTTTCTTCCTCAAAAAAGGAAATGGATCATTCTCGTCATAATATGGCTTGTCTCGGTCTTTTTCCTTTTCAACGCATGGCATTGCAGATTCTGGGATGAATTCATATCTGTCACGTTTTACAGGCTGACTTCAAATATAAACGCAGATCTGGTCAATTCCGTTAAGGCTCTTGTCAGGATTACCGACATACTCTATATTCTCATCCCCGCAGCCTGCACGTTGCTATATCTCTTTGTCTGCAGGAAACACATGAGAACCGAAAGGAACTTCTCCAAAAAGCAGAGGGTAGCCGCAGTCTGCGTGTCTTTATTCGCTTTTGCACTATCTCAGCTGGCATTCGGCATATCCACAAAAAAATGGAAGCAGAACACATTCGCTGACGACACCCTGACAGACATACTTCTGGAAAGGTTCTGTTTCAACAAGCATACTGTCAAATACACCTTTTGCAGTGAAGGGCTATGCATGTATTTTCTTAAGACCGTGGTTGAAATCGGCAAAGACATTGTTTCCGTCCATTATATTGAACTGAACGAAACAGATCTGAGAAAAATCTCAGATTACATGGCAGACATTCCCGAAATTCCCGAAACCCCTGATTTTTCGGCAAACAAAGACAAGAATGTCGTGATAATCTTAGTGGAATCATTTAATTCCGACGTGATTTTCCATAAAATCAACAGCAATGAGATCACCCCCGTGATGAATGCCCTGGTAAATGCGGAAAACACAGTCTCTGCGTTGAATATAGTGCCTCAGGTAAAAGAAGGATGTTCAAACGATGGTCAATTGCTCACAAACACCGGGCTTCTTCCTCTTGACAAAGGTGTCTCTTCGATGCTGTTTGGCGACAGAAACATATATCCTTCCCTTCCACGCATTCTCACCGTAAAAAAACCTACGGTCATTTTCGGAGACAACGGCGCCACATGGAATCAGACGGGCGCATACGAAGGTTATGGATTTGAAGAAATTCTCAATATCCATGATTTCGAAAAAGCGGCAGAAGAAAAGGGGCGCGATGCCGCCATGATGGATCTCGGCATTGAAATCATAAGCAGACTTGAAGAACCCTTTCTCCTTGAACTGGTGACATTCTCTATGCATGTGCCGTTTAAAGAGAAAGCGGTACCGACCGAAGAATGGCTGAAGACCGATTCTCTTGAAGAGAACGAAAGAAATTATTACAACATCACCCATTATTTCGACCGTTCACTGGGAGATTTCATAAACAAGCTGAAATCGATGAATAAATACGACGACACTGTGATATTCATAGTCTCCGACCACTCTCAGGGAATTGCAAAGAACAAAAAAGTATTCAAAGACGGCGACAACAACCGTCAGGATTTTCTCCCTATGGCATTTATCGCCCTGAACACCGGTCACACGCAAAAAGTGGACGCGCCTGCCGGTCAGGTCAATGTATTCCCAACCATTCTGCATATTCTGAACCGGAACAACGAACCCTATCACGGCATTGACCGCTCTTTGCTTGACCCGCAGCTCTCTTCCTCAGTCACCCAGCAGGGCAAGACAAGGGGAAACGCCTCGCCTTCTGAAATTTCAAGACAAAAGAGAGCATACGATATTGCAGATTCCATTCAGAGAGGCGATTACTTCAGACAGATTGAAAAAACCAAGAAAAAATGAAATTATTCAAAACATATATTCCTTATCTGGCAGTAGGCGCGGCGGCATTCGTTTTCGCGATCCTTAGCGAATGGAATGACGATGCGATCGCATATTCGTTTTACATACCCGGATCCGGAGAAGATGAATCGTTCACGCCGATAGCCACACTCCGGGATATATGGGAATCGCAGATAAACCATTATTCCAACTCCAACGGGAGGTTTGTGGCACACTTCATTGTACAGATATTCTGCGGTCTTCTATCCAAGCCTTGGTTCGCGGTCATCAATGCTTTTGCCTGGATGGCTCTTGTATTCTGCATCACCCGTTTCAGCAACAATGCAAAAGACTTCCGAACATCCTATCTGGCTGCGATACTCGCGATACTGTTGTTTTTCACTCTCCCTTTCACTCCTCCCTTCCAGATCAATTATGTATGGACGGCATGTGCTCTGCTGATATGGCTTAGATGCTTTTTCTCTCAAAAGAAAGAAACGTCTGTCGGCCTGGTGCTTCTGATGATATTCAGCTTCCTCACAGGAGAGATGCACGAAGGTTTTTCAATACCTGCGGGGGGTGCTCTGCTGTATTGCCTTGCCATGCGCAGGGGAAGATTCACCTTCAAGGAATGGTGTCTGTCGCTGTCATTCGCCGCAGGTGCCTTCACATCAATATTCGCACCGGGCAATTTTCTGAGAATAAGTCTGCACCGGGCTGCGGAAGGCTCCTTGCTGAATACTTTCGAGCAGCTGCCCGCACTGATCTGGTTTCCGGCTGTTTTCCTTATAATATTCCTTTTCCACAACAGCAAAGGGCATTTGAAAGATTTTTTATCTCAGCCCCGCATGAGATTCCTGCTTGCCATGGCTGCCACATCATTGGTGTTCAATCTGTTTTTAAGAGCAATAGGGAGAGGCATAATACCTTATGACCTGTGTTTTGCAGTTCTCTCGGTCGGCTGCGTGGCGGGGAAAAGAACAGACACCGGGTTACTTGCTGCAGGTACAGCCGTGGCTATTGCTGTCATGGCATTCCAGGCATTCAACATACACATGCAGAATCTCAAGACACGCGCCATATTCAGAGAATATGACCGTTCCGAATCGGGAACCATATATCTGAAAGACAATCTCTTTCTTTTCAACAGAACCGAAACCGCCCAACGACGCAACACCTACACAAACCGACTTCGCCAGAAAAATCCGTCAAAGCCGTTTCTCGTGATTTATCCTGAAGTCATGAAAGATATGGACTGTCTGAAAGACACCAACGCGGTCATAAAAGTCGGCGACCAGAGCTGGGTATGCATACGCTCCGCCTCGTGTCCCCGCGATTTTGTTGTGGAGAAAACAATTTTACCGTCAGTCATCAGCCGCAAGATGCAGCCTCGCGTGCTTGACTTCTCGTCAGGTTCCGACATATTTCTGGATTCCACATCGAATTACTCCTCAGTGCTCTATGTCAATGTGCGTCCCTATATCAAAGCTGATGTAATCATAGAATAAGCCATCCCCTCCAGGCGGCGGCGACAGCGGCGACACCTGTTGCGAAAGAAACCGCGACAGCAATCACGGCTTCTTTGCCGAGTCTGAGGCGATACCTGCCGAAATATATCACCCCTGTCATGATGGTATATACGCCATACCAGATCACCTGTGCGAATCCTATGCCAGCAAGACCGTAACGGGTATAAAACCATATATTGAGACACACACCGATCACCGCATCTATTCCTTCGGTAAGAAGATATGTCTTCCCCTCCCCCTTGGCTATGATGGAGAACGCCATGCATGTTGACACAGAACGCAGTATTATCGTGAATATGGCGACTGAGACAAACGGCAGAATCACTTCGAAATCAGAAGTGTATAGAATCTCGACTATCCACCTCCTGAAAAGAAGGAAAAGAAGCAGCATGGGGGTGAAGATTTTAAGCAGCAACGAGATTTCGTGACTCACAAAAAGATACATCCTGCGGGGGGAATGGCTGTTGGCAGCCATGCGCGGATAGAACTCCAGTCCGACAGCTCCGAATATCAGCGAAGTGTAGCGGAACACAAGCGTGTTTCCCGCCTGGAAATAACCCACCTCCGCAGTGGAAGTCTCTCGGTTAAGCCACGACATGAAAACCATATGCGCCAGGCTGGTTGCGAACGTGGCAAGGGCAATATACCCCCCGAGCCTGACAAAACCGGCACCCTCTCCAAGCTCTTTTCTTCCTGCCACACGCCAGGGTATGCTTCTGTCGCGGTATACGAAAAGAAAAAACAGGATTGACAGCGAATACACAAGAAACGAGAGTGCCACACTCATGTCTCCGAGCCAGCGGAACATAGGAATCGAGATTGCCAGACCCGCCGCCGTTCCGCTTGCCGCCGCCTTTGCAAGCCGCCGGAATCCTCCGGTACCCTGAAGTATCGCCTGCTCACCCCCCGTCAGGGAATTGAGCAGCAACGCGCCACCAAGTATCATGAACTGCCACCAATAGCCGTAATCGCCGAAAAGCCAGAGAGAGAGCAATGGAGCCAGAAAACTCAGCACAAGCGCCCCCGCCACTCCCGACAACATGCACCACCCTCTGAGTCTTGCGGCAATACGCCGCAACGCCCCCTCCGAATGGCGGCATTTGGCAACCTCACGCACTCCACTCTGCCGCAGTCCGAGACCGGTGATGATGGAGACGGCATCGACCGTTGTGCCGAAAAGTCCGAACAGCCCTACCCCCGTGGCGCTCAGCCACATCGCCACAAGCTTCATCTTGACCACAGAGCATATGATCCCGAATGCTTCCGCTCCCGAAAACACCCCGATAACCTTCAGCACCTTTGCGGTCAGAGAGTTTTTCATCGCTTTCCAAAAACCTTTCCCGCCACAAGCGCGGCATGCCGTCGCAATGCCCGGAGATGCCCGTAATGTCTTGCCATCACGCGGTAGCGTTCGCGCAGCGATTTCATTTTGTTGCGGTCTGTAAGCCCGTCGGAGAGATAATCTATTGTAACCGTCCCGAGATTCGTGCATCTCGATTCATCGGCATTCTTTATGCAGCGTATTGTCCAGTCATAATCAGCCGAGAACCGGTAAGAGAGGTCATAATCCGGAGCTATCCCCTTCCTGACCATAAACGCCTGATGACATATGAGCATCCCCTTCGCGAAACTCCCGGCAGTCAGTCTTTCCGGCACGGAATAATGTCTCGGACCCAAAACGCGTCTTTCGCTGTCCACAATCACCGTATCACCATATATGATATCATCTCCGAGCCTCGCCCGACGCGCGTACGCCTCAAGAGTCTCCGGCGAATGGAAAGTGTCGCCTGAATTCAGAAACAGCACATACTTGCCGCGAGCCATGCGCAAGCCTTTGTTCATGGCATCATAAAGACCACGGTCCGGCTCGCTCAGTATTCTCACTCCCGCGTAACCCCGCGCTATTTCGAGCGTCGCGTCACGCGAGGCGCCGTCTATCACCACATGCTCGTAATCGCGGCAGCTCTGCGCAGCCACAGAAGCCATTGTCACGCCTATGGTGTCGGCGGCGTTGTAGGTTATTGTCACAACCGATATCAGTGGATTCATATTTCCCGATTTATTTCATTTCTCTCCGCATACAAGACACATGCGGATGCGGCTCCTTGCCGCACGATGCAAATTTAGCAAATTTTCGGCTAATTATTTGGGAGAATAAATAGAATGTGGTAAATTTGCATGGTATAATCAAAAACTTTATAATATTTACAACTATGGCTTACGTAATTACTGACAGATGTATCGCTTGCGGCACATGTCTTCCCGTTTGCCCCGTAGAGGCTATCTCTGAGGGCGATATCTACAAGATCGATCCCGATACTTGCATCAGCTGCGGCAGCTGCGCATCTGTTTGCCCCAACGACGCTATCGAAGAGGGCTAACCCGAAATTCAACAAAAACAGTGGCTGTCCGTTATCTTTATATGGGCAGCCACTATTTTTAATATCCGACAACTAAGCTATATGGAAAAAATTAAAGTGAAGATTATAAACAAAAGCCACCACCCGCTTCCCGCATACGGCACTTTCGAGGCGGCGGGCATGGACATCAGGGCTTTCCTCCCGGAGGGTTCCGTAACTTTGCGTCCGATGCAGAGGGCTCTCATACCCACCGGACTCTACATGCAGCTCCCCTCCGGCTACGAATGCCAGATACGACCGCGTTCCGGACTGGCTCTGAATTACGGAATATCCATTGTCAATTCTCCGGGCACCGTCGACGCCGACTACAGAGGTGAGATAGGCATTATTCTCATAAACCTCGGGGAAAACGATTTCACTGTCAACGATGGCGACCGTATCGCGCAGATGGTCATAAAAAAATACACCCGCGTCGAATGGGAACCGGCGGAGCGCCTGGACCGCACCGAACGTGAAGACGGCGGTTTCGGACACACAGGCAAAAACTGACATATGAACACACGTCTCAGACACATAATCCTCGTTGCCGCGGCTCTGCTCGCGACGGTTGCAGCTGTAACCGCCGCAACCTCATCCGCACACAATGACCTCACCCCGCAACGCCAGAAGGCAAGATACTATTATCTCGAAGGGTTGCGCCGACAGATGGACGACGAGCCGGCGGCAGCATATGAATATTACAGACGGGCGGCGGCAATAGACCCCTCTTATACAGAAGCGGCTTCAGCTTACGGCACTCAGCGCCTCGCCGCCGAATCCGACACTTTGCAGAGCCGCCCGGAACTTGCCCGTTCCCTCGCGCTGATGCGCCCTTTCGTAGACAAATATCCGGATGAATACAACGAGGCTCTGTATTATGCATATATCGCCGCACGAGTTGATTCGCTGAAAGAGGCTATACGCGTTTTTGAACGCACAGTGCGGTTGCGTCCCGACCTCTCCTCCACGCTGATACATCTCTCCGAGGCTTATATGGCAGACGGAAACGTAGACAAGGCTCTTGACGCGTTGTCTCGCTACGAGACTATCGAGGGGATGAATCCGCAGGTCACAATCAAGAAGATTTCCTTCCATCTCTCCCGCCGCGACACCGTCGGCGCCCTTGCGGAAGCCTCTGCTCTCGTGGAGTTCAACCCTGCGGAACCGGCTTACAGCATATTGAAAGGAAATCTGTTCGAGATGGCAAACGAGCCGGATTCAACATTCGCTTATTATGAAAAGGCGGAGAAACTGAACCCCGATTACGGGGCGGCAAAACTCGCTCTTGCGAATTATTACCGCCAACAGGGTGATTCGGCAATGTATGATTCCAAGACATACGAGGCACTTCTGTCCGAAGATTTCGACCTCGGACAAAAGCTTATGATGCTGGAGGAATATCTCCAGAAACTCCTCACCGACAAACAGGACACCGCTCGCGGCGACCATCTTTTCAGCGTGCTCAGCGAACAATATCCCTACGAACCGGATGTCCTTGACCTCGCCGCGCGCTATTCTGCCGCTAAAGGCAATTTCAAGGAAGCCTGCGAACAGATTGGTTATGCCATTGACCTCTCGCCTTCGGAAGAGAAATACCGCGGACAACTGATGACTTACATGATGGCTGATGACCGTGCGGATGATGCGGTGAAGACATACCGAGAGCTGGAGGCTCATATGACACCTTCGCGAAACCTGATGGTGCTATATGCCTCTGCCGCACAGATGGCTGACGATTTCGACACGGCAATAGAGGCATACCGCGACATACTGCGCGACATAGCGCCATCGCTGCCACTTGACACTGCACTTGCCGCCCAAAACATTCCGGCGTCCATACAATACGACGATCTCCAGCGGCTTTCCCAGATATTCACCAGCATCGGCGACTGCCATTACGGTCAGAAGAGACTCGATGAGGCTTTCAAGGCTTATGATAACGCCCTGACCTTATATCCCGACAACACTCTGGCTCTCAATAATTATGCATATTTCCTCAGTGAGAACGGAGGTGACCTTGACCGTGCGGCGGAGATGAGCCTGAAAAGTTTGGACGGAGAAAATTCCTCAAACCCCACATATCTTGACACGTACGCATGGATTCTGCATAAGAAAGGGGAAAATGAGGAGGCTCGCAAATATCAGGCTTCGGCAGTCGAGGAAGCTGCTAAGGAAAACAACGAGCATGCCGAGCTTTACGAGCATTATGGCGACATACTATCAACCCTCGGCGAAAAGGAGGAGGCTCTGGAGGCTTACGAGAAAGCTGCGGCTCTCGAACCTGACAACGACAACATTCTTCAGAAAATTAAAACGCTAAAAAATGGCAAGAGATAAAGTATCGGCTCAGTGCCGCTCTCATTTTATATTAACATTGCTCCTTATGCTTGCAGCCGGGGTTTCTTCGGCAATGGCGCAGACACCTGCGGACTCGATTGACGGGCGCACGGAAGCTCTCAATGCGATACTCCCCAACTACATCGACTGGCAGACTGCCGCCATGTCGGGGAAACTTCGCATGAAAAAACTCCCGGTGTCACCTTCTGTCAGGATATTCATGAGAAGAAACGAGACTATCTCAATCTCTGTCAGGGCTTCTTTGCTCGGCGAGGTGGGACGCATCGACATCGAGGGGGATACGCTGCTTGCGGTCAACAAAATGAAACGTGTCTATTGCAAAGAGTCGCTTGCCGGAATCAAATATGATTATCCTGACATTATCGGTGATATCCAGAGCCTGCTTCTCGGACGCGCCGTGGTTTTGCAGTCAGGCGAGCTTTCCGAAGCCAATGCCGATTTCTTCGATTTCAGATCTCTTCCGGCAGATTCCATACATTCAGAGGCGGCATGGTCGCTGACATTCCCTCGCGGAAGAAGCGATGAGGATGAATTTGGCTATGAATACCGTATAAACTCAATCGGTCAGACGGAAAAGCTGACACTTGAGCTCTCCACATCCGACCACGAACTCGCGCTCGCGCTCGATTACACATACTTGGACAAAGGTTTCGACCTCGACATATCTTTCACTCGCGATTTCAATAAGAAATTCGACGCCTTGATCGAATTCAACGATATCGACTGGGAGGCGAACGCTCCTTCACCGGTTTCTCTCAACTCCAGATTTACACGCGTCGGAATAAAACAATTCATCAGCTCCTTCTAAGTTAAATGATTCCCTCACACATCAAGAAACATATAATTCTCTTTGCACTGACAATCCTGTTGTCGGGAATACCGGCACACTCTGTAAACCGGAAAACAAAAAACGGGACAAAAGCAAAAACCGAGCAGAAAGCGTCAACTCGTAAATCCGCATCGAAAAAAACATCTTCCGGAAAGAGCACAAGACGCACCTCGAAAAAAACAAACACGAAAACTGAGACTTCGGCAGAGGCAAAGCGCCGTCAGGCGGAGACTCAGAAGGAGATAGCACGCACCAAAGAGGAGTTGCGACGCAATGAGGCGGAAGTGAAAAAAGGACTCGGCGAACTGAACCGCCTCAATTCCGACATCACTGCAGGCAGGTCATTGGTGGCGGCTGCTGCCGAACAGGTCAGACAGCTTGACACCCGTATCTCATCCCTTGAATCGGAAATCACTGCCTCTGAGGCTAAACTTAAGAAGATGAGAGAGGATTACCTCAACTCAATCCGTAAGATACGGGGAAAACGCAATTCGAATTCCACTCTCGCTTTCATTTTCTCTTCCAAAAATTTCAGTCAGGCAATGCGCCGTATGCGTTATCTGAAACAGATTTCGGCTTGGCGGTCGAAGAAATCGGCGGAGATTTCTGAATCGGTCAAGGAGCTGACATTACAGAAGGAGAAGCTGGAGGAGTCAAAACGGGAGAAGGATATCGCCCTGTCCCGTCAGGTAGCGGCACAAAACAGACTCAACGAGCAATACCGGCAGCAGGACGCGCTGGTGGGTGAGCTGCGCCGCAACGGACAGGCACTGCAGTCTCATCTTGCAAAAAAGCAGCAGGAGGCAAACGCACTGAAGAGCCGCATAGCAGCTCTGATCGCCGAGGAGAACCGTAAGGCGGAAGAGGCAAGAAGAGCCGAAGAAGCCCGGCGTGCCGAAGAGGCGCGAAAGGCGGAGGAAGCAAGAAAGGCGGAAGAGGCAAGACTCCTTGCGCAGGAGGAAGCCGCTAAAAGCAAGAGCGACAACAAGAAAAAAGAGGATAAAAAGAAATCTCAGACTGCAAGAAAAAAGAAATCCGACGAAAAGAAAGATTACGCAGAGGCACGCAAGCGCAAGCCGCGTGGCGACAAGTCTTCAACGGCTTCTAAGGCGAACACCGCGAAAAGCTCGGCTTCCCAGGCAGGTAATTTCGCGGCAATGCGTGGTTCGCTGCCAAGACCCGTCTCGGGCGCGTTCCGCGTGACAAGCCAGTTCGGACGCCATTCGTTGCCGGAACTGCCGGATGTGATGTATGACAATCCGGGAATCGATGCCGAAACATCCGCCGGCGCGTCGGCGCAGGCTGTTTATGGAGGACGCGTTTCCGGAGTATACGTTATTCCTGGCTTCTCCACGGTTGTGATTGTGAACCACGGCAATTATTATACCGTCTACGGAAACATCGCCTCTCCTTCAGTAAAAGTGGGAGATGTCGTGAAACAGGGTCAGGCAATCGGCAAACTCGCTCCGTCGGAAGATGATCCCTCGCATTCTTCCATTCATTTCGAAGTCTGGAAAAACCGCGACAAGCTCAACCCCCTCGACTGGATCAGATAATCTCCTCCGCCACCATGATAACCATCTCAAGATATACCCCTGAATCAAGACACGAATGGGACAAATTCGTGAGAAATGCCAGAAACTCGACATTCCTGTTTCTCAGGGACTATATGGATTATCATGCCGACAGATTCAAGGATTGCTCTTGGATAGCACGCAAGGGTTCGGGCATCGCGGCAATCCTGCCTGCCAATGTCTCCGAAGACGGCATCCTGCATTCACATCAGGGACTCACATATGGCGGCTGGATCCTTCCTGAGGGTCACGTCGACGGAGCTGACACCCTTGATATATTCGAAGCGGCAATAGAGAAGTGGAAAGATGAAGGATATAAGGCTCTCGACTATAAACCACTTCCTTATATATATTCTCTCCACCCTTCTCAGGAAGATGAGTATGCACTGTTCAGGCTTGGTGCAGTGCGAACGGAATGCAATCTTTCAACAGCAATCCCCATCGCGGAAATATGCCGAAAGATTATAGGGAATGAGGAATCTTCCGATAGTCCGCGTAGTTTCTACAACAAGCTTCGCCGCAGGGCGTTGTCCAAATCTGCACGTCTGGATTTTACCATCAAAGAATATAACGATGCCGCCCCCATTATGGCAATGACGACTGCATGCCTGAAAGAGAGGCACGATGCGGCTCCCGTGCATTCAATAAAAGAGATGCAGACACTGAAGGACCTGTTTCCCGAACAAATAAGATTCTGGATACTTGAATATGCATCCTCTCCGCAGGCTGCCGTGTGCATATACGACACCGGTAGGGTGGCACATGCTCAATACATAGCAACTACTACCTTAGGACGCGAACTTGACCTCCTTACTCCCCTCATCGATTATCTGATAAACGAAATATACACCTCACACCCATACTTTGATTTTGGAATAAGTAACGAAAACCGGGGGCAATACCTCAATCGGGGACTGCTGCGTCATAAAGCCTCATTCGGTGCAACAGGAGTTGCATACAACCGCTATTTCCTTGATCTCGCCTAACACCGCACTATCCTGATAATACGCCCCTGAATATATATTGCACAAGCCCTCTATCAGGTTTGCAATCCTAAAGATTTTAATATTTCCATCAGATACCAATAGCACGCTAATGACTTTCCCATAAGTTATTTAGCCTTCACTACATCGATATTTTCAAAAAACATCAATATATAGGAACTGACAATATCCATGGTTCAGAAAACATATTGTATGATACCCTTCCGCCGCTATGTCTCTATAAAAGGAAGTATCAATTACTGAGTTTGCACAAAAAAATGACAAAACATGCTAACAAAAATTAACGGATACATGCGGAAATGTGAAAAATTCTTTATAACTTTGTAATACAACCGAAACACTGGATCATTAACCTTGTGATTTAACGTTTCGCACACAAAAACCTAACATTTTCAACATATTGCCGTCAATAACAGAAATCAAAAATAACACAATATCAAACAACAATCTATTAAATTAACAACTTATGGGAAAGTTTTTACTATCATTAATGTTAATTATATGCATATCGGCAAATTCTTTTGCTGATACATATAATTGGACCTGCAGCTCAACACAAGCATCCAAGAAAGACGAAGTATTTACCTTGGATCTTAACGGAATTGACTGGACAATCACACATAATGTTCAAAAAGGAAGTAGATATTCAGTAAGAGATGGAAATACGCCTATCAGTCTTGTATTCGGCTCAAATAATGCTCCAATATCTACACTAAGCTTTGTCACGGACTACTTCAAAGGAATGATTATAAATAAAGTGTCAATAAAGGCAAAAAGACATTCCAAAGCAAATACAACAGTAGCAACAAAAATAAATGGTACAGAAATCGGGATAGCAAAAGAAATAAATGCAACCTTCCAAGAAATATCTTTCGAAAACTTATCAGAAGAAGTTACAGTTGAAAATGGTTTTGAAATACTATTTACCAATACATCGAAAGAAACTAAAAGCAACGGAGGCGTATATATTAGCTCTATTGAAGTAGAATATGTTAATGCTTCAGCTGGACCTGCAACTCCTGTTTATGAAATCAACCCAGAAAATCCAGAAGTCATCATAGGGGAAATTATTGATTTTCCTGAGATTTCACCTTCAAACTTAACTTATTCATTCCAAACTGATGACAATGAAGTTATAGAATTAAATACAATAGACAAAACTATCAAAGGATTAAAAATTGGTGAGGCAACTATTAATTTCACCACAGCTCCAATAGAAGGACAATACCTTGCCGGTTCCGGTTCATTTAAGGTTTCAGTCTTAGGGAAAAATCCTCAAATTTCTTTTGAAAATCCATCTATTTATGGCAAAGTTAATACCGGAGTAGTTTGGCAACAAGTTACAATTACAGACCCCCAAGATAACCCTGGAACTGTAACATATACCTCATCTGATCCTGAAACCGTTACTGTCGATGCCACAACAGGTGTAATAAAACCAGCAGATGTAAAAAAAGCAGGTGTAGTAACCATCACTGGCACAATAGCCGCTAATGGAGATTATGCCGAGGGTACTGCTTCATATCAGATAGTGGTTGTAGATCCTAATGAAAAAATAGAACCCGGAACAACTGTATTTGACTTTACCACAAATAATCCATATGGCATGACTACTCAGAATGGAGGAGGCTCATTTGAAACTAAGATAAAGTCCATAGCTGGCGAAAACGAGACTGTAACTTTAACATTTGGTGGCAAATACAGATCATACAACACATCAAACGCACCATATCATTTGAGACTACAAAAAGGTGCAACATTAAAAATAGCTGTTCCTGAGGGTTATAAAATAACAAAAGTCGGCATAACCGGCAGCGATATCCTTGGAACATATGATCCAGCAAGCGGTAATGTATCTGAATCAGACAATGAAGACCCAGATGGAGGAACATTCTCATACGTATGGATACCACAAAACGAAACAGATAAAGTATCAGAAATTTTATATACATCTCCATCAGGATCAAGTGCCGAACCAACTCAAATTAAGAAAATTAATGTGATGTGGGATGCCATTAATTCAGATCAAAAGTCTGCACAACTTACTTTCACACCAAATGTAAATGGTATATATGTTAATGAAATTGCTGAAATAAATGTTGCAAACAATCCCAACAATCGTATAATAACTTATTCAATTCCCGCCCTCACTGAGGATGACTATGACATCGAAGAGAAAGATGGCAAACTTCATATTCTTGTATCCAAGCCCGGATCATATACATTAGAGGCTCGCAGTGTTGCCGGAGATGGATTCCGCGATGGTTTTGCGATAATGCGTTTAAATGTATATCGCCATCTTATGGTATCTGCCGATAATGTACCTCTTGAAAAAGATGAGGTAAACACAGGTTCTAAAACATTCATTACCATTAATGTACCGGAAAATGCTTACCTTTACTATAAAATAGAGAACTCTTCAGCCCCCGCTCCGACAGCTGACGAAATATCTGATAACGAAAACCAGCTTCCTGGATATGAACTTTATGAAGACGGTATAGAAATCCCCGCCAAGACCTCTGGAACATTGAATTTCTATATCGCCAACTATGGTTACAAATCGCCTATCCGTAAGATTGCCCTCAGCTTCGAAACGGGAGTAACTGATATAGATGCAAACACGGAAGATGGCGTAGTGCGTCTGTTTGACCTCAACGGCCGTCAAATCAATGGAGAGCCGGAGAAGGGTGTATACATCCGCATTCAGAACGGCAAGGCTTCAAAAGTGCTTGTGAAATAATGCTGAGATAAAACTGAAGTAACTTTTAATTTCAATTATATGGCAGGATACATGTGCATGCACATGTATCCTGCTTACTTTTTTATCACTTGCTCGGAAGATTATACATTATTAAAGAGAGAATAAATAATTAGAGGGTTAAGAGCTTGTTTAAAAATGGAAAAAGCTAAACTGTCAAGATATAAGAGGCTTGATAATTTGACAAATTTTTCAAAAAAATTTATAGTATAACGATTGCATTTTGATAAAAATATATTAACTTTACACCCGATAAACTGGGGTCACTCAGGGAACAGTGACTTTTTGTTTTCAAATAACATGATAAGTGACTTTTTTATTTTTTAGATTCCCTAATTGATAAAAAATTAAATGAGCAAGCAAAACACCTTTAAATCCTCCGTTATAGGGATGCAGGGCAATCTTCTTTCTTTCGCTCTCAAACTGACCACCGATAAAGAAGAAGCACATGATCTCGTTCAGGACACAACCCTCAAAGCGCTCAACAATGAGGAGAAGTTTGTGGACAACACCAACTTCAAGGGTTGGATGCTGACGATCATGCGCAATATTTTTATCAACAATTATCGTAAGAGCGTTAGAGAGAACACCATGGTGGATTCTTCAGAGGATTTTCACCATTTGAACCTTTGCCAGGACTCTGGTCTTGAAACGCCTGACGGTGCTTATGCTGTGGGTGAGATATCACAGATACTCGCCAAATTTCCAACGGATTTCCGCGAACCTTTCTCGATGCACGTGGCAGGTTACAAATATGAGGAGATTTCGGAAATACTTGACATGCCGTTAGGCACAGTAAAGAGCCGTATCTTCTTTACACGCAAACGTCTCCGCGAAATCTTGAAAGATTATCGTTAAACCGTATCCCCATTAGATCCTGACTATCGTCATCCGGGATGTTCCCTCCGAATATAATATTCAGATCATATCTAACAAGAAAAAGATGCCCTTTCAGGCATCTTTTTTCTTTTCTATCCTTACCAGCTCGATGCGGGTCGTGGTCATTTTCTCTATCCTGAACGCAAGGTCGCCTATTTCAAACGAATCCCCCTGTCTCGGCAAAGCCTGCAGACTTTCGAGAATATAACCCGAAAGCGTATGGTATTCCTCGCTTTCCCTTATGTCGAGTCCGAAATCCTCGTTGATAGCTGAAATCTCCATCCTGCCGGAGAACTCATACGCTCCGTCGGGAAGTTCACGCGCAACAAGGCGCTTCACATCGTGCTCATCCTCAATCTCGCCGAATATCTCCTCCACGATATCCTCAAGAGTCACAAGACCGGAAGTGCCGCCGAATTCATCCACAACCATGGCAAGCGTGCGTTTCTCGCTCATCATGCGACGCATCATCTTGTTGGCGAGCATCGTCTCAGGAGTGAAGATCACAGGCTTGAGCTTGCGACGCCAGTCTGCCGTGGAATTGAACATCTCCGATATATGTATATATCCCGCCACATCATCGATGTCCTCCCTGTAGACCACCACCTTCGACAGACCTGTAGCCGTAAAGACCTTTATCAGTTTCTCGCGTGTAGTCCCCGCCAGAGGCACCGCCACAATCTCGTTGCGCGGTATCATGCATTCGGAAATCTGGGTGTCCTTGAAATCAATCGCTTTTCTGAAAATCTTCACCTCATTCTCCACAGCTTCGCCGTTCTCCCGGTCTTCCATGCTTTGCTGGATATAGTCGTCAAGCTCATCCATGGTAAGACGCGCACTGGCAGCCTCACCCGTATCGAGTCCGCAGAGTTTCATCAACCCTCTGGATATCACCGAGACAAACCAGGATACGGGATAAAGAATCAGATAGATAAGATAGAGGGGCAAAGCCAGAAGACGCATCATGAAATTCGGATTGATGCGGAATGTTGTCTTGGGAAGAAATTCTCCGAGAAGGAGGATGACGGCAGTCGAGAAAACGGTATTCGAAATTAGTGTCAGAGCCTCGCTATGGTGGAACCATTCCTCGAATAACGGATTTACTATCACCGAAAATGATATACCGTAGATTACCAGCACAACATTGTTGCCCACAAGCAGCGTGGATATGAACATATCCTCATGTCGCGAGAAACCCTTGATGATTCTGTCTACCATCCCGCCCCGGGCGGCATCTATCTCCATCCTTACCTTTGAACTCTGCACAAACGCGATCTCGCAGCCTGAAAAGAGACCCGAGAAGAGAATAGCCACAACGGTAATCAATATGGCGAGACTTAACGGTAATATCATAAGTAACTTATAATCTTGTTTTTTATTTTCGCTTATCCCAGCGTCACAAAGAATCCCTGTTCACCGGGAATATGCCCTCCGGATTCAGTATGCGGTATTCCGTAAGGTTCTCATTGGAGATAAATCCGGTGCCCTCGAGGACATGCGTAGCGTTTTCTATGTGTATGAATGTATCGCTGTAGATACGCCCGTGTCTCTGATCCCAGAACACGCGTTCCGAAAGAAACAGATCTTTCGGAACCTTGGTCATCTCCACATGCCCTTCGAGACGCCATAGACGCTCGTTCTTGAAAAACTTTGCCGAATCCGCCGCCACAGTTGCCACCACCTGAAAATACGGGTCGTATTTCTGCAGGAACAACCCTTTTGGAAAATGCCAGTAAGGGGTGTCGGCTTCATCGAACACCTGCCAGAGCGGAGCCACTATCTTATACTGAATGACACCGGAATCCGAGATCAGGGTAGATATGTTCTTAGTGGTCATAGTCGCCATCTTCTCCGGGTTGAGTCCGGCGGCGACATCCACTTTCCGCTCCTCGCGACACGCCGCAAGCAGCAGTATAAACACCATCAGGGCTGTCAGTATCCTCATGTCTGATTTTACTTGTCTACACCCCGCTCCGTTATCGGATCTTACGCTTCCAGAACCAGACCTCGTTGAAGTTGACGCCCAATGTTATATTGAAATAATTCTCTCCGATCAGCTTAGCAGGAGTGGCATACCGTTTTTTCCATTCTAATCCGAAGTTTATCTGCGTCTTACCCTCAGGTGTCGGGAAACCGGCACCGCAGGTGACACCCATCTCCTTGACCTTGTTACCATTGATATTGAGGTAATCGTTTGCGAAATAACCTCCGATACGATATGCAACACGCTGACCGTAATTACCACGGAGCTTTGGCACGAATTCAGCGCCTACCGCAATTTTCATACGGTCGTTGAAATCCATTCCGGCAGCTACAATCTCCTTGTCGTTGACATGTGTCACCCCGTTGTTGTCCTTATAGCTGTAAAGGGCAGAATAAGGTGCCTTGCTCCACTGCTGCCAAGTGACATCCGCCTCAACCATCACACGATAGGTCTTTTCATAAGTATAGCTGACACCTGCTCCGATTGACGTGGGATTGAAATATTTATCTTTCATTTTCATATAAGCCACAGTATCGGGCAGACTCTCCTGCTGGGTTTCCACTGACGTGACCCAGGTCTTTCCCCTCATGGTCTTGCGTGGGGAGTATGTGGCACCGAACACAAGTTTGTTGAAGCGGTTCCACCGTGCCGTATATTGCGCGCCTATGTTGATATTCCAGTCGCGGATTTCCATCACGTGCTCGAACTTCGTCTCGCCGCCGCTGTTCGGTCGGGCAAATACATCATTTACGATATTTCCGAAATCATAGCTCACATTGAAACCGAGAGAGAATCCCCCGACTTTTCCGCTGAGTCCGAGATAAAGCTGGTTTATGCCGCCTGAACCCTGATTCTCCATCGCACCGTGCTTGATCTCGTTACCGAACGCATAACCTACAGAGCTATAAGGCAGAAGACCTATGGAACCACCCATAAATTTCGAAATAGGGAACTGCATTGTGACATAATCCACGCCACCTCCGGTAGAATACTGACGTGCGCTCCCCTCCTGACTCCACAACATAGACACATCCGCTCCGAGGTCGAAAAGGAATGTCAGCGAGTCGATGGCGGCATAAGATGCCGGATTCATCACATTGATCTGACGGCCGGAGTTCATGGCGTAACCCACACCACCCATCTGTTTCTGCAGGGAAGTGGCGCGGTCACCGATTATTCCGTAACCATACATTGAATAGGGAGACGAAGTCTGCGCCGAAGCCGTAGCTGTCGCGGCAGCCACAAAGGCTGACGCCAAAAGAATCTTTATTTTACTCATATATCTGACTGGAGAGATTTATATTTAGCGTTATTGTTATCTGAATTAATATCGGCTGCCGTACGGAGGCTGTCTGTCTTTTCCGCATGAAGATAAATCCGTTCGAGACCTTTGCCCACGAGTGAATATGCGGTCACGGGCTTAACCCCGTAACGACATATGTACGGAGCCAGGAAATCAGCGTCTCCACCCGTTAGAAGGAGCCTGATTCTCGGGTAGCGCTTTCTTGCCTCCTTATAAGCGGAGACAATCTCCGAAACAATTCCATTCACAACCCCGGCTCTTATCGCAGTCTCTGTGTCATAGCCGAACGTGGGGATATCACCCGTTGCCGATACAAGGGGAAGACGCGATGTGAACCGGTTGAGCGAACGGAACCTCAGCCGCATTCCGGGAGAGATATTCCCTCCGAGGAAACGATTGCGGACCACTATATCAAGAGTCACCGCGGTTCCGGCATCCACCACAAGCGCTTCCTCGGCGACAAGCGACGCGCCTGCCGCCGCGGCAATGCGGTCAAGACCGAGAGTGGAGGGAGTGGCATATTCCACACCGATAGGCAGCGGAGTCTCATGAGAAAGTCTCATCACCGGTTTTCCGACACACTCTCCGATTTCATCAAGGAATGCCCCAGGGTCACGCCCCACACTGCAGCATATCGCCCCTCCCGGTCTGTAACGGTCTATAAACGGGAAGAACGGACGCGCATCAAGATCTTCGACAAGAATACTCTCAATCAGGATTCCGTTCTCAAAGACACTCCCTTTGACGGCAGTGTTTCCTATGTCGATTGTCAGGACTCTCATACACTTATCCGCAACATCAGTCAAGACCTTTCTCTTTCTTCGCCCGGGCAGAGATCATCCATGACGAGATAACCTGAATCATGGCTCCGGCGAGAGTGAAAACAATAGTATTGTTCATCACCGGAAGCGAAAACACGATACCCGCAAGGCGGTGGGCGTTATAAAACCAGAATCCTGACGCCACCACAAAGCAGAAACCTGCCCACATCTCCATGCGGCGCAGCCGGCGCAACTTCAGAGAATCGCCGGGGTCATTGACGTTTACCATTCTTGCTACGGTATAGATTACCGCCCCGGCGGCAAACACCCATTTGCAGATTCCCGCAATCAGCGCATCCTCGACAGCGGCAAACGGAGCCATAAGACCGGCGGCTATCAGCAGCAGCCCGACAGTTGATATAGCTTCAATCCGGCGCCTGAGCCGCTCTTTATTTCCGTTTGCGAACGGTGCCGTTGTTCTGACTTTCTTCATCACTTGATAAGATAGACATCTTCGGAAGGGCGCTGCATGTGATATTGCTCGCGCACCACATGCTCAAGATCCTCCGCGCTGATATACAAAGCCTCGCGGCGTGTCCTGTACCATTCGGCGGAATCCTCGCATTCACGTATCTGACGTTTCAGCGACTTGATCTCTTCCTGATATTTCATATTGAGTTTCATAGAGGTGTCCTCATTGAAAAAGAGAAGAAGCACCACAACCGACCCCACTGCTATCAGCGTAAAATGAGACTTGCGGCGCACCCAGAAATTCAGTTTCTTTATTCTCTTGCTCATATTGGTTCCTCAATTCTTGCAAAATTAATCATAATAATAGAATTATCGGCTAAAACACCTCGATTTTTTAACAGCTATTAAGGAAAGTACCTGTTTTTGAAAAAAATTTCAAAAAACATCCGAATCCCGATGTCTATATTTCCGATAATCTTGTTATATATTCATAAAGGTTATTGATTTTAGAATAGAGTTCGAAAATTCAATTGCTGATCACCTATAAACTATACCATTATGGCTGACAAATTATCGTTCAAACAAAGATTGCTGGGGCTTCAGGGCAACCTCTACAATTTCGCCTGTCAGCTCACCTCCGACAGGGATGCCGCTCAGGATCTCGTACAGGATACTACTCTGAAAGTCCTTGACAACGAAGCAAAATATGTCGACAATGTCAACTTCAAGGGTTGGGTGTTCACGATCATGCGCAACATCTTCATCAACAATTACCGCCGTCAGGTAAGAAGCGCGACAGTGGTGGATACAACCGAAGACCTGTACCACCTAAATCTCTCTCAGGAATCAGGACTCACCACTCCGGAAGGTTCGTTCGCCGCCAAGGAGATTTCCGTGGCAATAAATTCTTTCGCCAAAGAATACAAAGTGCCTTTCACCATGTATCTCGCAGGATATAAATACAGTGAGATTGCCAAAAAAATGAATCTCCCGCTCGGAACGGTTAAAAGCCGCATATTCTTCGCAAGAAAAAGGCTTCAGGGGATGCTTAAAGACTACAGATAACCACCTTCTGTCTGACCGCCAACAGAATATGCTGGTCAGAAACAGAAAAACCGAATAAACAATCTTCCCCGACAGCCAGATATGCCGGGGATTTTGTTTTACATTCGAGTGGGAAATTGCTCAATCCCCCTTTTTTTCGTAATTTTGTGGAATAATTTACAAAATATGACAACCGCTTCAATAAAGAAGAGAGAAAACATAGCTGAATATCTGCTGTATATGTGGCAGATTGAGGATCTCATCCGGGCATACCGCCTCGACATCGACAGTATTCAGACGGGAATTATCGACAGGTACACTTCGCTGTCTGACGCCGAACGTTCCGAGATGCGCGGATGGTATGAGTCGCTGATCGACATGATGCGGCGCGAAGACGTGACGGAAGCCGGTCATCTCCAGCTCAACAGGAATGTGCTCGGTGAACTTCAGGAACTTCACGGCAGGCTCCTGAAAAATCCGAAATTCGCACCTTACGCCGCCGAGTATTACAATACTCTACCCTTTATTGTGGAGATCAGGGCAAAGGCAGGAGAAAACAGAAAAAACGAGCTGGAATCCTGTTTCGACGCTCTTTACGGGATACTGATGCTGCGTCTGCAGGGGAAGGAGATTTCTGAAGAGACCACGCTTGCGGCAAAACAGATATCCCGCTTTCTCGGCATGCTCGCCGGCTATTACAAAAAAGATTATAATAACGAACTTGATTTAGAAGAGGAATAAAATGAGAATAATGGTTACAGGAGCAAACGGACAGCTCGGCAATTCGCTCAGACGCGAACTTGAGGCTGACAGCTCCATCGAAGCTATATACACAGACGCCAACACTCTTGACATAACGGATTACGGCACATTGAACCGTTTTTTTGAAGACAATCCGGTGGATATGGTCATAAACTGCGCGGCTTATACAGCAGTTGACCGTGCGGAATCCGACGACCTGAAAGCTGCCGCAATCAATACCGGTGCGGTCGGAAATCTCGGTCAGGCTGCTGCAAAACACGGCATGAAGGTGATTCATGTCTCTACAGACTATGTTTTCTCGGGAGAGACATTCCGCCCTTATGAAGAAAACGACGAGCCGTATCCGCAAAGCATCTACGGCAGAACCAAACTTGAAGGGGAAGGATTGCTGACATCATTCTGCAGCAACGCCATGATAATAAGAACGGCTTGGCTATATTCGGAATTCGGAAGCAACTACGTCAAGACCATGCTCCGTCTGGCAGATGAAAGAGAGGAGATAAACGTTGTCTCCGACCAGATCGGATCCCCGACCTACGCCGGAGACCTCGCCCATGCAATTCATCTTATTATCAAACATGAGAACTGGCAGCCGGGAATATACCATTTCACAGACGAAGGAGTCGCCTCTTGGTACGACTTCACCAAAGCGATTTTCGACATAACCGGAAAAAAGACAAAAGTAAACGCCATACGCACCTCCCAATATCCGACACCTGCAAAACGCCCCCTCTACTCCGTATTGAGCAAAAACAAGATCAAGCGCAATTACGGACTGGAGATTCCATACTGGCGCGACTCGCTGAAACGATGTCTGGAGCAGATGGGAGTCTAAGAAACTGCTTAAATCCGAAAACCTGACTTTCATGAGCGAAGAACTGAACAAGGAAATAGAGAGAAGGCGGACATTCGCAATCATCTCACACCCGGATGCGGGTAAGACCACTCTCACCGAGAAACTACTGCTTTTCGGAGGCGCCATACATGTGGCGGGAGCGGTTAAAAGCAATAAAATAAAGAAAACAGCCACCTCCGACTGGATGGAAATCGAGAAGCAGAGAGGCATCTCGGTTGCGACCTCGGTCATGGGCTTCAATTATGGCGACTACAAGATAAACATCCTCGACACTCCGGGTCACCAGGACTTCGCGGAAGATACTTTCCGCACTCTGACCGCCGTAGACTCGGTCATAATTGTGGTCGATGTGGCAAAGGGCGTGGAGACCCAGACACGAAGACTGATGGAGGTATGCCGCATGAGAAAAACCCCTGTCATCATTTTCGTAAACAAGCTTGACCGCGAGGGACGTGACCCCTTCGATATTCTTGATGAGCTGGAGAAGGAGCTGCAGATTTCCGTGCGACCACTCTCGTGGCCGATCAACATAGGTGCCAAATTCAAAGGTGTCTACAATCTCTATGAACATGGACTCGACCTCTTCACCCCTTCGAAACAGACCATCAGCGAGCGCATCGAGATCGACAATGTCAACTCTCCGGAAGTAGACAGACTTGTCGGACAGCAGGATGCCGACAAACTCCGCGAAGATCTTGAACTTATAGAGGGTGTGTATCCCGACTTCGATCCCGAGGAATATCTTCGTGGAGATGTCGCGCCGGTATTCTTCGGATCCGCGCTCAACACATTCGGCGTCAAGGAACTTCTTGACTGTTTCGTAAAAATCGCACCGGCTCCGAGACCTATCATGGCACAGGAAAGGGAGATAAGACCGCAGGAAGAGGGATTCTCAGGTTTCGTTTTCAAGATTCACGCCAACATGGATCCAAACCACAGGTCGTGTATCGCGTTTGTGAAAATATGCTCGGGAAAATTCGAACGCAATGTCAATTACCGCCATGTGCGCTCCGAAAAGATGATGCGGTTCGCCGCTCCCACTGCTTTCATGGCTCAGAAGAAAAATATCGTTGACGAGGCATATCCTGGCGACATAGTCGGCATACCCGACACCGGCAATTTCAAGATCGGAGACACTCTGACTTCCGGTGAAGTCCTACATTTCAAGGGATTGCCGAGTTTCTCACCGGAGATGTTCAAATATATCGAGAATGCCGACCCGATGAAATCCAAGCAGCTCGACAAAGGTATAAACCAGCTGATGGATGAAGGTGTGGCACAGATGTTCACCAATCAGTTCAACGGAAGAAAAATCATAGGCACAGTAGGTCAGCTTCAGTTCGAAGTGATCCAGTACCGTCTTCTTCACGAATATGGCGCGCAATGCCGCTGGGAGCCCATAAGCCTCTACAAGGCATGCTGGGTAGAGAGCGATGATCCGCAGGCTCTCGAAGCCTTCAAGAAAAGAAAGCATCAGTTCATGGCTACCGACAAGGACGGTCGTGACGTATTCCTTGCCGACAGCAACTATGTGCTGCAGATGGCGCAGTCGGATTTCCCCAAGATCCGCTTCCACTTCAGTTCTGAATTCTAAAATGAAAAACGGAGTAAGCCCGCAGGCCTGCTCCGTTTTTGTCGCTAAGCATTGTTTTATTATTTTCGGCAACGTCTGCGACAATTACCTATAATTAAGACAATCTTCAGCGCATTTGGTTTAACCGTTAAGGTTTTTTAAGAATTAAAACAGGGGTGACACATTATTTTTTCACATCGTAGCCCTGATCCTTCAGATAGTCAAGAATGCGGTATTCCATCGCATGGTCATAATAATTGATGATGTGGGCGACCCAGTCATTGTCGGTAGTGCCGCCGGCGCGGGTACGGTTGTAATGTTTCACCACTTCGTCATAAGCCTCCATCTCGTCAACCATCCTGTCGTTGTCCTGACGGTAATGGTTCTTGTGGATCATCAGCTGCTTCGGCTGCTTCGGCTTCAGATCGGGCTGCTCGCGGGGCACACCGATTGCAAGACCGCAGACCACAAACACTCCCTTCGGAAGTTTGAGGAGCTCGGCGATCTTAGCAGGGTCGGCAGTACGAAGATAACCGATGCAGTTAGAACCGAGACCTGCAGACTGAGCGGCGACAACCGCGCTCATCATGGCAAGCGACGCATCAATTATACCTATCGTCACACCATCCATCGTATCGGTGAATTTCGGCATATCCAGCCCCTTCTTCCCGGCAAGAAGCGTAATTTTGTTATAATCCGAACAGAATATCAGCAGCCGGTTGCATGTCTTGAGCTGTTTCTGACCGGTTATAGCATATAACTCCTCTTTCAGCGTCTGGTCGGAAATGTCGATAACCGAGAATTGCTGACCGTTGTAGGATGTGGGAGTATTGCGGATCGCATCGAAGATAAACTCCATTGTCTCCTCTGCGATCGCCTCTCTCTCGTATCTGCGCACACTCGTGCGCTCCAAAAGCGTTTCCTTTACGTCTTTCATAACTTATGTATATGTTTGCTTGTCATATTGTCCATAAACACCGGCTGTTCATAAAACCGCCGGAAAAACAAAGAGCCGGTGAGCGTTCCGCTCATCGGCTCTTTTAAGGTCCACATCAAAGGAATGTGACGAAACTCCGAACGACAGGTTTTGAGGTCTTGCCAATCTTTGTAATCCGCCTGCGATCGAAATCAACGCCTTGCGGCGTGGGGCCCGCCATCGACAGACAAGAGTGTCTCGGTATTTCTATAAAATTTGATGAGTTTCCCAATTAGCTTTGATGTGGTATAACTTCACCGGCTTCTGAATCTTCGTTACCTCGCTGTCATCTGAGGTGTGTATCAAATTCAGCAGTCCGAAGCTCTCTTGCTTTTGTTTTATAACGCAAAGATAATGCACGCGGTTCAATTTTGCAATACCCCGATGCCTTTTTAACAAAAAAAATACGTATATTTGCAATATGAAGAAGATCAGCTTTGTTATCCCATGCCATAACGAGGAAGCGAATCTGCCGAAGCTGTACGATGAACTTGACAGGTTTACCCGTGCCTCTTATCAGGTCTCTGTAAAGGAAACCGGGACTGAGACCGGGACAACACATCCTGTCGATATGAATGTCTACGACTTCGAATTTCTGTTTGTCAACGATGGCAGCGGCGACGGCACTCTCGCGATTATGCGGGAATTAAGAAAAAAAGATTCCAGAGTATCCGTGGTCAATCTTTCAAGGAATTTCGGAAAGGAAAACGCCATGCTGGCGGGCATGGACTATGCATCGGGCGATGCATTGGTCATAATGGACGCGGATCTTCAGGATCCCATAGAAGTTGTGCCGGAAATGATTTACTGGTGGGAAAAGGGATACGATGACGTGTATGGCAAACGCGCAAGCCGCGGGCAGGAAAGCGCCATGAGAAAAATACTCTCGCTCTCTTTCTATAATATGCTTAAGAAAATGAGCGACATCGACATTCTTCCCAACGTAGGCGATTTCCGGCTTCTCGACCGCAGGGCGGTCAGGGCATTGACCGGACTGCGAGAGACACAGAGATATATGAAGGGCCTCTACTGCTGGGTGGGTTTCGAAAAAAAAGAGGTGGTATTTGATCGTGGAGACCGCGAAAACGGCAAGTCAAGCTACAAACTCGCCAAACTGGTGAACCTTGCAATCGAAGGCATTACCAGCTACACCACCACACCGCTGAGAATATCCACAGTTGCCGGAATCATCGTGTCGCTGATGGCTTTCGGATACCTTGTGTATATGTTTGTGAAGACTCTGCTCTGGGGAGAGGTGGTGACCGGTTTCCCGACTCTTATATGCGTGATCCTCTTTTTAGGCGGCATGCAGCTGCTTGCATTGGGAATTATCGGGGAATATATCGGCAGGATTTTCAACGAAACCAAAAGAAGACCCCCTTATATAATCGAAAGTTTTAACGAAGAAAGAAACTCTCTGACACAATGAACAACAATTCCACCGACAAGGGGCTGACAGTCGTGATTCCGGTAAGGAACAGGGAAAATCTTGTAATCAGATGTCTTGACAGCGTCAAAAGACAGACTCTGCGCCCTCTGAATGTGATAGTTGTCGACAACGGTTCGACCGACGGCACATGGAAAGCCGTTGAAGGCTGGATCGCCAGGAATGCCGAGCCGGAATTTGCCATATCCCTCATATCAGAACCCAAGCCCGGTGCGTCAAGAGCCAGAAACCGGGGACTGTCGGAGACCGACACGGAACACGTGATGTTTTTTGACTCCGATGATGAAATGGACCCTACTCTCGCAGAAGGGATAATGACCGCGTTCAGAGACAGCAGAGTGGATCTGGTGCATTGGAACGCCAGAATCATCAATCCTGACGGTTCGGTTAAAAAACGCAAGTTCTCCAACGCAAATTACTGGCGTTATCAGATATATCATGCATTGTTTAGCACCCAATGTTTTGCGGTAAAGACATCTTTTTTAAGAGATATCGGCGGTTGGGATGATTCCCTGTACGCATGGAACGACTGGGAACTTGGAATCCGAATGCTCCTCGGCAATCCGGCGATGATAGCCATTGACAAGGCTCTTGTCACCATACATCCTCAGAAGGTGTCGATAACCGGCGAGAACTTCCATTCGAAAGCCGGAGAATGGGAACGTGCAATCGACCGCGCGGAGGAGAATGTGGTCAAAGCCGTGCGAAACGACAGCGGATGGCTCGCAGACATGATAAACTACCGCAGGGCGATTCTTGCAGCCCACTACAAACGCGAGGGGCACCAGGAACTTGCGGAACCGCTTCTTGCCAAGGCTCTCTCCCACCCGAGCCTTTCCTTCAGTCAAAGACACCTCCTTAAACTGCTTTACCGCTACACCTCTATCGGAGGAAGAGGGGCATACATCCTGTGGAAATAAACGTATGCTTTCAAAACAGAAATTTGTTAAACCGGAATATGAAAGTATTGACAGCCGACAGTCATGAATTTGCAAGACTTTGCCTTAAACTGAAAGAAATGGTGAAGTCTTCGGGTTATGAATACGACATTCTTGTCGGCATAGCGAGAGGCGGGGTCTATGTCGCTGACAATTTCGGGTCGGACACGGTGTTTTCCATAAAAACGCAGAGGGCAGGCACTTCCGTCAAGACACACGCGCTGTCCCGGATATTACGCCGTCTTCCGGCATTCGTCAATATAGCGTTGCGCTGTGCGGAATCAAAAGTGCTTGCAATCAAAGACCGGATTCTCAAGCCCGCTCCGGTGCAAGTCAGTGTCTGCGACGAACTGATAGCCATGCTCCTGCAGGGGGGACACAAGGTGCTTGTAGTGGATGACGCGACAGACAGCGGCTGCTCACTCCTCAGTGTGCTGAACGCAATCGAAGAGTACGGAAGCAATGAAATCAGGTCCGCTGTCATAACCGTCACACGGAAACACACCGCGATAATCCCGGATTACGCGCTTTTCCGCAATTCCACTCTTGTCAGGTTTCCATGGTCGGCAGACATGAAACCCGGTTTGTAATCCTATAATTTAGAGCTTGTTTTGTATATGGTGATTGTAGACCTTGACGGAACACTGGTCGAATGCAATTCTTTCACAGAGTTTGTAAAGTTTGTATTCAGAAGACACCCCGAGGTGCGACTTTTCCTTATCATGACCGTAATGCGGCGTAAACTACGCCTTATCAGCCATCACGAGGCAAAGGAGAGAATCATATCCCGCACAAGCGGATTGGTCACAGAGAAAGATCTTGATGACTTTACCTCCTTTCTGCACAGCAGGATAAACCGGAGAGTGCTCGACATAGTAAGATCCGGCAGCCGCGCCATTCTTGCCAGTGCCGCACCGGAGCTGTACGCCTGCCCCTTCGCCGCGAAAGCCGGCATATCGGTGATTTCGGCAAGCAGACCGCACGAGGCGGAAAACCGCGGGGAACGGAAGCTTGCGGATGTGATCAGACAAGGTGCCGTATTCGACAGAAACACTGTAGTGATAACTGATCATCATGATGACCTCCCTTTGTTGAAGGCAAACAAGGAAGGATTGAACTATATAGTAAAACCTTCCCGCAAAAGTCTTGGGATTCTTCTGCGGGAAGGTATAAGGTTCACCCTTCTGGATTGACCGGGTTCTATTGTATGGAAGATGCCTCCCCCTCTTTCGGGGATATTGCCGCGAGGAGTCTGACGGCGGAGACATACTGTTCGATCGCCTCGGCAACACGCTTGGCGTCGCGCATGGCATGAACCACCGTAGCCGGCTGTGCCGACACATCTCCCCCGGCAAACACTCCTACACGTGTTGTCATGCCGTATGGCATATCGCGGGTAAGCACATACCCCTTGCTGTCGACATCTATACCCTTTGTGGTTGACACGATTCTCGCAGCGGGGGCATTTCCCACCGCGCCTATGAGATGGTCTGCCGGATACTCCTTCCTTTCCCCTTCAGTCTCGATTATGAGGGTCTCCAGCCTGTTTCCCTCCCCGCCGTTCACTTTGACGACATTGGAATTCCACATAAACCTGACCCCCTCCTTGACGGCATCCTCATATTCCGAACGAAGGGCACGCATCTCGTTGAGAGTCTTGCGGTACACGACAGTCACCTCCTTGCTGCCGAGGCGCAACGCCGTGCGCGCGGCATCCATGGCGGTGTTTCCGCCACCGATGACATAAGTTATGTCTCCGTCTCCCACCATTACCTCCTTGCGGTCTATATGCCCGGAATTGTAAAGCTGGACACGACGCAGAAAACGCAATGCCTGCTTCACTCCGGGATGATTCATGCCTTCGATAGGAAGTTTTTTAGGCAGACCGGCACCTGTGCCTATGAAAATCGCATCGAATCCTTTCGCGAAAAGGTCATCGATGGTCATGTCCTCACCGATTGTGACTCCAAGATGGAATTTCACGCCAAGAGCGGAAATCTTCGCTATTTCATGACGCACGACCTCCTTAGGCAACCGATACTCCGGAATGCCGTAAAGAAGTACGCCTCCCGCTTCACGCTCCATCTCGAAAATCTCGACATTGAAACCCTTGCGGGCAAGATCGCCGGCGATCGTCAGACCCGCCGGACCGCTGCCTATGACTGCCACCTGACCCTTGGTCTTTTCCGGTATCATATCATGGTCAAGACCTGCGGCACTGTCAAAATCTGCTACAAATCTTTCCAGTTTGCCGATGTTTATGTGTTTGCCTGACTTCGCGAGAGCGCAATTACCCTCGCATTGCCGCTCGTGCGCACAGACACGCCCGCAGACAGCAGGAAGATTGCTGCGGCTGCGTATAATCTCTATGGCGTTGCCGAAATTTCCTTTCGCGAGCTGAGATATCCAGTCGGGAATATCATTGCCTATCGGGCAACCCTTCTTGCACCCGGGAACCTTGCACCCGAGACACCGCTGCGCCTCTCTTATAGCCTCGGGCAGAGTGTAATTCTGCGAAACCTCTTTGAACTGCTCCATACCTCTGCTTAACGTTGCACTCTGCCATTGGCGGAACCTCCTGCCAATGCCTCCACTTCTTCCACACTCGCAAGGTTGAAATCACCGTTGATTGTCTGCTTGAGAGCGGAGGCGGCGACTGCGAACTCCAGTGCCTCGCCTTGTGTGGCTTTGTTCAGAAGTCCGTAGATAAGTCCGCCGGAGAAGGAATCGCCGCCGCCTACACGGTCTATGATAGGATTGATGTCGTAACGCTTGGATTCATAAAACTCTTTCCCGTCATAAATCATGGCTTTCCAGCCGTTATGTGTGGCGGAGAAAGACTCTCTCAGTGTGGAAGCCACATAGCGGAAACCGAATTCCCTTGCCATTGCCTCGAAGATTCCTTTGTATCCTTCGGCTCCGGTGTCTCCCGCCTCTACATCGGCGTCGGGTTTGAAGCCGAGACATAATTCGGCATCCTCTTCATTGCCGATGCAGACATCGACATATTGCATAAGCGGGCGCATGATGCTCTGTGCCTTCTCTTTTGTCCAAAGCTTCTTACGGAAATTAAGGTCTACAGACACGGTGACTCCGTGTCGTTTGGCAGCCTCACATGCAAGACGCGTGAGTTCGGCAGCCTTGTCGGAGATGGCGGGGGTGATGCCGCTCCAATGAAACCAGGTGGCGTCTTTCATTATTTCATCGAAATCGAAATCCGAAGCATCGGCATCCGCAATCGAAGAATGCGCACGGTCATAAATGACCTTAGACGGACGCATCGAAGCCCCGGTCTCGCAATAATATATACCCACACGGTCTCCGCCGCGTGCGATATAACGCGTGTCGACACCGTAACGGCGCAGCGCGTTCACCGCAGCCTGTCCGATCTCGTGTGTCGGTAGTTTACTTACAAAACATGCGTTGAGCCCGTAATTTGCGCAGCTTACAGCGACATTCGCCTCGCCGCCGCCCCATATGGCATCAAAGCTGTCTACCTGTACAAACCTTTTATTACCTTCCGGCGAAAGCCTGAGCATAATCTCGCCGAGTGTCACGATCTTTGCCATGTCTTTTATTCTTTTACTGATTATAATACGTTTTACAATGCCGATCCTACCAATTCTCAATAATCTCTCTTCCCCTTCATGAGGGGAGCCGCTCTCCTTTCCAGGATTCCCTCGATTACGGAAACCGGCTGTAAACCTGATCATTGATTTGTGATTCACGGTCAACCTGCGGTTCCACTTCCGCAAAAGCTATGTTTGTAATTTATCGCAAAGATAACTAATTTAGTGCAAAGAATACATAAAATATGTAAATTTGCGGACTCGCACGTGCTGCGCACCTGCATTTATACACATCTATGACACGAACAGATACACAATGAATATATTACTTTTTTCTCTGATGGCATGTCTGCACACAATCGTACCGGACAACGACAGCATAATGCAAAGCGAAGCCTCTGCCTTCATCAGTTCCCTTCCTGCCGGTATGCAGAAAAGACAGGAGACTGCGGTGAGAAAGGCGGTCGGCGGTGATTCGTCTTCGCTCGACAGCGTGAGGAGCTCAAGAAACTCCGCATTCAATCCTCCGGAAGACGTGAGCTGCATTGACATAGACGGCAGATATCGCCTCTACAGACCTGCCGGCGGGACGGCAGAACCGTTGCCTCTTCTGATATACCTCCACGGTGGCGGATGGTGTTTCGGCAGTGTCAACAGCTGCGCCGCCTTCTGCTCCGAACTCACAAGAGAAGCGGGAATCGCGGTTCTCGCCGCGGAATACCCTCTCGCTCCCGAATACCCTTTCCCCCATGCGCTGCAGTTCTGCTCGGAAGCACTGCGATGGGCACATCAGAACGCCGTAAAATTCGGATTCGACGGAAAACGGATCTCCATGGGGGGCGACAGCGCAGGAGGCAATCTCGCGCTGTGCGCGGCTCTTGGAAATGACTCATATCCATTGAAATCGCTTGTTCTGTTTTATCCTGTCGTCAAGGCGTGGAATGACAATTCCGTTTCATGGAACCGGTATGGAGAGGGTTATGGACTTGACAGCGGCATAATGGAGGCATTCAACGATGCCTACATAGCCGGAGGAGACAGCAAGAACCCGCTGGTATCACCATTCTGCGCCGTTTCCGAAAGACTCGCCGCTCTTCCCGAGATACTCATGATAAACGCCGACCACGACATTCTGCGCGACCAGGGGGAGGAGATGAGCCGTAAACTTTCGGAATCAGGCGTGAAAGTGACGCGCCATGTATTGCCGGGAACAACCCATCTTTTCATAACGGTTCCGGGGCAACCGTCGGCATTCCGCCGCTCCGTCACACTGACATCGGAGTTTCTTACAGAAAAATGAAAATAAAAAGGATTTCACGTTTTGAACGTGAAATCCTTTTTATTTAAAGACCTTCAAGGTCTTATCTGTCAGACAGTCATCAACCTTTGACTTTCTCTACGATTGCTTTGAAAGCTGCGGGGTTGTTCATTGCGAGTTCGGCGAGAACCTTGCGGTTGATCTCGATACCCGCCTTATGGATAAGACCCATGAGCATGGAATATGAAAGACCCTCCTGACGTGCGGCAGCATTGATACGCTGAATCCAGAGTGCGCGGAAATCGCGTTTTTTCTGTTTGCGGTCGCGATAAGCATAGGTCAGACCTTTCTCCCAAGTGTTTTTAGCTACGGTCCACACATTGCGGCGGCTGCCGTAATAACCACGGGTGAGTTTAAGGATTTTCTTTCTTTTTGCTCGTGAGGCAACGTGATTTACTGATCTTGGCATCTTTTTTTGATTTTTTGAACGTCAGCGGCAATCTATCAATATGCACTTGCGGAGCTGGACGTTCGGTTAATAAAAATTGATAAAAGTAAAATTGGGAAATGAGGATTAACGGAGAGAAAGGAGCTCGCGAACCTGCTTGAGGTTGGCATCCTGCACGAGTGCGGTGTGATCGAGGTTTCTCTTACGTTTTTTGCTTTTCTTTGTCAGGATGTGGCTGTGAAAAGCATGTTTCCTCTTGATTTTCCCTGTGCCGGTGAGCGCGAAACGTTTTTTCGCAGCGGCATTGGTCTTTACTTTAGGCATTGTTTTGAAAATTTAGTTGTTTAAAAATTCACCTCGGCACTGAGTGCCTACGGTCTCTATTTATCTTTACCGTATTATAAACGGCGTTTCTCTCTTTTTATTATTCGGCACCTTCTTCAGCTGCTGATTCGCGCGCCTCAGGTTTCTTTCCCTCTTTCTTGGAATCATCCTTCTTTGCGGGAGCCTTGAGCGGCGTAAGCATGATTGTCATGCGCTTTCCTTCGAGCACCGGCATCATCTCCACCTTGCCGTATTCCTCAAGGTCATTGGCAAAACGGAGAAGCAGCACCTCTCCCTGCTCTTTGAAAAGAATGGAACGACCACGGAAAAACACATATGCCTTCACTTTCGATCCCTCTTTGAGGAAGCCTACGGCGTGCTTGAGCTTGAAGTTGTAGTCATGGTCGTCTGTCTGCGGACCGAAACGAATTTCCTTCACTACAACCTTGGCTGCCTTGGCTTTCTGCTCTTTCTGACGCTTCTTCTGCTGATAGAGGAATTTCTGATAGTCAAGGATACGGCATACAGGCGGCTCCGCATTGGGGGAAATCTCGATAAGGTCGAGTTCAAGCTCTTCGGCGATGCGACGCGCTTTCTCGATCGGATAGACACCCTGCTCAACGTTGTCGCCGACAAGGCGAACTTCGCGGGCACGGATATATTCGTTTATCACATAGGGGTCACGACTGTTTCGTTCATTGCCCCTGCGGGGACGCTGTCCGGGACGCGGCTTGGGTCCGGCGGGACTCATGGGGCGGCGCGGACCGCTGAATTGTGGTTTTTTCTCCATTTATTATGTTTATGCCTTGTAGCTTTTTCCTTATTTGTTTGTCATCTTTGCCACCTCGGCGTTGATTTCGTCTGCAAAGTTAATGATTTTCATCGTACCTTTGTCACCTTCGCCCTGTTTTCTTACAGAAACTTCTTCATTCTCGGCTTCTTTTTCACCGACAATGAGGAGATAAGGTATTTTCTTAAGCTCATTGTCGCGGATTTTCTTGCCGATTTTCTCGTTTCTGTCATCAACTATGGCACGCACGTCATGCTTGTCAAGCTCTCTGACGACATGAGCTGCATATTCGTTGAATTTCTCACTGATGGGAAGCACGACACACTGCTCCGGGATGAGCCACAGCGGAAGCTTGCCTGCGGTGTGCTCAAGAAGCACGGCGACAAAACGCTCCATCGAACCGAACGGCGCACGGTGAATCATGACCGGACGATGCTTCTGATTGTCAGAACCGGTATATTCAAGCTCGAAGCGTTCGGGCAGGTTATAGTCGACCTGGATTGTTCCAAGCTGCCAGCGGCGGCCTATCGCATCCTTCACCATAAAGTCGAGCTTCGGACCGTAGAATGCAGCCTCGCCTTCGACCTGACGCGCATTGAGACCCTTCTCGGCGCATGCCTCGATAATGGCGTTCTCCGCAAGATGCCAGTTTTCATCCGAACCGATATATTTCTCTTTGTTCTTAGGGTCACGGAGTGAGATCTGAACCTCGAAATCCTTGAAATCAAGAGCCCTGAATATATAAAGAATTATATCCATCACTTTCAGGAACTCACCTTTGATCTGTTCCGGAGCGCAGAAAAGATGGGCATCGTCCTGAGTGAAGCCGCGGACCCTGGTCAGGCCGTGAAGTTCGCCGCTCTGCTCGTAGCGGTAGACAGTTCCGAATTCGGCAAAACGCAAAGGGAGATCACGGTAGCTGCGGGGTGCGGCTTTGTAAATCTCGCAATGATGCGGACAGTTCATGGGCTTGAGCATGTATTCCTCACCCTCCTGCGGGGTTTTGATGGGCTGGAAGGAGTCCTTGCCGTATTTTGCCCAGTGACCGGAAGTGACATACAGCTGCTTGTTGCCGATATGGGGAGTTATCACCTGAAGATAACCGTATTCTTTCTGTATCTTGCGGAGGAACTGCTCAAGACGGTCGCGGAGCGCCGCGCCTTTGGGCAGCCACAACGGAAGGCCCTGACCTACGGTAGAGGAGAATGCGAAAAGCTCCATCTCCTTTCCGAGTTTGCGATGGTCACGTTTCTTCGCTTCCTCAAGGAGTGCCAGATACTCGTCGAGCATCTTTTTCTTCGGGAAGGTGATGCCGTAGACACGCACAAGCTGATCCCTCTTCTCATCGCCACGCCAGTAGGCGCCCGCAAGAGAGAGAATCTTAACTGCCTTGATCGCTGATGTCGAGGGAAGATGCGGACCGCGACAGAGGTCGGTAAACGCGCCCTGAGTGTAAGTGGTGATATGACCGTCTTCAAGTTCGCTTATAAGCTCGCACTTGTAGGTCTCGCCTCTGTCACCGAACATGCGGAGTGCATCCTCCTTGGCAATATCTCTGCGGACGATATCCTCTTTCCTGGCTACGAGTTCCATCATCTTCTTCTCGATTTTCGGGAAATCATCGGAAGTAATCTTATGCTCGCCGGGAGCGATATCGTAATAGAACCCGTTTTCGATTGCGGGACCGATACCGAATTTCACCCCGGGATAAAGCTCCTGAAGTGCCTCGGCAAGAAGATGGGCTGACGAATGCCAGAATGCATGCTTGCCCTCGGGCGAGTCCCATTTGAAAAGCTCGATGGAGGAGTCGCCGTCTATAGGACGGGAAATATCCCACTCCTCTCCGTTTACCTTTGCCGCGAGTACATCGGCTGCGAAACGGGGACTGATACTTTCTGCCACCCCGAAAGGAGTTATTCCCTGCTCGAACTCTCTGACGCTGCCGTCAGGGAAAGTTATGTTGATCATATCTTGTTTATTATCAAATTAATACAAACAAATTTACAGAGACACCCTTCGGGGAATCTCCAGAATCCGCGCAAAGATAGTAATTTTTAGCGAATTACGCAAAATTTATCTACTTCATACGTTTCAGAAGGTTGTAACTCGGAAGCACACCAAGCTCCCCGGCTTTGCTAAGATCGGAGAACGCCTGACGTTTGTTGCCTATCTGAAGATAGGTTATGCCCCGGTTGAAATATGCAGGACCGGACATCGGGTCAAGCCTTATAGCCTCCGAATAGCACTGCAGCGCCGAGGTGTAGTCGCCTGAATCATAATAGATATTCCCTTTGTTGAACCATGCGTATCCCAGTCTCGGATTCAATTTGAGCGTCTGATCATAGTCTGCCATGACGGCGGCAAGCTCATGCTGCATCTGACGCTGCATCAATGCCGCAGCCGCCGCATCCTCTCCTTCGGCAGAGTTGCGTCCGGCACGTATGGAGGCATAGCGGGCATATGCCCTTGCCATATACGCCATGGTGAAGACGGGGTCTTTCTCTATCGCAACATCGAGAGCCTCGATTGCCGCAGCGTAATTCTTGAGCATGCCGCGTATCACACCGAGGGCAAGCATATCGGCGGCACGGGCTTTGCCGTCGGCAACCACCCCTTCATAGAAATCCGCTCTGGAAAAGAGGTTCCTGAGCTCCGCCTCGTCTGAAGTCTCCACCCCCGTGGAGAGATATATCTTGTCGGTGATGTAACCGCGGTTGTTGAAATCATCAAGCTCGCGGAAATAATTGGAAGTCGAGCGCAACGACAATGGCGAATCCTGCAACGACAGCATATATGCCGCCTCCGGCTCTACCCTGATGTTGCGATCCTGCACCCGCCCCTTTATCTTCTCGTTATATGTCAGCTGTGTCTGGTCGGAGACACTTCCTACGGTGACAAGCTGATTGAAACGGTCCATTACCTCGACCTCGCTTTCATCCTCATTATCCGATCCATATGCCGAACGGGTCTTTCCCGCCGCGATCGCCGGGCGGTCAAGGGGATTCTTCTCAGGGTTGCTGACATACCGTTTCACGAGGTCATCGCCGACATAAGCGTTCTGCATCGCAGTGCGCATGTCGCCCATATCCCTGTAAACCTCAGCCTTCGCATAATACACCGGATAGAACCGGGGATACTTTTCAGTAATCCTGTCGAAGTCGGCAAGTGCCTCCTTGTGATGCCCCCGCTCCATATTCACAAGACCGAGATTATACCGGGCATGGAAGTTGTCAGGATCATATTTGAGCACTTTTGTAAAGTCTTCCGCAGCACGGTTGAGGTCTTTGACCTCATAACGCAGCAACGCGCGGTTGAACAATGCCGCCGAGTTATAAGGCTCAAGTTCAAGCGTGTAATTATAATCAGACATCGCGCCGAAATAATCATCAAGATTATATCTCAGATAGGCGCGGTTCACATAGAGGTCAGCCTCCTGCGGCTGAAGCCTTATCGCCGCATCCATATCGGCAAGCGCGGATTCCCACTGTTTCTGCTGAGCCTTTATCTGAGAGCGCATCAGGAAAGCGTTGATAAGATTTTTTGAAATAGCGACAGCCTTGTCGAGATCGGCAAGGGCACCGACTGTATCCCCCTCGATTGCCCTGAGCCTGCCGCGGGCGGCATATCCGTCTTCAAACTGAGGATAGATGCGCAGAAGCTGCGCAAAAGTGGCTTCCGCTTCATCCCTCTTCTTCATCTCTGTCTGAGCCACAGCCTTGTAATACAGGAAGTATTTGTCCTGAGGATTATAGTTGAGTCCGGCATCATAGTCCTCGATTGCAAGAGAATCCTTCCCCATGTTCTGACGCGCGAAACCGCGGAGCTTGTAGGTCTCGGTCTTGAACTTGTTGCGTTCAAGAGCCATAGTGCAGTCTTCTTCGGCGCCTTTGTAGTCTTCAAGATAGAGTTTCGCAAGCGCTCTGAAGAAATACGGGTCAGAGAGATATGGCTTCGCCTTGATAGCCTGATTGAAATATTGGATTGACAGCATGTAGTCTTCCATCGACAGCACATTCCGTCCGATATTGAGTACCTGTTCGGCATTTACCTGCGCCAACACGCCCGACGATGACAGCAACGACACCGCCACCATAAGCAGCGGCAACGACATCCGTTTGATTTTTTTAGGCTCTTTTAATTTCTTCACCCTGCAAATTTAGCAAATTATTCGCAACATTAGCGGTTTATTATTCGTTAAAAAAATAAAAGAACACAGGAGAGGAAGATGCCTCTCCTTATCACATGCACCCTGTATGGAAAAAATAGTTATTATCGGAGGCGGTTTCGCCGGACTGAATCTTGTGAAACGCCTTGACCCTGGAAAATACCGGATATCTTTAGTGGACCGCAATAATTTCCATTGCTTCCCCCCTCTTTTTTATCAGATCGCCTCTTCTGGGCTTGTCAGCGCGAACATATGTTTCCCGTTCCGACGCGAAATCAAAAAGATGAAAAACGTCTCCTACCATATGGGACACGTAAAGCAGATCGACATTGCCGCTAAGAAAGTCACCACAAGCTACGAGACCCTTGACTACGACCGGCTCATCATCGCGGCTGGTTCCACCAACAATTATTTCGGGATGGAAAATCTCGCCGAAGAGACCTTCGGAATAAAGACAGTGGCGGAAGCGGCACACACCCGCGATGAGATTCTCGACCGTCTGGAGCGTGGCGCCATATGCCACGATCCTGAACGCAGGCGCCGTCTTCTGACTTTCCTTGTGGTCGGCGGCGGTCCTTCGGGAGTGGAAATCGCCGGCGCGATCGGGGAAATGAAAAAATATATTCTGTCGAAAGAATATCCCGAGCTAAAACCCGATGATGTCACCGTCACTCTTATAGAAGCCGCCCCTCAGCTGTTAGGTGCGATGAAAAAGAAATCGCGCGACAGAGCCGTCAAAGACCTTGAAAGCCTGATGGTGAACGTGCGTCTCAACACCGGACTCAAAAGCTATGAAAACAAGTACGTGACTTTTGCCGACGGGCACAAGGAGTATTACGAGACTCTGATCTGGACCGCCGGAGTCAAGGGAGAACCGATTCCCGGGCTGCCCCCGGAAACAATCGGACGGGGCAACAGGATAATCGTGGATGAATACAATCGCGTCAAGGGATACGAAGATTCAATCATGGCGGTAGGCGACATCGCACTGATGCAATGCGAGGCATATCCCAACGGACATCCGCAGATGGCACAGCCTGCGATACAGCAGGCAAGGAATCTCGCGAAGAATCTCAACAAAGGGGAATTCAGACACAAATTTGAATATCTCGACAAGGGTTCGATGGCGACAATCGGCAAGAACCGGGCTGTTGCTGATCTCAAAGGGTTCTCTTTCTCCGGCTTTTTCGCCTGGCTGACATGGCTGTTCATACATCTCATATCCATCCTGGGCATGCGCAATAAACTCAGCGTAATGGTAAACTGGTTCTGGAACTATCTTTTCTATTCAACCTCGCTGCGTCTGCTGCTGCGCCCCACAAGATTCCCGCTCCGCAAGCACTGGGGTGACTGAGACGCCGCACTGTGGTCTGAATTATTTTTGTTAATTTTGCACTCATGTGTTAAACCTAAGTCCATATATACACTCCAATAATAGAAAACTGACAGAAATAGAAAACTGACAGACCCCCTCAATAAAAAAAATACTTAAATAATATAATTAGATTAAAAGTTATGAAAAAAGAGATATTCACATTCATGATTGCCGCCGGGGCGGTGATGAGCCTTGGCAGCTGCTCGCTGCTTAACAAAGTTACAGGCAAAAGCGAATCCGCGCCGAACGAAAGCGGAAAAGAGATAAGTCAGGAGGCTGTGCTTCCCCACGACCGCGAACACATAGCGGCTAAAAAGGAAATCAAGACCTACACCTCGGAAGAGATAGCGAAAGGTGTGGTCAAGGGAGACTGGGCGATAGAGAAGGTTTACGGCAAGAATGCCGTAGGCGAGAAAGCTCCTTTCCTCAAGTTCGAGCCTTCGGAAGGACGCGTATACGGCAACAACGGCTGCAATATGCTTAACGGCGGATATAAATATAACGCCGCCGACAGCACGATAACTTTCACAAAGTTGGCGACAACCATGATGATGTGTGCCAAGGAAGGAATAACCGATTATGAGATAAACAGGGCTCTAGATGCGACAAGATTCTACACATGGGAGATCAAGGGCGATGACTACTATCTGTATTTCCTTGACGCAGACAAAAATAAGGTTATGGAACTAATGCATCAGAATTTCGATTTCCTCAACGGGGCGTGGAATGTGACCCGCATCAACGACACCAGGGTCACGAATCCCGATGTGCAGCTCGTGATTGACGTGCCGGAAGGGAAAGTGCACGGCAACACCGGATGCAACATCCTCAACGGATCGCTTGAGACAGACATGGAGGCTGCAAACTCGATTTCATTCAGCTCGATTGCGACAACACGCATGGCATGCCCGCCGGAAAACAATGAGACCGAACTCTTGGTAGCGCTTGAAGAGGCTTCGACCGCGAAACCTATAAGTCCCAAAGAGGTGATACTCCTCAACAGCCAGGGAAAACAGATTCTGCTCCTCACCAGAGCCGCCGACTGACATGATTTAAGGCAATAATATAATATCAAGACGAATAAAGGGGATTTGAATCAAATCCCCTTTATTCGTCCTCCCAGTCAAGATAAAAATCATCTGCCGTGTAACTCTCCTCTTTGAAACGGGAAAGTTCACGGCTGTCTCTTTTCGTGGGTCGTCCCAGTCCCTTGCGTCTGTCAACAAATCCCGAGATGCGCGTCATCTCGAGCAGCTCATATTGCTCGGGAGCTGTCACATTCTCCAGATATTCGGGCACAAGCTTAGCACCGAGACGGTTGCCTGTAACTTTCAGCACACGGAAAGAATAAGTGATCGGCGGCTTTTTCACATCGATCACGTCACCCTCCTTTATGCAACGCGAAGGCTTCACGGCGACACCGCCTATCGACACCCTCCCCTTCTTGCACGCTTCCGTGGCTATGGTTCTCGTCTTGAAAACCCGCATCGCCCAAAGCCATTTGTCTACTCTCTCTTCAGCCATAATCTGTCAATTATAAAAACCGCAAACCTGTCATTTATTGAAATGTGTCATCGCGAAGTCTGCTCCCGAGAGGCAGAATGCCTTCACCGCCTCGGAGGCTTTCTTCAGGAGCGCGGGCATTTCAGCCATCTCTTCCGGCGGAAATTTGCCAAGCACATAATCGACCTGACAACCTTTCGGAAAATCGTTGCCCACTCCGAATCGCAGACGCGCATAGTTCTGCGTGCCGAGTTCGGAGGCGATATTTCTGAGTCCGTTATGCCCGGCGTCAGAGCCCTGCTTGCGCATGCGGATGGCTCCGAAAGGCAACGCTATGTCATCGACGATGACAAGCAGATTCTCCAGCGGAAGTTTCTCCTTGTTCATCCAATAACGCACGGCGACCCCGCTCAGGTTCATGAAGGTGGAGGGTTTCAGCAACATCAGCTCGCAGTTCTTGACCTTCACCTTCGCCATATCCCCGTAACGGCAGGAAGTGAATGACACTCCCGCCTCTTCAGCCATATGGTCTCCAAGCATGAAACCGGCGTTATGACGTGTGCCGGCATATTCCGGACCTATGTTGCCAAGACATGTAATCAAATATCTTTTCATATCTTCATTCTCTTATTACCAAAAGACACCCCTCCCAATGCGGGGAAGGGTGTCTCTGAAATTTTGTCTGACAGCGCTGATTAAGCCTCTGCTGCTTTGGCTGCGGCACCACGTGCGGCACGTGTGAGCTGGACAGCGCAGACAACGGCGTTCTTGGCGTTCATCAGTTCAAGACCCTCATAGTGGAGATCACCGACTGCGAGAGACTTGCCGAGACCAAGGTGGTCAACATTGATGACAAGACGCTCGGGTATCTCAGTGTAAGCTGCTTTAACCTTAAGCTTACGCATTGACATAACAAGCTTACCACCGGCTTTCACACCCTCTGCGTGACCCTCGATCTTGACGGGAACTTCCATCACGATGGGCTTGTCGGGATAAACCTCAAGGAAATCGATGTGAAGAACTGTATCCTTAACGGGCTGGAACTGAAGATCTTTCATCACAACTTTCTTAGTCTCGCCGTTGACATTGAGGTTAACCTCGAAGATATCGGGAGTATAGATGAGCTTACGTACGTCATCGTTCTTAACTACGACGTCTGTTGTGATGATACCGCGCTTGTCATCGATCTCAACGAGTTTCTCACCCGGTTTGAGAGTGCCGTTGAAAGGAAGTTCAACGATGGCGCCGCCGTTGATGACTGCGGGAATCTTACCCTCCTTGCGGAGAGCCTTCACCGATTTCTTGCCCAGTTCAAGACGGGGCTCTGCATTCAAATCAAATGTCTTCATTTTCTTTTAAATTGTGTTACTCAAAATAAGTCTGCTCCGGCTTTCTTTCGCCTTTGGGAGCGGCGCGCGGGGCGCCTGCAAATTTCCCATCACACGTTTTTGCTCAAAAGCGCCGCAAAGTTAACTCTTTTTTTCCACACCGCCAAATAACTAAGAGAGTTAACTCGTCCTGACTTATTTTTTAAGGGATTTTTTTACGGGATCAGTTGCGCCCGCAAAGGTCATGGAGATGGCAGAAGCGACAGTGGCTTTCATCCTCGGCGGGAGAAAAGGGAACCATCGGATCGAAGATCTCCTCTATCATACCGTTGACACGTGAAAGGAACTCGGCGTTGACCTGCTTGTGACCGTCTAACTTTTCTTTTCCGATTTTTGGTGTTACCTCTCCGTCGGATGCTATGCGTCCTACCTCATAGATCGACACCTTCACATCTTCATCCATCCCTCTGTCGAGATTCAACAGGTTTGCATACAACAGCAGCTGGAAAAGATTCTTGGCGGAATACTCTCCGTTGAAGATATCCTCAAACTCCTCCGCAGCCACAAGACTTCCGCCGGTCTTGTAATCGACAATTCGCCACCGCTCCGCTGCCGTTCCGGGGCTCAGCACGTCAAGACGGTCTATGGCATATTTCATGTTCACTTTCCTTCCCGGCGAGAATTCCCATTCATAAAGCCCGGTCATCTCTCCTCCTGCAAGTTCAAAGGGAGCCAGGCTGAGATCATATCTCAGAATATCACGTATTTGCCCTTCGAGCTGACGCGCCACCATAGCGGCGGCTCCCTCTATCGGATCGTCAAGTTCCTCCCCCTTTTTCTTAAAATGCTCCTTGTTTATAGAGCGACGGAGATGACGGCGGATGAGTCCTGTGTCTTCAAGCATTGATGAAAGCCGCTCCGCAGTCATGAGAATTCTGTTTACAAGAAACAGTTTACGGTCTTTTTCCGGGAAATACAGACATAACATGGTGTCATGTATGATGTTTCCCTGTGTAATCGGATCTATATAGTCGCCGGAATCAGTGTCTGTTTTAAGATTTGCGATTACCTCATAATAGAATTTCACCTGACATTCACCATATTTGCGCAATGCCGACGCCGAGAAGTTCCGATGTGAGCCGGGGCGGGCAAATTCCATTATGTCAGCCATAACCGACGATGTCTTTTCAACCGGGCGCAGTTCCGGAGTTGTGTCAGAGAGCATAAACCTGTAATTCTCATATCTTATTCCGTTGCGGGCATAGAGATAGCGCAGCTGTCTCAGATAACGGGACTCTCCTCCGGAACGCATCCCCTCTCCGCTTCGCGCATCATATATAAGAGTCACAGATTTCGCACGTGAAATCATCCGATAGAAATAATATGCGAAAAGACGCTCCTGATAGTTGGAATAAGGCAGTCCGTAGCCATGACGCAGCGAGTCAGGAATAAATGTGGCTTTACGCGCTTTCCTCGGCATAATACGGTCATTAAGCGAAAGAATCACAAGATGGTCGAAATCGAGCGCGCGCGTTTCAAGCAGACCCATGACCTGCAATCCTTCGAGAGGCTCGCCTTCGAATGTGACCCGTTCGCCTGAAAGAAGCTTGTCGACCATATAAAAGACTCCCTGCAGTCCCATCTCTATTCCATGTTCGGCTGCCGCCCACTCAAGCCGCCTCAATGCATCGCGATAAAGCGCGATATGGGAACGGTCGATCCTTGACTTCACCACGCCTCCGGGTTCATCGGCAAGTGCCGCGTCTATATGGGCAAGGACGTTGTCAATATATCTTATCCCCGCTTTGGTGCCGGTGCCGAACGACTCCATATCAAGCACAGAGACAGAACCGTTTTTTACGACCCGCATCATGTCTCCCATGGTCACGACAAGACGGTGATGATTCAGAATATCGGAATTAAGTTCCGAAACATTGCGGCTGCCAAGCAACGCATGGGCAAAGGGATGAGAAAGAAGCATCCTCACATCTTCATGAAAATATGCCGTCTCGCCGTCACGCTTACGACTGCGGGCATGCAGTTGCCGGAGATGATGCAGAAAAGAGGCAACGGATGTGAGACGCAACGAATAACCCATCGTAAGATTCACTTCCGACAAAGATTCCGGAAGCGCATATAGAAAGGGGAACAGCAGATTCTCGTCGGGGAGCACCACCGCCACGCGGGCATCCCGCACATCATCGGCGCCCACAAGCTCTACAAGCTCTCTCACCCGCGATGAAGCAATCTTGGTCTGAGCCGAATTGGATGGCGAGGCTATCACCCGCATATCCGACGGCATCGTCTCTACACGGTTGCGCTCAAGATATGGCAACGCCCAGCCGGGAGAGGGGAAATTGCGTTTGTCAAGGCGAAGAAACGCCGCCGCATCGCTGTCGGGCGATTCCAGAACCGGTCCGGTTGCATCCCAATAGAAATCGGCAAATGATTCCTTTTCATCGTCATGATATCCCCCTGCCTTCGAAATCTCCTCGAAAATAAGGGCTTCGGCTGTAGACAACGCGTTAAAACCGACGAAGACGATTTTCTTATATTCGAAAAGCTCTCTCCCCTTCTCCTGTATCCGCTGCAACGCCACGCGGTAGACACCGCCCGGTGTCGCAAGCCCTTCCGCAGCAAGATTTTCATCAAGAGCATGGTAAAGAGGAGCCATCGCCTGCCACAGATACATGAATCGCTCCTTGATGGATGAATTACCTTTGGGAGGAACAAGATTTTTCCAGAACCTCTCCACATCCCTGTAATTGGGAGTATAACCGAAATAACGTTCCAGTATCTCAAGCTGGTCGGGCGTCAGAAAGTTGGATGCAATCTCACGGTAATCGCGGACGTTGGCGAATATGGCATCCGGATCCACATTATACTGGTCCACCTCGCTGAAATCAGAAAGCAGAATCTCGCCCCAGCTTCTGAAGGCGTCAAACTCAAGGAGTTCGTCACCCTGCACACTGCCGGGAATCAGCGACCGGTTACCCTTATATATATTGAACAGGCGGAACAACATGTCAATGCGCGTGGCAACGCCCCGACCTGACACATTCTCTACAAAATCCGATACCGAAAGCACCTCCGGTGCCAGCAGAACCCTGTTTCCGAGCATATTGGAAAGACTTTTGAGGAAGAACGTCCCCGACCGTTTGTTTGGAAACACAAAACAAAATTCCGACATGTCGGAAAAATTCTCGGCATAAGCCCGCGCCACAGAGTCGAGAAAAGACTCCCGTTCACCTGTGCCCGAACCTGCGGTTCCATTGCCTGCCGCATCAATCATATTTACAGCTGCATCGTTTTTCATATTGCAAAAATAATGAGATTGAAAACACATTTTGCCCTATCAAACTTAAAGAATGTTAAAATCCAAATATTTTTTGATGTTGTATAGCATGTTTCAAAAATATTTTATAATTTTGCAGTGAGTTTTTCATGGTATTAGATTTTAAGGTTAACGTGAGATTGGTTGTCGGGACGACAATCAATTTTTTTTTGCGCCTTTACGAAACCCGCCGGAAGCTGTCTTTTCCGGTACATTCCGCATGAGTCGGGACAAAATGCAAACATAGTGACTAATTCTATCCGATTATCGGCAAAACGTGGATTTTTTTTACTAACTTTGTATGTCATAAAATATGAGAGGCTCTCCGCATACACAAGTATAAACTATTACGACATGAATTTCTCTGACATTCCCGGACAATCAAACGTCAAGCAGGACCTGCGCGATCTGGCTGACAGCAACAACATGCCGCATGCCATCATGCTATGCGGGCTTTCCGGCATCGGGAAAATGTGTGTGGCACGCGCATTCATGCAATATGCACACTGTTCTTCACCTCGCGACGGAGAACCATGCGGGCAATGTGCCTCCTGCCGGCAGCATCTCTCTTTCAACCATCCCGACGTTCACTACATATACCCCATTGTCAAAAACAAGGCTCAGAAAATTGAATTGTCGGAAGACCGTATAGATTCCTGGAAACACTTGCTCGACGAGTATCCGTGGATGCCTCCGGAAAAATGGATAGAAATAATTGATGCGGGCAATTCACAGCCTATAATATATGTAAACGATGCCGACAACATCGTGCGCGGCGAAGCATACTCCTCTTTTACCTCAAAATACAAGTTCTTTGTGATATGGCTTCCGGAGAAACTCCAGCCGGCGGCTGCAAACAAACTCCTCAAGGTAATCGAAGAACCTACGGAGGGAACAGTTTTCCTTCTTGTCTCAAATAACGAATCGGAGGTATTGCCGACAATCTCGTCGCGTACCCGACGCTTCAACATGCATCCTGCCGGGCAACCTCTGATAGAGAGATACGTAAAAGAGAAATATCATCTTGACGATGCCACCGCACGCACTGTGGCACGCCTGTCTGAGGGAAGGGTGGCAAAAGCCGATGAACTTGCGTTGCATTCGGGCGAACGCAACGAGTTCCAGAAGCTTTTTCAGGACATTATGCGGGCGGCATATGCCAAGAAGCCCGGCAAACTGCGTGAAATAGGCGATGCCGCATCATCACTGGGTCGTGAGAAGCTGCGCCGTTTTCTCAACTACATGACGCAGATGGCACGCGAGAATTTCATCTTCAACATGCGGATTCCCGCCCTCTCTTCAATGACCCCTGAAGAGGAAAGTTTCTCAAGCCGTTTCTCACCTTTCATCCATCACGGCAATATCGAGGAGATTGTGAGCCGCATCGAGGAAGCCTCCTCCCATATCGAAAGAAACGGAAACTCAAAACTCGTTCTCTTCTCCCTCTTCCTTTACATAATCCCTCTTCTGCACAAAAAAGCCTCTTGACAACGAAGTATTTATTAACCCAATAAAAAATCAACATGAAACCAACACTTTTTATTCTCGCAGCAGGTATGGGCAGCCGTTACGGCGGCCTCAAACAGCTTGACGGACTCGGTCCTTCAGGCGAAACAATCATGGACTATTCCGTATATGATGCCCTACGCGCCGGATTCGGCAAAATAGTTTTTGTAATCCGCAAGGATTTTGAACAGGAATTCCGCGAAAAAATCATTTCAAAATATGAGGGTCACGTGCCTGTCGAGGTTGTCTTCCAGTCTACCGACAAGCTTCCGGAAGGCTTCGCCCTGAATCCCGAAAGAACAAAACCATGGGGAACAAACCACGCCGTGCTGATGGGCAAGGACGCAATCAACGAGCCATTCGGCGTAATCAACGCTGATGACTATTACGGTGCGGAAAGCTTCCAGCTTCTCGGCGATTTCCTCCGCTCTGTAGAGGATAAAAAGAACTGCTACTGTATGATCGGTTTCAACATCGAGAACACACTCAGCGAAAACGGAGGTGTCAGCCGCGGTCTTTGCGAGGTTAATGCAGAAGGCAATCTCACCGGGGTCACAGAATGCCACGGCATCGAGCGCAAGAACGGCAAGCTCATTCAGGTTGTTGAAGGCGAAGAGGTTCCATTCCCCGAAGATGCCAATGTATCGATGAATATGTGGGGATTCACTCCCGACTATTTCGGATATTCAGAGAAAGCATTCGTAAAATTCCTCGAAGCCAACCAGAACGAGCTTAAGGCAGAGTTTTACATACCCACCGTTGTCAACGACCTTATCAACAACGGCACCATCGACCTCAAGGTAATCGGCACTCCATCGAAATGGTTCGGTGTGACATACGCCGCCGACCGTCCCGCGACAGTAGCTCAGTTTGCAAAACTCGTCGACGAAGGCATCTACCCCACTCCTTTATTTAAATAATCGGCAAGCCGATTATTTAAATAAAGGAGTCCCATACACCCCCATATATCCCCATATATCCCCAAAAAATGAAAGAAAAAATATTGGTAACAGGTGGCACCGGATACATTGGCAGCCACACTGTGGTGGAACTGCAGAACGCAGGATATGAGGTAGTCATTATCGACAACCTTTCCAACTCAAACGCACAGGTGCTCGACGGCATAGAATCGATCACCGGCATACGTCCCGTTTTCGTCGAGGCTGACTGCACGGATGCCGCCGCACTCCGTAAACTCTTCGAGGAAAACCCCGGCATAAAGGGAATCATCAACTTCGCCGCCTCCAAAGCGGTAGGCGAATCGGTGCAGAAACCTTTGCTGTATTACAGAAACAACCTGAACACTCTCATCAATCTGCTCGACCTCATGCCTGAGTTCGGAGTGAAGGGCATAGTGTTCTCTTCTTCATGCACCGTCTATGGAGAGCCGGATGCCAACCCCATCGACGAAACTGCGCCAATCAAGCCCGCAACCTCTCCCTATGGCAACACGAAACAGATTTCTGAAGAGATCATTGAAGACTATATCAAATCCGGAGCGCCTATCAAGAGCATACTTCTCCGTTATTTCAATCCGATAGGTGCTCATCCGTCTTCAAAGATTGGTGAACTTCCTTTGGGCGTGCCCCAGAACCTTGTGCCATATCTCACACAGGCAGCAGCCGGGATACGTAAGGAGCTTACAGTATTCGGTAATGACTACAACACGCCCGACGGTTCATGTGTCCGTGACTACATTGATGTCGTAGACCTTGCAAAGGCACACGTAATAGCAATGAAGCGCATGCTCGACCGCGATGACAAAGATGCTGTGGAAATCTTCAACCTCGGCACAGGAAGGGGACTCTCCGTGCTTGAGCTTATTGCATCGTTCGAGAGAGCCACAGGAGTCAAGGTTCCCCACAAGATCGGCGAACGACGTGCCGGTGATATTGAAAAAATATGGGCAGACCCGAAAAAGGCTAACGAAGACCTCGGATGGACCGCAGTTGTTCCAATCGACGAAACAATGAAAAACGCCTGGGCTTGGCAATGTAAAGTAACTGGTAAATAAAACTCCCGATTTATAAATATTATAAGGAGACGGTTGGATTTGTCCAATCGTCTCCTTATAATATTTATATTTTAGCATAAGAGTGTGTTTACTTTTAACTTAGGTTGGCATAAAGATGGATTTTTGAGGGATTTCAGCGAGTTGAGAAAGGAGCAATTTCCACATTGCGACTGCCGAAACTTGGCTGAAAGCACCAAAAAGACACTTTATGATGACTTAAAGAATTTCAAGAAACATATTTAGCTTTAATTCGTGTTAAAAGTAAACATACTCTAAGACAACTTGCATTTTCATAAGCAATTAATTTTTTATTAACTTTGCAAAAATTTAATCAATTTTAAAACTTCAATTCGAACATAACAACTATAAATTATAGATTTTTTTGACATCATGGATTTCAGATTTTTAAGATTCGGTGCAATAACCGGATTTGCAGTTATTTTGACCGGGTGTATAGACAATGATTATGACTTGTCAGACATTGATACAACTTCGGAAATCAAAGTTAATAACCTGACTCTTCCTGTCAAAATAGATGCCATCACACTGAATGACATCTTTGATATTAGCGAAGACAGTAAGATTCAGACCGTTACAGTAAACGGCAAGGAGTTTTATGCCGTCACGCAACATGGCGACATAAATTCGCAGTCAATCGATATTCCCTCATTCATCGGATACCCGTCGCCGATTGCAGAGACAAATGCCACATTCGAGCTCTCAATTCCGGAAACGAACAAAAGAGTCTCGCTCCCCTCCATTGAATTTACATATAATCTTCAGAATTTCAAACCACAGCCTATAACCCTGACTGCTTCAGGCATAGACGAGTCGGTGCGCGAGATACACATACTGGAGTCTAAACCGATGACTTTCAACGTCACTCTCAGCGAGACCGATCTCCCCGACTACATTGATCTGAGATTCGACCGCCTTGAGCTCGAGATACTCAAAGGATTGCAGCTTACGTCTTTGGCTCCTGAATATTCATATGATCCGGTTTCGGGTATACTGACGATAAAAGACCTTGACTGTCCTGACAAAAAGGCAACACTGAGTCTTACCGCTACCGGCATTGATTTTACAAAGACCGATCCCAAAGTGACAGATGGATCAATATCATACACGGGAGAGGTGAAATTAATTTCCGGATTGCTCAGAACCACTGTCAACCCTAATGAAGCGGGAAGCAGTTTCTCTCCTTCGCAACACGTCAACTTCAACGTAAAAACCACAATCGCGCCTTTTGAGGCAACACACTTCACCGGAAAGATAGAATACCGTCTTACCGGCAACGGACTCGACATAGCCCCTGTCACGTTAAATGACATACCGGACTTCCTAAATCAGGAGGGAACAGACCTGAAGCTTGCAAATCCGCAGATATACCTCAACCTCAACAACCCTGTCGCAAACTACAATCTTTATTATCAGACAGGTCTTGAGCTTGTTTCAGTGCGCGGTGATGAAAAGACTCCGTATGCACCGGATGGCGGGAGGCTTATCGCAACCGAGGTTCGAAACCCAGGACCGTATAATTTCGTGCTTTCGCCAGTCAATCCCGCAAACCCTCTTGACCAATATGCCTCCCGACTACAGCACATCCCCTTCTCCGGACTTTCCGATGTTCTGAGCGGAGAGGGTCTTCCGGACCGGATAGAAATAAATCTTCTGAATCCGGGACTGCCACTGCAGATTGTAAACAGATTCGAACTCGGCAAACCGATCGAAGGAATATCCGGCAGCTACGACTTCATCGCTCCCGTAGCTCTCAAATCAGGCTCGACAATAATATACGGTGATAGCAAAAACGGATGGAACGATGAAGATATCGACAAAATAATTATCTCGACACTCGAGATCGAGGCAGATGTCACGAGCACAATTCCGCTTGACGCCACCCTCACAGCATACCCGCTGATGGTAGGAGGCTCAAAAATACCGGGGGTCAAGGCTTCCGGATACATTCCCGCCAATGCGAATGGAGAGCATATCATAATACGCATGGAGGGTACGATAGAACACCTTGACGGCATAACATTCGAGGCTGTTCTTAATCCGGATTCCGATGATGCTCTGGCTCCGTCGCAGACAATACGCTTTGAAAACCTTCGCGCCCGAATATCGGGATCATACACAACTGAATTCTAATCCTCGCAACCACTCAAATAAAACTTAACAACATGAAATCTTTCAAGAAATTACTTATACTTGCTTCTGTGGTTGCGGCATACAATTCTGCATATGCACAGAACTCATACTCCGGATATTTTCTCGACAACTATACGTATCGCTACGAAATGAACCCTGCGTTCGGCAACAGCAAAGGATTTGTCTCCATGCCCGTCATCGGCAATTTCAACACTGCAATACGCGGAACCTTGCATCTCTCCGACATATTCTACAAATCTCCCGATGGAGGAAAGACAATGCTCTTCACCAATCCCGGAATCTCCGTGTCCGAAGCAATGGGCAAGTTCGGCAACCGCAACAAAATCGGAACCAACAATAAAATAAACCTCCTTTCTGTCGGGTTCAAAGGATTCGGAGGATTCAACACCATAACCCTCTCGGCTTCTGCAAACCTTGAAGCTTCTCTTCCGAAAGCATTTTTCTCGCTCGCTAAAGAAGGGATATCAAACAAGACATATGACATACACAATATGTTCGCATACGCCAACGCCTATGCATCGGTGGCACTAAACCATTCACGCGACATAAAACAAGTTCCGGGGCTAAGGGTAGGCGCTTCGCTTAAATTCCTCGTCGGAGTGGGCAGCGTTGACATAAGATTCAATGAAGCGGATCTCACTTTAGGCGAAAACGGCTGGACGGCACGGACCAATGCCGACATATACGCCTCGGTGACAGGACTTCGCTTCGAGAAAGAGATTTATACACCTTCCGGAAACAAGGGCGGAGCACCGCGTGAATACGTGTCGGGCGCCAATCTTGATGACGGCTTCGGCATCAACGGATACGGACTCGGTTTCGATCTCGGAGCCGAATACAAATGGACCGATTTCAAATTTTCGGCAGCTGTGCTTGACCTCGGTTTCATGTCATGGGGAAAGACACAATGGGCATCGACTGACGGAACCCGGACATTCACCACCGATGCCTACACATTCAGCACGGACGGGGATGCCGACAATTCTTTCGACAATGAACTTGACAACATGAAGGATGACCTCTCCCGACTCTACCAGCTCAAAGATATGGGTGAGAAAAGTTCATACACAAGAGCTCTCGCGGCTACTCTCAATTTTGGCGTGGACTATGAGCTGCCGGTATACCGCAAATTGCATTTCGGGCTATTGAACTCCACACGAATAAACGGCGCCTATTCATGGACTCAATTCCGTCTGTCGGCAAACATAGCACCCGTCAAGGTGTTCTCTGCCGACGTCAATGTCGCTGCCGGAACATACGGTGTCGGATTCGGCTGGATGATAAACCTGCATGCCACAGGTATCAACCTCTTTCTCGGAATGGATCACACGCTCGGCACGCTGAGCAAACAGATGATACCCCTTAACTCGAACGCCTCCTTCAACTTCGGTCTCAACTTCCCCTTCTGACCCCTCAAACAGAGCAGATCAAAAAAGACCATAAAGACAACCACATTAAATATACAACCACAAATAGGGGCGGCTTCAAGTGGAAAGCCGCCCCTAAACGAAAGGAGGACAGATCCTGAAAGGACATCTTAAACACAAATTCCTGACAGAGACACTTGCCGATGGCGGCTTCGACTACGTGGTAATACAGGATGCGAGCTATATACCTTCATATTCAACTCGCGAAGTGCTTGAAAACGTCTACCCGTATGCACAACGTATCGACAGCCTCGCGAAAGCCGGCCTCCCCGAAACCACAGCCCTCTACCTTCAAAAAATAGCGGGAGAGACTGTCCGTGACAACCTCTCCCTTATTGGAATAAAAAGATAATCTATAGTAATAAAACTCGATCAATCGGTCAGCTTAAACGTCAGAGAACCTCGAATGTCACGAGAGGAAGAGCCAAACAATGCTTCGAATGTGCCGGGTTCTGCAACCCATGCATGTTTCGCATCGTCAAAATAACTCAATTCCTCTTTGCCAACGATGAAGGTTACGGTTTTTTCTTCACCGGGAGCAAGCTCCACCTTACTGAATCCCTTCAGCTCCTTCACAGGTCGCGGAAGGGATGATTTTTTATCTGATATGTAGAGCTGCACAGTCTCCTTCCCGGCAATCTTCCCCGTGTTCTTGACATTTATGGAGAATGTTATAGTTCCGTCAGCATCCATCTGTTTCTTGTCAGCCATCGGTTTGCCATATTCGAAAGAGGTGTAGCTGAGTCCGTGTCCGAATGGGAAAAGAGGGGCATTCTTTATCTTGTCGGCATGACGGTAGCCAACAAAAATATCATCCTTGTAATATTCCGGCATCGTGTCTTTATTACATTTAAAGGCATCGGCGTTACCCGGATATTCACCCATGGCATGCGCCCCTACATCCTCAAGCCGCACCGGGAATGTGAACGGCAGTTTGCCCGAAGGATTCACATCACCCGACAGGACATCAGCAATTGCGTTACCTGCCTCAGAACCTGAATACCAACCCTGCACTACAGCTGCAACATCCTTGATCCAAGGCATTGCGACCGCATTACCGGAGATATTTACAACAATGACATTCCTATTTATTTTGGAAAGTTCAGTGATTACCTTGTCCTGTCCATAGGGAAGACCCAGACCTGCACGGTCGGTATTCTCACAATCCTGATAAGGATTCTTATTGAGGCCACCTACAAAGATCACATAATCGGCATTTTTTGCAGCAGCAATAGCTTCAGATATCATTTCCTCTTCAGAACGATTATCTGAAATGTCAAGCAATTTCATACCGTCATGATCTTTAAGTTGCTCTCCTGCATATCCACGCACATAGGTAATTTCCGCAACCTTCCCGAAACGTCTTCTCAATCCCTCAAGAGGAGACACCTCCTCCCTGACTTTCAGCGATGAGCTTCCACCGCCCACAGTCATAGGCTTTATAGCGTTCTCTCCTACCACTAAAATCTTCTTGCCACTCATATCAAGTGGGAGAATAGCGCCTTCGTTTTTCAAGAGCACAATCCCTTCTCCGGCAATTCGTCTCGCTGCCTCTACATGTTCCGGAGTATTAAGAGACCCGAATGGTTTTTCATTATTCATGGCAGTGCGGAAAATCAGGCGCAACACGTTTGCCGCCTTTTTGTCAAGTTCCTTGGTGTCTACCTTCCCCTCGCTTATGAGCTTCAGGTAAGGATCTGCAAGATAATAACTATCGTAGGCATTCTTCTTACCCTCGGAAAGCCCATTGGTCCATGAACCGAATTCAAGGTCAAGACCACCTGTAATTGCCTGAGCAGTATTGTGCACGCCACCCCAATCTGATATCACCGCACCGTCAAATCCCCACTCATCGCGTAGTATCTCTTTAAGCAGACGCGGATTCTGACCGGCATGAAGACCTTTATATAAATTGTAGGACGACATTATAGACCATGCTCCCCCTTTCTGCACTGCAGCTTTGAATGCAGGGAGATATATCTCATAAAGCGCACGGTCGCTAAGGTCAACATCCACAGTGTGGCGGAAGTATTCCTGATTGTTGAGTGCATAATGTTTCACGCATGCCGCCACTCCGTTTTTCTGAAGCTCCTGAACATACGGAACCACCATTACGGCTGCCAAATAGGGATCTTCTCCCATATATTCGAAGTTCCTGCCGTTAAGCGGAGTGCGATAGATATTAACACCGGGACCAAGCAGAACATCTTTCTCCCTGTATCTCGCCTCCTCACCTATAGATTTACCATAAAGAGCCGACATCTCAGGATTCCATGTAGCCGCAAGGCAAGTCAGTGCCGGGAAAGCCGTGCAAGAATCGTTGGTCCAACCGGCTTGGTTCCATTCATCCCAAAGAACCTCAGGACGAACCCCATGAGGGCCATCGGTGCACCATAGCTCAGGAATGCCGAGACGAGGCACGCCTGCCGAACTGAATTTCGATTGTGCGTGGATTATCGCCACCTTTTCCGCGGTAGTCATCCGTGACAGAGCGTCATTGACCCTCTCCTCAATAGGAAGCGATGTATTCTGATAAGGCAATAGACCTGCCGCTGAACATAATAAGGTTGCAGACGCAGCGATTGCCAACAATAAAGATTTTTGTTTCATGATATGATATTATATTTTATAGCCATGGAATTTATTTATGAAGTTATTAGAATAACTTCTCTATTTAAAAGACTTATTTATAGCGGATATACACAGTCTGATTAACAATCTATAACACATTTCACGCCATATAAGTTATTTTTAACACAAATAAGTGCTAAAAATCTAATAAATTGCTTTAAAACAGATTTCAAATATCTGTTGCGAAAGGTGTCACGGGCAAGCCAGAGGTTCTTCCGGTTAGATTTCCACCGGGATAGTCCGCCCAGTTATATCTGACGGCTATCGGATTGTTTATCAACGGTGAAGATAATCTAATTGTCTTGTTAGAAACAATCTGCGTATTGGCATATGCCCATTTTCCGGATTTATCTTTTATGATAAAGCCTATAGCCACTCCTCCTTCCGTATTGATGTCATTGTCAAAAGTAAGGTCTATATACCCTTTGCCGATTTTAGTATCAACACAGCGGGGAGCCTCACATGCTTGAGTTCGACCATATGTCTTGTCAAGGGCAAGCAACGACAGCCGTCGCGCCACTTCCTGCTTATTTGCAGGATGAATATCCACCGGGTTACCGAGATCTATGGCTGTTGCCATTCCGGTATTCGGCAACTGAAGAGCCTTCGACTGCGCATGGCGCAACAAAGCCCATTCTGAATCAGGCTGCACCGTTACAGGTTGCTGGAATCCCGCCAACTGCACGAAATAGAAAGGGAGGGAAGAATTGTCAAAAGATTTTCTCCAACCCTCTATCATATTCTTGAAACACACTTCATATTGTGCGGCTCGCCCTACATTGGCACACCCTTGATACCAGAACACCCCTGCCAAGGGCATCCCTGTCAATGGCGCGATCATGGCATTATATAGCACCGACGGATAATGTGGAGTATCCGGCAGCTGATAAGCCATGTCCATTTGTGAGAAGTCAGAAAGCACTGCATAGCTCCATTCCCCGTCAAGGCTATACCTTGTTCCGTCAACGACAGCACAGGAGGATTTCCATATACCACCTCCGCCGGCATTGTCGATAACCTCGACTGTAATGACATTTTTACCCCCCTTTACAAGATTTCCGTCAACACGGTAGTCTCGTTGTTGGTCGAATATACGTCCACTACCCACAAGTTTGCCGTTGAAATAAGTCATGTCCCAATCATCAACAGCTCCAAGACACAGTTGCAACGGTTTTCCGGCGGCTGTCGCAGGCAGGTCAAGCTCAAACTGCATGACAACAATCCCGTCGAAACCGGGGAGCACATTGTTTTCCCACAAAGACGGCACAGGCATCTTTCCCCAGGCTTTACCTTTCTGCATTACCGCCTTGTCATAGGGATAAGACATTTTTTCCGGATTGCGATAGCCTTCATATACCTTTCCCATTGCGGCATCTATCAAACCTTGCTCATCCTTTCCTGCTGCGAGCTGTTCGTGGTAAAATTCAAATCCCTGGACCTCCTTGAGATACTCATTTGGAGTCCATGCTTCCACAGGTGTGCCACCCCATGTGGCATCAATTATGCCAACAGGGACATTCAATGAATCCTGAAGCATCCTGCCGCATAGATAGCCGATAGCTGAGAATGAAGCTGCAGCGGGAGATGATTCCACCCAACCAAATTCAACAGAAGCGTCATCGATGGGGGTTACGGAAGTCGTGTTCCTGATCTGCAACAGGCGGAGTGCCGGACGTTGCATCGTGGCAATGACACGATCTGCATCCATCACTTGTGCCCAGTCTCCTTTCACGGGAAATTCCATATTCGACTGTCCGGAGCAAAGCCACACCTCTCCCGACAAGACATTCTGCAGTATTTTCTTCTCTCCGGTGCCATCATCAACGATGATGGTATAGGGACCTCCCGCAGGAGGAGTCGGAACCTTCATAACAAAACGTCCCTCCTTGTCGGCTTTGGCTTTGCATTCTCCGCCCTCCCAATCGGAACGGAATGTTACCGTCGACAATGGCTTTGCCTTTCCTGCCACCGTCAACTTTGCATTCTGCTGAACCACCATATTGTCGGAAAAGACAGATGGCAATTCTATTTTCGCATGCATCGTCAACGATGACACAACTATCACGGTTGCCGATACAATTACTGACAAAATTTTCATTTGCTATGATTCTTTATTATCCTTTTGTTAACCTCCCGGATTCTGTCTTCATCTATCTTTATCACCTTGCGGTCGTAGGTCATAAGTCCGTTAACTTCAATCTCGACATCCGTTGTCTGCGTATACACAGCACCTACAAACCATTCCTTGGCAAGATGGTCAAGATAGTTTGCGTAGCCGATATAGCGGTCAGTCAACTCCGCCGGGGTCTTGCAGTTGATATAGCTGAACTCACGGTCCGGTGCCCAGATATGACCGTTGACCACCATTCCTATGCCTCCGTATTCGCCGAGCACGTTCGCTCGTTTCGCGTCATAGACATGTGTCACGGGAGGTGAGGGATAGCAGTGCACGTCCAATATGTCACCGCAAGGATAGAAATTGCCTCCGCTCGCCGGGTTCACAAGACGTGACGGGTCATGATTTTTAGTCCAGTCCGCAATCTCTTTGGTCTTGAATTGTCCCCAGGCTTCGTTGAACGGCACCCACATGGCGATGCAGGGATAGCTGTAGAGACAGTCCATGATCTCGCGCCATTCCTTGCGGTAGTTAGCCTCGCTCTCCGGAGTGCGCTCAAGTTCCTCGCCGTCGAAATAATTACGTCCTTGCCATTCCGGATCTTTGTCGCCGCTCGGCATATCCTGCCAAACGATGATGCCGTTACGGTCACAATAAGTGTACCACAATGCGGGCTCAACCTTTATATGCTTGCGGATCATATTGTAGCCCCAGTCTTTTGTCTTGTCCACGTCAAAGACCATTGCTTTGTAAGATGGCGCGGTGTATAGACCGTCAGGCCACCATCCCTGGTCCAGCAGTCCGTAATGGAAAAGGTTCTTATTATTAAGCTGAAGGCGCACAACCCCCTTGTCACCCATTTTCATCGAGAACTTCCGCATTGCCGCATAACTGTCAACCTTGTCAAGCGTCTTGCCATCTGACATTAGCTTGATTTCAAGATCATAGAGCTTCGGATTCTCCGGTGACCATAATTCTATGTCAGAAGGCATATCTACAATTACAGACTCTCCCGTAACAGCGCGCCCGGAAGCTATTTGCCTTCCATTGTCTTTGACAACCACCTCCACCATGCCGTTGCTGATTTTTTCAGATGGATTTACATCCACTTTGAGAGTATTTCTGTCAATATCAGGAAGTATACGCAGACCGGCTACATGTTTCCGCTCCACCGGTTCAAGCCACACCGTCTGCCAGATACCTGTCACCGGTGTGTACCATATCAGTTCGGGTTTTGATATCTGCTTCCCCCTCGGCTGGTGACCTTTATCGGTGGGATCCCAAACCCTGACAACAACCTCATTGTCTCCCTTGGATTTCAAAGCCTGGGTGATGTTCAGGCTAAACGGGGTGTAACCGCCTGTGTGCGAGCCAACCTTGGCTCCGTTCACCCACACGTCCGTCTGCCAGTCTACCGCTCCGAAATTCAACATCACGTCGCGGCCTTTCCAGGAAGAGGGAACGGAAAAACTGCGTTTATACCACAGGGCATTCTCCTCTCCTACCTCTTTCCCAACACCCGACAATGCTGATTCTGCACAGAATGGCACAAGTATTTCACCCTGCCATTCCTTTGGTCGGGGAGAATCCTTGGAGACTATCGCATAGTCCCACAGTCCGTTAAGGTTCCGCCAATCCTCGCGCTCCATTATCGGACGCGGATATTCCTGCCAGATATTTGCGGGGTCGATATTCTCGCCCCATGTCGTCATTATATTGTTTCCGGCAGGCTTATAAGCTGAGGCGAGATTAATCGCCCCGGCAAATAAAACCGCCGCTAAAAAATACTTATTCATTACGTAAGTATTGAAAATTAGTTTATAATAAGTAAATGCTGTGCTTATTTAAATTTTGAATCATGAAAGCATCTCAAAATCTCCTAAAATTTAATATAAGCTAATTTCCAACACTTACTTATCAAATATTTTAATATTCTATTGTGATTTCACGCTGTTTGTCACATTTTGCCAACGGCACATCAACAATTGTGCAACGCGCTGCAGAGTCATATACCGCCTTTACATTCTTGCCGTCAACTTTGGCTTTCCCGCCTGCAGGCGCATCCGTGTTGTAGATGCGAAGTTGATAGCCGCGTTTGGAAGGAAGACGGTCAGCAGTGCCCTCGCGTGCTCCTATTGTATAGATAGCCGTTGAACCGACAGTCTTCTGGAAAAAACGTGTGTTGGCAAAGTTACTGTCATAATCGTTGGAATCACCGGAATCTTCGTAGAGAGTAGTCTCGCCGTCTTTCCCTGCAATAATGTTGACAATCATCTTTTCCGGACGTTCGGTAGTGCTCTTCACTTCCGCGGGATTGTTCACGATTATAGCGCCTTCGCGGTAGAAATATGGTATCTGATCGAGTGTGAAGTCAAGTGTCTGTATGGAGTTTCCTTCGATCATCCTGTTGTCAGCAACCGACCACCAGTTACCTTCGGGGAACCAGATACGCTTCTTGCTCACTCCTGCCGAGGATGGTTCCACTACCGGGGCAACAAGAATATCGTCTCCGAAGAAATACTGACCTTCGAAAGTATATGCCTCGTCCTGTTCGGGATAGTCGTAATACATCGGACGGCATATGCCGACACCGCTGTCATAGCTCTTGCGTGCCATGGTGTAGATATAGGGGAACAGTGCATAGCGCAGTTTAACTGTAGCATTGAGCTGAGGGAAATTGTCGTAGGTCCATATCTGGCGGTTGATCCATGTGCCTATGGCGGCGTGGCTACGGAAGATCGGCGTGAACACTCCGAACTGGAACCAGCGGAGAAGAAGTTCGGGATCGTTAACCGGATAGCTGCTGTCATACATGTGCCCACCTATGTCATGTCCCCAATAGCCGTAGCACACGTTGGATGCAGTGGCGGTGAAATAAGGCTGGAAGGCGAGCGAGGCGTAGTTGATGAAAGTGTCGCCGGAAAAACCGATCTGGTAACGGTGGCTGCCGAGTCCGCCCCAGCGGTGGAAGATCATCGGACGGCGGTCGGGACGGTTTTTCTTCATGTCATTGAAGAAAACATGGTTGCACCAGAAAGTCTCTCCGAGCCCATCGGTGTAGGGGCTGGTGAGGTGTTGCTGCCAGTCAAGCCACCAGAAGTCAACGCCCTGTTTCTCGAACGGACGCAGGAAGTTGTTTGCGAATGCCTTGTAGAAATCTGTATCTTCGAGTTTCCATGGAATCACTTTAGTGGTGTCGGGATTCAGCCCCATGTCCGTTGCCATGCCCCGGAAGATGTCTTCCGATGAGTCCACACCCAAGGCGGGGTGGAGGTTGAGCGCGAGGTGAAGTCCGCTGCCGTGTATGTCTTTCAGCAATTTTGTTGGGTCAGGAATCAGGTTAGTGTTCCAGCTCCATCCTGTCCAACCGCCACGTCCGTTAGACATCTTTGGGTTGGGGTCTCCGTTCCAATGCCAGTCCATATCAAGAATGATGACGTCTGTATTAATGTCATTGTCTTTGAGGTTCTTGATGATGTTGCGGTAATCATCAGCGGAATAGTTCTCGTATTTACTATACCAGTAGCCAAAAGCATAGTCCGGAGGCAACGGCATCTTACCGGCGATGAGCGTGTAATCTTTAAGCGCCTGCTTGTAGTCATGCCCGTAACCCATGAAATATAGGTCAAGAGCAGCCTTGTCATCGCGAGGAGCAACCCAGTCTACACCCGTCTCGTCGGGAACGAGGGCGAGCGAACGACTCCCGTCGGGACGCACACATTGAGGAGAATCATCAATCACAGCCCATCCCGAACGTGAAACCAGGCCATTCTCCAACTGCGAGCGGTAGCCATCACCGAAGCAACGGTCGAGTGTGCGGCAGGTGCCCTTGAGGTTGCGACCGTCTCCCTGTCCGGGGAACCATGTCACGGGTGTGCCGTTAAGGTCCATAGTTATGTTGAGGTTACCCGGAGGGTTAGGTTCGAAGTAGGGATTTGTGCCCTTGCGGTATCTCAGTTTGAGTTTATCCGTTGTTATGTATAGGAAATCGTTATCCTCCGATTTTGTAAAATGTGGCACAGGCAGGTTACGGTTAACTACAGTAAATGTTGCCCTGTCCTCGAACTTTTCCGAGGGGCTGTATTCTATACGGATCATCTCCGGTGTGAGAACCGTGAAACGTACAGTTCCTTCCGTAACGACAGCCTCCGGATTTGCAACCGGGTTATGCCGAGTTGCAGAAATGGAGAATACGGATACAAACGCCACTGCAATGTTTATTATTCGTCTCATAATAATATTTGGTTAATCAATTTTTATTGTTCGTTCATTTTATATGGGCTGCGAAACCGCCACCTGGCGCAAGCTTCACTTTTAGGAACCTCTCATTTTTCAGGGATACGATCTCCTTCCGGTAATCGTTGCCGTTGCGGTGAGCATTCACCCCGTCTGTGAAGAGTGTCATCTCACGGGTGCCCCCCAGTCTGAGGGGAGTGAGGTCTATTTCAAGTTCCCGTGGTATCCAGTTCGTAATACCACCGATGTACCATTCATTTCCCTTGCGGCGCGCCGTGACTATATATTCACCCATCTTGCCATCAAGAACCACGGTTTCGTCCCATACGGTGGGTACGGACGATATGAAGTCGGTGCATTCCTGCTCGCGTCGGTAGTTGGACGGGGAGTCACAAAGCATGTTCAGAGGGGAATATAGAACCATATAGAGGGCAAGCTGGTGTGCGCGTGTGCCGGGGCTCATCGGTTGCGTATGGACGGGACGGAAGTTCTGCCTGTTAGCATTATTCATCGCGCCTTGCGTATAATCCACCGGACCGGCTATCTGACGGAGATAGGGCATGGTCACGTCGTATTGTATAATATCGAATGTGTCAAGGTCTGACCATTTCATGTTCTCAAGCCCGTTGACACCTTCCATGTTCAGGACATTAGGCCATGTCCGGTTGATGCCGGCGGGCTTGTATGCCCCGTGAATGTCAAGCACGAGATGATACTTGGCTGCTACCTCGGCGGCACGATGGTTGAAAGTTGTCATGAGCTGGTCGTCACGATCTTCGAAATCCACCTTGAAACCCTTGACTCCCATTTCCGAATAATGCCTGCATACTTTTTCAAGATCACGTTCGAATGCGCGATAACCCGCCCAGAGAATAATGCCGACACCTTTACCTTTGGCATATGAAATGATTTCTTCAAGATTTATATCGGGATTTATGACAAACAGATCCTCCCCTTTTCCTGCAGCCCAACCATCATCAAGGATGACATATTCTATGCCGTTATCGGCAGCGAAGTCAATATAATGCTTGTAGGTCGGCGTGTTGATGCCTGCCTCGAAGTCAACGCCGGTAATATTCCAGCAGTTCCACCAGTCCCAGGCAACTTTGCCGGGCTTGATCCAGGAAGTGTCCGCTATGCGCGAAGGCTCAGCAAGAAGGTAACTGAGGTTGGTGGAGGCGATTCCAGTGTCTTTCCCGATGGCGAGGATGCGCCATGGAAATGTGCGTGGAGATGACACCTTGGCGACATATGGGGCAGTAGCCGTAACGACCGACTGGATATTGTTGTATCCTCCGTCTTCGGTCTTTGTTGGATATGGAGCATGCTTACCCTTCAACGACATGGTCCCGTCCGGATTGTAGAGGTAAAGTCCGGGATAATCCCGGAGGTCAGTCTCGGTGATCGCTATGGTTATCCCGTTACCTGCATTGACGGCAAGTGGAAGGAATGACAAGCGACGTGGATTCAATCCGGATAGCGGAGTCACGGTATACTTGTTTTCAAATGAATTGAAGAATTGCGACTGCATGTCTTCATCGGAACCGCCACGCACATACGGCACGGTTGCCGTGAAATCATCCGGGAAATTGAACTCAACCTGCTCGGCAGTGATCTCGAAAGGCTTTTTGCGGTTGCTGACAAAACGATATGCCACTCCGTCATCGTAGGCACGAAATTCCAGACTCCAGTCTCCTTTCATCTTCAGCGTGATTCCGTTATAGCTGTCGGGCATGGTTGAAGACTGTGAGAATGGAGCGTTTATGGTGTTGTTGACTGAAGTTTTATAGGATCCGGACACGCGTGCTCCTTGTCCCCAGACTGTGCCGTCGGTGTGGGTCATTGATATGGGGGATTTCGAAAGGACCTCCTTTCCGTCATGGCTGACGCGCCATGACAGGTCACCGTCGTTGATAATCTCCGCAGTCACGGTTCCGGATGGAGAGACAATCCTGTAGATAGATGCGTTGCCGTTGAGCGCCAGGATTGCAGAGGCGGCAAGAAGGCAGGTTTGCAGTGGTTTCATTTGGTATGATTGGATTTTGATTTTAACATTAGGGTGTCGCCTGTGTCTTCAAGAGGATAGATATGTGCCCGTTCGGCACCCAAGGGATCGTTGGGCTGATGCAGGATGAGACAGAGGTCTCCTGACAGGGTCTTGAAAATCATCCCATGCCCTCCATTATCGGGAAAGAAAGGTTTTTCATGTTGGATCCATGGTCCCTTCACTGAGCCGGTAGCCGATTCGGCAATACCGATAGCGTAACCGTCTTTGCCGAAACTTGACCAGATCATCAGCAGCTTCCCTTTTCCCGTGCGGTAAAGGTAGCATCCGTCAGTGACGTATCCACGTGGCGAGCCGGGAGACGGCTGCATACCCGTTGACCATTCCGGAGCGGAGCCATTGAAAAGGACTTTTGACGGCACTATTGTCTTGGAAAGGTCGGGCGTAAGTTCTATAAGTTCCATGGTGCCGTCGCCCAATTCCACCCATTCATGACAATAGACCATATAGGGCTTCCCATCCTCAACCCAGAGCGTGCCGTCAAGTGCCATCATGTCGGGGGTGTGAGGAAACTTGTCAAAAGGCACGAAAGGTCCCTCCGGTGAAGTGGAATGAAATATCTGAGTGCCGCGCAAAGTGAAATCGCCCCAGCCGGGTTGACTTTTTTTCCATTTTATGTCACTGTTGATCGTGGCGAAAAGGTAATATTGTCCATTATAGGCATGCACCTCCGGAGCCCATACCGTTCCGGTCAAGGCGTTGCCGTCTGGTATGCGCATCACCGTCTTCGGTCCTTCCCAGTTTTCAAGGTCACGGCTCATGAAAACTTCTACACCACCCCTGATTTTTCCATTGGAATCTATGGAATCGGAAGTTCGATACATATAATACCGTCCTTCAACGGTGTCTGTAAGAATAAACGGATCCCGGATATTGATCTCTGACAACTTGTAATTTCCCGAATAGAGATTAAAAACTACAAAAGCCGCCAGAATCGTCATTAAAAATTTCCTCATGCCTATTAAAAAGAATAATTAAGAATAAGTAAGTATTGAAAATTAGTTTATAATAAGTAAATGTTGTGCTTATTTAAATTTTGAATCTTTTGGATGCTTTCATGATTTCTCATCTGTCGCATAGCCAGCTTCTTTACCTTAAATGAATTTTAACTCGAAGATAGCCGCCCCAAATTTAACTTTTATTTTTTAAACAGCTTCTTAATATAAGCTAATTTCCAACACTTACTTAGTATGATTAGTTAAAACCGACAATAAAATTAAAAGAAGCTTTAGGTTTTTCACAAAGACTTTAAAGACCTTAAAGACTCTAAAGACCTTTTAAAAAAAACCTAAAGCCTCAATATTCAAAACGATTATTTCGCAATCTTGACTACCTTGCCTGCTGTCTTCACAACATAGACTCCATTGGAAAGACCTGCAACGGTAAGTGAGCCACCATTTGACTGAGCCACCTTACGACCGGATATGTCATAGACTTCAATTCCGGCGGAAGCACCCTCCACAACCAGGTCACCACCTATAAAGCTTGCTTTCAATTCAGTTCCGGCAATTTCATTAACTCCTGACTCTACAATGTTCTCAAATTTTATTGTATTCTCACCAAGGTTAAGTGTCACCTTATATTTTTTATCAGGAGTGCATGCCTCTGCCGGGAATCCCCAGAAATGGTCTTGAGCATTTTCACTATTGCCCCAAGTTCTTCTTACCGGATATGTTTCTCCCGCCTTTACAAGCTTCACGTTTCCGTTAAAATCCAATTCGGATGGAACATAGAACCAAGTCTCCCAATAATTACTCGGATAGGAGATAAATTTAAAATGACAGCAACCGTCATTAGGAGACAGCGTACCCTCCCATACGAATACATCCTCGGTTCCTTCTTCAGGATAAATGTTGAATGTGGGAGGAACAGATGCCGTGTCCCACTGATTTGTGGCAGCTCCAAGGGGAACAACCAACGGAGACAACTCGTCAACCCATTGCGCAGTTATCATCACAGATTCACCGTTATCACTAAAATAGACTTTAACATCATAGGTTCCCGGCTCAGTCACCCACCAACGGTTTTCATTCCCGACAGCACTTATAACGTTCGCCTCGTGTGCATTAATAAGCCATGTGCCTGAATGTTCCGGAACATAACGCACTCCACCCCAGTTTCTTGCATAAATAAACTGAAGGTTCTGATTATAAAGGTTACCGCGATAGCTGAATACCCCATCGCCCTCGTTAGTCATTTCCTGAGCCAGATCAATATGCCACAGACTTGGCGAAGCTTCGCCTACCATATAAAGATGTTCGGGAATTGCAGCAGAAATAGAGACTGCATTCAACAGCATGACACCGCCTAATGCCATCGCCTTAAGTAAATTTTGTTTCATAACTTTTAAGGTTAATTAAATAATTTATTTTGTGAGTTTAACAACTTTACAACCATGACGCGGGACAGTAACCGTGAAAACGGATTCAACTGCGGATTCATCGGCATGTTTCCAAAGGTCTCGCACTTTGTATTCTCCGGAAAGTCCGATTTCCGAAAGATTCACGCTCATTTTGCGAGGAGCTTCCTCTCGGTTGAACATCGCCATCACGACATCTCCATTGCTCATCGTGCCATACCATATGCAACTGCCTTCGCTATCGATCTCGTCAGATAATGGTTTTCCTATAAATCCGTCGGTATTCAAGGCAAGGAGCTCTTCATTGGTATAGAACTTGTCAAGATTTCCTATAGTCTCGGGGGTGTCGGCGATGGTCACAGGACCTCCGGCTATCAGCTGCAGTGACACCTGTGAACGGCGTTCATCGTCATTGGCACATTTGTTAAGGCGAAGGAAATCACCGTCAAGGATAATTTTCCCCTTTCCGCCTATATGGCTCCAGTGCGTGAAACCGTCCATCTGATTGTCGGCATAAGGCCAGCGGTCATATATCTTGCCCCTGTTGAAAGAAGAGAAATGATGCCAACCTCCTATATTCGTATCCTGAACGATACGGGTCATGTTGCAATATTTCCTTTCCAATTCGCCGTCATTGTAAAGTTCAGGCATCACGATAGATGTGAAAATACCGTATTTGGAAGCAGACTCACAGATGTAGGCAAGACCGCGCTCATAACGCTCTCTTCCGTAACCGCACGTCACCGGATAATCGCGTCCCGGATCGCCATCCTCATACCAGCACATGAAGTCCATCCTTATGTAATCCACACCCAAGTCGTGGTAATGCTTGAAAAAGCCATCGATATATTCACGTGCTCCCGGATGATCGGTGACAAGCCATGTGAAATCAGTCCTGTCTGTAACGTCAGGATAAAGCACTTTATCTTGAGGGTTGCGTGTCAGCGAGCGTAAAGAATAATTTGTTCCGGGCACCTTGCTGTCAAGATTCCCCTTGATCCACAATGGGTTGTCATAAATACCGACCTTCAGTCCCTTTTCCTTGGCACGACGCACAAGCTCTTTAAGGGGCATCGAGCCATAATGCGACATATAAATGCCTCCGTCTCTTGCCTTCTGAGGAAGAAATCCGTCAGTGCAGATCATGTTGTAGCCATATGGTTTGAACTTAGTAGCCATCATGTCGATCACGGCATCCCATTGATCAGAACTCAAATCCATCTGATCATACGGGATTCCGGCAAGCTCCATCTCTCGTGCATATTCATAGATTGTCCAATAAAGCGGAGCCTTATATTTATGAATATCACCTGGAACAGGCAATTCAGGCAGTTCCGGAGCAGGATCAGGGGTGGGTTCCACCGGTCCCTCCACGTTATTGTCCTTGCACGAAACCGTAATCGCCATAGAGGCGCAAAACAATGCTGTTATTATCTTTTTCGTGTTAATTAATCTTTTCATAAGTAAGTATTGAAAATTAGTTTATAATAAGTAAATGCTGTGCTTATTTAAATTTTGAATCTTTTGGATGCTTTCATGATTTCTCATCAGTCGCATAGCCCGCTATGCTCCTTCTTCGGAATCATGAAATCATCTCAAAATCTCCTAAAATTTAATATAAGCTAATTTCCAACACTTACTTATTAAAAATTCTGATTCGGTTAATCATTTTACAAGTTTGAGAGTGTGACCGCCTGAATGCACGATATATATACCTGAAGACGGGCAATTCACAGAAAGCCTGCCGGTATCCGTCCGCACAATGCATCGTCCGGAAAGGTCATAAACCTCCACTTCTTCATCTGCACTCTCCACAATAAGGTTTTCTCCCCGGAAATAAGCCTTCAGTGCAGAATCAACACAGGTCTGCCATATTGCCGACGTATGTCTGTCTAAAAAAGACACGGTCTTGTCAGACTTATTGACAATCACTTTGCAATGACCGCAATCCAAAGGTGCGAATCCCCAGAAATGATCACTGCCGCCTCCGGTTTCTTCGCAGTATTTATAGGTCTCCCCTAATTTCACAGTCTTTACATTTCCGTTATAATCCACCGTTTCCGGAATCATGAATGTTGTTTCCGCCGGTTCTCCGGGACTTGCTGCAAACTTGAAATGCTTCCTGTCGGCAGTAGGTTTCACCGCGCCCTCCCATACGAAAATGTCGGAAGAACCCTCCTGAGGATAAATAACCGGAGCGTATGCGCTTTCCCAAAAGCCGGATGCGGCACCAAGCAAAGTCACCATCGGAGGCAGATCTCCAATGCGTATTGCCGAAACTGACGCCATATTGCCCGAAGCAGACACCTTGATTCTCACCTCGTATGTGCCGCTTTCATTTACCCACCAATGCTTCGCCAGCTCATGTGGATCTCCATTGAAAACTTCAACTTTGTTTCCATCCGTGAGCCATGTGCCATTGTGTTCAGGCATATAATTTACAGAATGCCAATCCCGTTCGCTTACAAACCTTATCTCTCCTCGAAACAAAGGGCCACTGTAAACGAACGTGCCGTCATCTTCACGAAGCGTTTCACTTGCCTGATCTATATTCCAATAAGCAGGAGTGGCTTTGCCGATAAGGAAAATCTCAGATGGATGAGGAGCATCCTTCTGCATAAGCCTTACCACCTTGCAGCCATGAGCGGGAATCTGAGCCTTATAAGTGTCGGTCACCGACTCCTCATAGACATGTGCCCAAAGGTCTCGGACACGATATGATCCTACAAGACCTATTTCCTCCAGATTCATACTCATTGTCCTTGAAACCGATTCCCTGTTGAACATGGCAATAACCACGTCCCCATTAGTCATTGTCCCCCACCAGCGACAACTTTTCTCGCTGTTGACTACATCGGACAAAGGTTTACCCACAAAGCCATCCTTATTCAGTGCAAGCAATTCATCATTGGTATAGAATTGGGACAAGTCACCGATTGTTTCCGGCGTATCCGCAATCGCCACCGGACCACCGGCAATCAATTGCAGCGACACCTGCGAACGACGTTCGTCATCATTATCACATTTGTTGAGACGCAAGAAGTCACCATCAAGGATAACCTTCCCCTTTCCTCCGATATGGCTCCAATGGGTGAAGCCGTCAAACTGATTGTCGGCATAAGGCCAGCGGTCATAAATCTTACCCCTGTTGAAAGAGGAGAAATGATGCCAACCTCCTATATTCGTATCCTGAACGATACGGGTCATGTTGCAATATTTCCTTTCCAATTCGCCGTCATTGTAAAGTTCAGGCATCACGATAGATGTGAAAATACCGTATTTGGAAGCAGACTCACAGATGTAGGCAAGACCGCGCTCATAACGCTCTCTTCCGTAACCGCACGTCACCGGATAATCGCGTCCCGGATCGCCATCCTCATACCAGCACATGAAGTCCATCCTTACGAAATTCACACCCATGTCATGGTAATGCTTGAAAAATCCGTCGATATATTCTCGCGCCCCGGGATGATCCGTAACAACCCATGTGAAATCGGGGCGATCCGTAACTTCCGGATAAAGCACCTGATCCTGCGAATTGCGCGTCAAGGAACGTAACGTATAATCCGTACCCGGAACTTTTGCATCAAGATCTCCCTTTATCCATAAGGGATTGTCGTAGACTCCAACCCTCATGCCATTGACCCGACATTTGGAAATCAGTGTCTTCAACGGCATGGAGCCGTAATGTGTCATGTAGACACTTCCGTCTCGTGCCGTCTGAGGCAGGAACCCGTCAGTACAGATCATGTCGTAACCATGAGACTTGAATTTTGTCGACATCATGTCGATCACGGCATCCCACTGAGCCGAAGAGAGATCCATCTCATGATACGGTATGCCTGCAAGTTCCATTTCTCGGGCATACTCATAAACTGACCAATAAAGCGGAGCTTTGTGAGTATGGATCTCCCCACCCCGACACAAAAAAGCCGGGGCAAGGAAACCGCATAGGCAACCTAAAACTACCTGTTTACAAGTCTTGAGTCTCATAATCCGAGATACGTGGTGCTGAATGTCCAGTTACGCAAGTCGAACACAAGCCGATAGTTACCGGAATCTTTCACCGACCATTTGAGGTCTTCACCTCCGGAATAAAGCTGAAACGGCTCTTTGTCAATGTTGGCTTTACTTATTGGAGAACCGGCTGTCATCGGACGCACGCATGGCGAATCCCAGTTTCCGGGAGTCAGATATGCCTTCATCTCACCCTTTGTCAGATTCCCCTCGTATATGAACACAAGCGGATCCTCCGCGCTGGCTGTCAAAAGCACCGGATTATTGATATCCCATGCAGCAGGTGTGGCATCACCCACTATATAAAGAGTGGATGTCTTGATGGGTATGTTTCCCTCGATAACCACGAGATCCCTCTCTTCATCGCAGCTTGCAGTGCACAGACCGAGAAGCATGATTGCTGCAATTGCTGCAAACGATGTTAATTTAAATATCTTCATGTCTTTGATTTCGTTATTCATTACTCAATTTAGAAGCTGTTTAATTATAGCCGGGGTTCTGCTTGAGCGCGGGATTGGTTGTGATCTGAACGCGCGGCACAGGATATATCTTCGCATGGTCGTCGGCATCCGGATTCTTGTCCCACCATTTTCCGGTACAGAATTTTCCGAAACGGATCAAATCTATACGGCGGCGTCCCTCTGCCAAGAACTCACGTCCCCACTCGTCAAGCATCTCGTCCATGTCAAGATCCACATTACCTTCAGGTGCATACAGCACATGTCTGAGCATTGCCTGGGGATAATAACGTCGGCGCACACTGTTGAGAAGTTTACCGGCACCCGTTGCATCTCCCTTACGAAGCTTGCACTCTGCAAGAGCATATATGATCTCCGGCAGACGGATTTCCGCAAAGTCACTTTCTCCGGCACCCGGATCCGTGTCGCTATACATCGGATACTTCACCGTGTACCATCCGGAGTTATAATCACCGGTGGTCATGTCGCTATTCGCGGATGTAAGCCATTTGTCTTCTTTCATGTAATGGAACTGTCCCACGGCATCACGGATGCAAAGGTCATATGGCATCTCAGGAGCCTTCAACTTACGCTTAATTCCGTTCTGAGTATATTCAAGATTGCCGAAAAGGAACATTCCCTCACGTTTACCTCCTCCGAGGTTCTTATATTTCGCCAGACGCACATCTCCGGGATATTTCCTGAATTTCTGCACCGTCATGCCGAGTTCAAAATCATAAAGCTTGCCCGTAGGGTCATAACTCGGCGAGCATACAAACTCTCCGTTATGTCCGCCATGCTTCACCTTATAGTCGTTAAAGAAAAGTTCTGAATTGGATGGCACGCCCCAATTATATAGTTGATTGTAGTGCCAGCTTGTGTAATTGCAAGATCCGGAGAAGAAGAATACGAGTTCGTCGCATTTGTCATTCTCTGAATCAAAAGGCGCATCCCAACGGTCATCAACCTTATAGGCACCATAAACACCGTCAACAATATCCTGCGCAACCTTCTCACAATCAGCGAGACGATCAACCCCTATCCATTCTTTTGCATTGAGATACAACCTCACGAGCAAAGCTGCCGCTCCTCCCTGCGTCCATAGATTGGCATACTGAGAGCCGGAACCAAGGCTTTCTTTCTTATAGAGCAAAGGAATGGATTCCTTAAGCTCTGTCTCTACAAAGTTGAATATAAATTCCGGCGGAACCTGAGCCATGCTGTTCTTCGACGGATCATCATAGCTCACTGAGAAGGGAACATTGCGGAATGCATCAAGCAGACGGATATAATACCAGCAACGCAACACCCTGTTCTGTGTCCTTAATGAATTGAACTCCTCTTCAGAGAATCCGAATTTTGCAGGACCAAGCTCGCTGAATCGGTCAATAGCGAAATTACATTGTCCGATTCCTGCAAAACAGGAATCCCATTCGTCATGCACATGACGCGCTATATCGGGAGTCCATGTGTGATAATGGAACTGACGCCACACACCGCCATCGTCCCAGCTTCCGTCGCGCCGGGGAATGATAAGCTGGTCACCCGGAAGCTCCTGAATCCTGAAGCGTGGCACTATTGTCCAATAGCCGTGCTCAAAAGAACGGAACGCCATAGCAATTACGTCTTCTTTCGTGTTGAAATAGTTGTTGGAGCTTATCTGGTCATACACTGTCTCGTCAAGATTCGTACATCCGGACAATGTCAACGTAGCCATAGCCAAGCCCGCTAAATATTTATATGGTTTCATTTTTAATTAATTCTTGGTTTTTACTTGGAATTAGAAATCAAGCTGCACGCCTACTATGAACTGACGCGTGGTGGGATAATATCCACGACCGCCGTGAGCACCCGGTGTAAGACCATTAATCTGGAAATTTGAGGGATCCATGCCACTATATTTTGTGATGGTGAACACATTGCGGACTGTTCCGTAAATTCGGAGCTGATCCATGAATCGTGCCTTGGGCGTGGGAAGCGTGTAGCCGAGCGTGATCTGATCGAGTTTGAAATAATCACCGCGTTCCAGAAAATAATCGGAAACAATGGGATTCTGTTTCGATGAAATCTTCTCATTCTTCTGATATGCCTTACACAGCATGTTTCCGGGGAAATTGCGTGTGCCGTAATAGAAGTCGTGGATGTTGAATATATCAAAACCGAACGCACCACGGAAGAAAAGGGAAAGGTCAAAATTCTTATAGCGGAAATTGTGGCTTGTAGAGAGCGTGAACTTGGGCAAGCCGTTGCCTACATACTGGCGGTCAGCCTCAGAACCCTGAATACCCTTGATGATGTCTCCATCCTTGTCATATATGAGCCATTCGCCATCGGTATTGATACCGGCATATTTGAACATATAGAAACTTCCGATAGAACGTCCTTTCTCAATTCGCTGGAGCGGAATATTCGGATAAGGATTTTCCGTATAAGCAACGTCATAATAATCGTTACCTACAAATTCGGAGTTACTGAAATCCACAAACTTGTTGGATTGCGTTGTACCTATGAAATTCATGGTATACGTGAAATCACGTGTCTGAACGGCGTTAAAGGTGATATCGAACTCAAAGCCGGTGTTCTTCATTGTTCCCACATTCACATAGGTGTGAGTGAAGAGATAAGGAGGCATTGGCACCCGATAATTACCTAACAGATCCTGCTGGCGGCGGTTGAAATAGTTGAACGAACCATAGAGCCTGTTATTGAAGAGTGAGAAATCAAGACCAATATTCCAGTTCTTTCCTTTCTCCCAATGAAGGTCTGGATTGACATTCTTTCCGGGTCCCCACACTTTCACCCACTGTCCGTTGTAGTAGCTATAGCCGAAAGAGCCCATTGTGTCAAGCGACAGATAGCTGCCAAATTCCTGATTACCGGTGACACCGAAGTCAGCACGTATCTTCAATTCATTCAACCATGAGGAAGTATCCTTCATAAATTCCTCTTCGGATATGCGCCAGCCGGCGGATACGGCAGGGAAATTACCCCATTTGTGATTCTTTCCGAATTTGGATGAACCCTCATGACGCAAAGAAGCTGTGAAGAGATAACGTCCGGCATAGTCGTAGTTTACACGTCCGAAAAATGCAATAAGCTTGTTGTCGTTACGGTAACTGCTCATGCCTACCTCTCCTTCCTCCTTGGCGCCCTCTCCGGAACCAAGATTGTCAGCACCGAGACCGTCGTTGGCGAAGTCATAGTTATTGGCGGAGAAACCTGAGTTCTGCCAATACTGGTATGAATAACCCGCCATGGCACGGATATTATGATCCTTTATTCCGATATTATAATTAACAAGCCATTCAAGACTCATGCTACGGGCATTGTTAGCCGTACGGCTTGCATATCCTTTCTTCTTTATCTTAAGGTTCTGATTCATTGTCGACGGTTCGAAATAACTGCCGTCGTTATTGTATTGATGATCGGCGAAAGTTATCTGAGTCGACAGATTCTGACTGTATTTTGCGTTAGGAAGGAAAAGGGGAAGGAGATTAAGCTTGACGGTAGCGTCCCAGTCGAGCACCTTCTCCTGACTCTTGTCTTGCACAAGATCTATAGATTCCATGGGATTCACGAAACCATTGACAGTTGAGAAATCATAATATTTCCCGGGAACATTGGGATCCCATACAGGTGTGGTCGGATTCGCTTCTATCGCACGACGGAACACGTCATTATCAGCAAGTTTGCGATAGACGATACGGGGTGCGACATTCAAGGTGGCGTTAAACAAGCCGCCCTTGGTAGCATGATTTATAGTGGCACGAGCACCATATTCTTCACGGTTTCCTCGTTTCTCCACGCCGTCTCCGTTGCGAAAATCTGCTGATACCCGATAATTTGTATTGGCTCCACCTCCGCTGATTGTCAAAGTGTGCGTCTGTTTGAAACCGGTTTGGGAAACCATATCGAAAAGATCATCATTACCTCCAAGATCCACTGCTGCATCACCCGAAGGAATACGCCAGGCCCTATATTCCTCAGCATTCATCATGTCAAGGTCACGGTTAGCCTTGTCCCATGAGAAAGTTCCTGAATAAGTGGTATGCACCTTTCCATCCTGCGCACCTTTCTTGGTAGTGATGATAATCACACCATTGGAACCACGTGTACCATAAATAGCGGATGCGGCTCCATCCTTCAGCACGTCGAAAGATGCTATATCATTCGGATTGATATTGGTGAGACTTGCTCCGGGCACACCGTCAAGCACGATCAACGGACCAAGACCAGCCTCGCGCGATGAAACGCCACGAATCTGGAGACTCGCTGCCGAGTTAGGGTCGGCGGCAGCCGTGTTGACAACCGAAAGCCCCGGCACTTTGCCCTGAATAAGCATAGACACGTCTGTCGACGCTATGGACTGGAAGTCTTTTGCACTGACATGAGACACTGCTGAGGTCAACTCTTTCTTATCCATGGTGCCGTAACCGATAACAACTACCTCATCAAGCACCGTATTGTCCTCCTCAAGCGTTATATTGATAACCGTGCGATTCTCAATCTTAACAGTCTTTGTCTTATACCCGATATAGGAAAAACGCACCTTGTCGTTACTTTTCGCCTCAATCGTGTATCTTCCATCCATATCTGTCGAAGCTCCCTTATTGGTTCCTACAACAAATACACTCGCACCTATCAACGGCTCACCCGATGAGTCAGTCACGGTACCTGAGTTTTTTTTCACCTGGGCGAACGCATGCGGCGACAGCAGCAACATTGCCACAAGAAGCACCATCCGTCCAAATGTTAAATTAAAAGGTTTCATAAAGATTTAGGTTAATTATTGTTTATTGATTTTGTGGTAAAATTATAACCACAACGTACAATTATCAATAGCAAGTAGTTGGCAGGTAGTTTTAAGTAGTTCAAGTAGCGCATCGGGGGGGGTAATTCATTAATTATCAATTTATTAGAAATTAAGTTAATTTGGAATCAGGTAGTGTTAATAAGAAGGATAGATCTCATTGGGTATTAAAAAAATTATATTATCTTTGCATACAAATAAACTGAGATATGAATAAAATGAGAACGTTCCCAATATTTATGCTCCTTGTTTTGTTGACGACATCCCCTGTTTACGCCAAGCCCCAAAATGACCTTGCAAGTCTCGATTCCGTGCTTAGCATCAGGGATACATTCCTCAAAAATAAAAAACGCAGAATAGACAGCATTAAATCCAGAATCCCGGTGAATGCCCCGATAATGGATAAGCTTAAAGGATACGACAGACTTTACGAGGAGTATCTGACCCTCAGTTTTGACTCGGCAATGAAATATATCAACTTGGCTGAAAAACTTGTTTCCGATACGGGAGACTACGATCTTAACGCAAAGGTGAAAATACACAAGTCAATGTCATATGCCACCTCCGGACATTTCAGTCAAGCAATCGATGAACTTAAGAAAATTCAATCTTCATGCCTGTCAGACACACTCCTTGAAAAATATTATCAGGCATACCAATGGACTTACGGATTATGGGCGGAATATTCACAAGATAAGACATTTGCCCCTATTTATTATCGCAACAGCAAAACATACTTGGATTCCCTTATCCAAGTAACTCCACGGAACACGTCTCTGTATAATTACAGGATTGCAGAAAAAGCATTAATGTTCAACCACGATTTTGAAACGGCTAAAAAGAATTATCTAAAGGTTGTTGATAAAGAACCTAAAAATTCTCGTCTGTACGCTCAATCTGCGTTCGCATTGGCACAGGCATATAACAACCTGCAGGATAGGGCAAACTATCGGAAATGGCTCATAAATGCAGCTATTTCCGATCAGATGATTCCCTTGAAGGAAAATCTTGCTTTGCAGGATGTGGCTATATTGATCAAGAATGAAGACGGAGATCTGGAACGCGCTAATGCATATCTCACCTATTCGCTGAATGATGCGCTGGAATACAACAACAGGCTGAGGATACTTGAAATCGGCAAGAAACTTCCAGCCATTGCAACGGCATATCAGGAAACAGTGTTGGCAAAAAACAAACAACTTCACTTGTATCTGGTAACAATCGTAATAATAGTGATAATACTGATCATCGCGATAGCGATAATCATAGAGCAAAAAAGAAAAATCAGGAACAGGAACGTGACTTTGTCTACATTCAACGACCAGCTTAAGGTATTCAACAAACAGCTTCAGGAAACAAACCGCTCACGTGAACAATACGTCAACCTCTTCCTTAACCTATGCGCGGGATATATAGATAAATACAATCGCATGCAACTGACAGTAACATCGAAAGTGAAAGCGGGGCAGTATAATGAGCTTCAAAAACTGCTTCAAGCGAACTCAAGACCTTCGGAAGCTGAACTGAGAGAGGTATTCTTCAACTTCGATACAGCTTTCCTGCGGCTGTATCCGGATTTTATAAAGAATGTGAATACTTTGCTACAGCCAGACAAGGCAATATGCCCTAAAAGTAGTGAACTTCTGAACGCCAACCTCCGCATCCTTGCCCTGATCAGGATGGGAATTACAGACAGCACAAAAATAGCGACCCTCCTATTCTATTCTCAACAGACAATATTCAACAGGAGGACCGAAATGCGTAACCGGGCAATTAACCGCGATTCTTTCGAAAAAGAAATAATGGATATATGTCCGATATATCCGGAATAAAAAAGAGGGACATTGTCCCTCTTTTTTATTTTTAATATCTTTAGAAGCGGCGTCCGCCCTGCTGCTTCATCTGGCGCATCATCTTCATAGGATTCTTCATTGAAGTCGCCATCTTCATCATCTTGCGGGTGTCTTCAAACTGCTTCAGCAGCTTGTTCACATCCTGTAACGATGTGCCGGAACCTTTAGCTATGCGCTGACGGCGCGTGCCTTTTATCACTTCCGGATTCTGACGCTCATAAGGAGTCATTGAATGAATTATCGCTTCAATACCCTTGAAAGCGTTATTATCTATATCAACATCCTTGATCGCTTTGCCCACACCGGGAATCATTGCGGCAAGATCCTTGATGTTACCCATCTTCTTGATGTTCTCTATCTGTTTCAAGAAATCGTCGAAGTCAAATTTATTCTTCTTGATCTTCTCTTGAATCCTTTCCGCCTCTTTCTGGTCATAGATCTCTTGCGCACGTTTGGCAAGCTCCACGATATCGCCCATGCCGAGGATACGGTTAGCCATACCCTCGGGATTGAACTCTTGGATATCCTCAAGCTTCTCACCGGTACCGACATATTTGATGGGCTTGTCAACCACCGCACGAATTGAAAGTGCAGCACCGCCTCGGGTGTCACCATCAAGTTTCGTGAGGACCACACCATCGAAATCAAGACGGTCATTAAATGTCTTTGCCGTGTTGACAGCGTCTTGACCGGTCATGGAGTCAACCACGAACAATGTTTCCTGAGGTCTGATCGCCTTCTTGATGCGCTCGATCTCATCCATCATCTCTTCGTCTACAGCGAGACGTCCGGCAGTGTCGACAATAACCAAATCAAGATGATTCGATTTTGCATGAGCAATGGCGTTAAGAGCGATCTGCACAGGATCCTTACTGTCTTCTTCCGTATAGACAGGCACACCGATACTTGCAGCGAGCACTCTCAACTGTTCACGGGCGGCAGGACGATAAACGTCGGCACCGACAAGCAACGGACGCTTCCCTTTCGCAGATTTAAGCTTGCGTGCAAGCTTACCCGCGAAAGTTGTCTTACCGGCACCCTGCAGACCCGACATCAGGATAACTGCCGGATTCCCGTCAAGATTCAAAGGAGCTTCCGTGCCTCCCATCATCTCCGTCAGCTCATCGTGGACAATCTTGACCATCAGCTCCTTCGGCTTGAGGGCATTGATAACGTTCTGACCCATGGCTTTCTTTTTAACCGTGTCAGTGAACGTTTTTGCAACCTTATAGTTGACATCGGCATCAAGCAATGCACGTCTTACATCCTTAAGGGTCTCTGCAACATTAATTTCGGTAATCTTGCCTTCACCTTTCAATATCTTGAATGAACGCTCAAGGCGTTCCGACAGATTTTCAAACATACGGAATTACAATTTGTTGGTTTCTGTATCGGGAAATATCACCTTGGGTTTCCAGGTCTTTGCCTCCTCGGGAGTGAGCTGGGCATAAGTCATTATAATCACCACATCGCCGGGCTGCGCCTTGCGGGCAGCCGCACCGTTGAGACAAATCACACCGCTGTCAGCTTCTCCCTCTATCACATAGGTGTCGAACCTCTCGCCGTTATTGTTGTTTACGATCCACACTCTCTGACCAGGCAGAATATCGGCGGCATCCAGAAGACGTTTGTCAATCGTGATGCTCCCTATATAATTAAGATTCGCCTCTGTCACTGTAACACGGTGAATCTTCGATTTCATCATTTCGATAAGCATATCCTCAAATCTCTTTTTTATAAGTCACATTATCGATAAGTCTCACATCTCCGCAATAGACCGTAATGCATCCGACAATCCACGGACTTTCATCCCACTCTTCCACAGGAAGGAGCGTGCGGGCGTCTACAATCTCAAAATACTCTACTCTCATAAACGGCACGGCATCGATGCGCTCCACGACAGTGTCATGTGTGGCTCCGACACTATGTTCACGCGAATATACGACACTATATTCCAATGCCCTGTGAATCTCAGGAGCCACAGCTCTCTGCTCTTCGGAAAGCAATGCGTTGCGGCTTGAGAGTGCAAGACCATCGTCTGCCCGTTTTATGGGACACGCCACAATCTCCACATCTATTCCCTCGGTTTCGATCATATTGCGGATAACGGCAATCTGCTGGAAGTCCTTTTCTCCGAAATAAGCCCGTGTCGGACTGCACAGACGGAAAAGAAGACTCACGACCTGTGCCACACCCTGAAAATGACCGGGACGGAAACGTCCCTCCATCACCTCTGCCGCCGTGCCAAGCTCGAATTCATGGCGCGGCTGAGCTTCCGGACCTCCGGGATACATCTCCTCTACGGAAGGCGCGAAAACTGCCGATACTCCCGCCTCGGCAAGCATCTTGAAATCGTCTTCCTCCTTGCGCGGATATGTGGCGAGATCCGTAGGATTGTTGAACTGCGTCGGATTGACAAATACACTCGCGATCACACATGGATTCTCTTTTACAGCCCGCTCCACAAGCGACAAATGGCCGGCATGCAAAGCTCCCATAGTGGGCACAAGTCCCACAGCATTCCCTTGTTCTTTCTGAAGCTCCACAAAATCGAGGAGTTCAGCGACCTTTCTGATTATTATCATTTTATTCAGGTTTCAATTTGCGCAGACAACCCGAATGAGCGACATGGAATCCATGTGCATTCCGGGCATATGCTTGCGAAACTCAATTAAGAAGGCGTCTTGTTCCGACTCCTTCATTTTTTCAACCTGCAAAATTAATCAAAACTTACTAATTTCTAAATTTTTTACGTCATTATCCTCAAATCCGACCAATTTCACATATTTTAAGGAGCAGAAACACGGCACCGTGACCGCAAACCACCGGAATCTCGATTTTTTTTATTAACTTTGCATCCGCTTGGTGCGCTCTGTGGAGAACAGAGCCATAAGCACTGCAAACCGAACAATATGGCAAAACAACGAATCCTTTATGTCTCTCCCGAAATAGCGCCATATCTCCCAGCCTCGGAGATTGCACAGTTAGGCCGAGATCTTCCGGTAGCTATGCATGGCAAGAAGTATGAAGTCAGAACCTTCATGCCCAATTTCGGCAACGTCAACGAACGCCGCAACCAGCTGCACGAGGTGATACGTCTCAGCGGAATCAACATTCCTATCAAAGACGCCGATCATCCTCTCATTATAAAAGTGGCTTCTATGCAGCCCTCTCGCATTCAGGTTTATTTCATCGACAACGACGATTATTTCCAGAAACTTGAGGATGATGTGGACAATGTCGGCACAAACCGTCCCGACAATGACGAACGCGTTATTTTCTTTTCCCGCGGTACCGTCGACACCGCGCGCAAGCTCAGATGGGAGCCGGACATTCTGCACACATCAGGATGGATCGCGGCATTGGTGCCGTTGTATGTGAAAAAGGTCTTTTCCGACGGTGTGTCTTTCAACGGGACCAAAATAGTCTATTCTCTGCTTGACGAGACTCCTGCGGATGCCATAGATCCAGAATTTCTCAAGAAACTCAGTGAAGACGGAATAAAAGGGAATGACCTCAAGGATTTTCTCGACCTCCCGGCAAACACCAACCTCCTGCACAAAATAGGAATCGCCAACTCTGACGCGGTGATTTTCAATAACCGCACGCCGGATCCGGAACTTGTGGAATATGTGGAAAAGCTCGGAATGCCCGTGCTCTCGCTAAATCCGGAAGAGGACAACTCCGACAAATACCATCAATTCTATCAATCTATCTTAGGAAATGAAGCTTAAAGCATTACATAAAGCCATAGCAGCTTTGTTGCCGCTGGCAATTCTGGCATCGTGCGAAGACAGCACAAGCCCTATCGGAGGCTCGCTCGTTAACGGTGAGGTCTCTATTACAGTAGACACCCTCGAAATGAAGCTTGACGCTTCATCAATCATGGAGCCCGAATTTGACTCGCGCACTCAGACAAAACTGCTCGGACGCATAAACGTGCCTGAATACGGTTCGCTCGAATGCTCGTTCGTGAGCCAGCTAATGTGCGCAACCAAGATGAACATACCGGATTCAATAACGGTAAACGACATCGATTCAATAAGAATGGTTCTCACTGTGCCCAGAGGTTCGCTGACCGGAGACTCCCTCGCACCGCAGCAGCTGAAGGTTTACCGGCTTACACGCCAGTTGCCGTCTGACATAAACAGCGCGTTCGACCCCGATGGTTATTACGATCCCTCGTCTCCCCTCGGAGTCAGAAGCTACACTCTGTCGGCACTCTCCATGAACGATTCTCTTTTCAAAAAGCAGGAGAGCATACGCATTCCCATAATGCTTCCAAAGAAAATGGCTCAGGATGTCTTCAACGCCTACAAAAACAACCCCGGAATCTTCCAATGGCCACAGACTTTCGCCCAGTATTTCCCCGGTGTATATGTGGAACAGAATTTCGGAAACGGCTGTATCGGCGTGATTTCATCCATGAAATTCTTCACCTACTGGCACTACATGAGACAGGTGTATCAGAAAAAAGACGATGATTCCGGAGAATACCACTACGTGCCTACTCTCACACGCGACTCCGTGTGTCTGTTCTCTTCGCAGCCGGAAGTGCTCTCGGCAAACAAGGTGACTTACAAGGTGTCTGATTATCTGAAGAAACTCGCGAACAGCGGCAAAGCGATTATAACGACTCCCGGCGGATATTATGTAAATGTGAAATTCCCCGCACAGGAGATTATCGACAAATACGACAAGGATCTGTATAGTATTGCTGTTGTCTCCAAACTTTCATTCGAGATTCCCGCAGAAGCCGTTGAAAACGACTACGGGCTTGATGCCGCTCCTCACCTGCTTATGGTGAAGAGTTCCGAGCGCGAGGCTTTCTTCCGCGACAACAAGATTCCGGATGGAAAGACTTCATTCTATGCACCATATAATACCGAGAGCAAGAGCTATACCTTCAGCGGGATGCGCGAATATATACTGGAACTGATCGACAGCGGCAAAGCTGTTGATCCGGCAGATATGGAATTTTCGCTTGTTCCTGTGGTTGTCTCTACGGAAGAAGTGCCGGGATATACGTCAACCACAACCTATGTCACCCGCTGCGCGCCATACATCGGTCGCCCCACGGTGACACAGCTCGATACAGACAAGGCAATCGTCTGCTTCACATATTCCCGCCAGACAATCGAATAATCATCACATAACCAAAACTATCCACCGACGTGACGATTCTTCTGTTCAGCCTGCTTTCGTTTATAACCGGTGCCGTGGCACCGGGAGAGCCGCAACGCGCCGAGCTTCTGTTTGTCGGAGATGCCATGCAGCATCAGGCTCAACTCGACAGAGCCAGGGAATTAGGCGGAGACTGTTATGACTATTCGGACTGCTTCACATATATAGCGCCGGAAATTACTGCCGCAGATTACGCGGTGTGCAACCTTGAGGTGCCGCTCGGAGGCGGTCCGTCTTACAGCGGTTATCCCTGCTTCTCGGCTCCGGACTCTTATGCACAGGCACTCAAAGATGCCGGTTTCGACATGTTTCTGACAGCAAACAACCATTGCCTTGACCGCCGCGACAAAGCGGCACGGCGCACGCTGACCGCCCTTGATTCTCTGGGCGTGGATCACATCGGGACCTATCATGATGCCGCACAGCGCGATTCTCTTGTGCCGTTCGTAAAAAATATAAACGGATTCCGAGTGGGATTCCTGAACTATACTTACGGAACCAACGGCATATTGCCCACGGAAGGAGCCGAGATCTCGCTCATAGACCGTGCAAAAATGGCAGAAGAGATTAAAAAGACCAAGGACGCCGGGGCTGAGATAACAGTCGTGACCATTCACTGGGGAGTGGAGTATGTGCTGCTGCAGAACAAGAATCAGGAAAGCATGGCAGATTTCCTGATTGACCAGGGTGTCGACATGATCATAGGTGGTCATCCGCATGTGATACAGCCCATGAAAGTGGTGCGCAATGAAAAAGATGACAAAGATGTGCTTCTTGTCTATTCTCTTGGGAATTTCATATCGAACATGAAAACCGCCGACACCCGCGGCGGAGCTCTTGTCCGGGCGGTCATCGAGCGTGACTCAGACGGAACCGCGAGATTCAAGGAGGCTAATTACGACACGTTCTTCTCAGCAAAACCGGCAGGAGGAAAAACGAATTTTACTGTCATCCCCTCTTGGATGCCGGAGAAAATCCCCTCTGCCCAGAAAGCGCACTGGCAACTTTTCGACAGAGGCGCACAACGCATTTTTGACAAGCACAACGTCAACGTGCCCCGAAAACACAAATAACCAAAGAAAATGATTCAGACAAACAACCTTTGCATGCAGTTCGGAAAACGCGTGCTATTTCAAGACGTAAACCTCACTTTCAACCGTGGCAACTGCTACGGCATAATCGGTGCGAACGGTGCCGGGAAATCAACTCTGATGAAAATTCTCTCGGGAGAACTAACTCCTACGCAAGGTTCTGTGACTTTCGGACCCGGAGAACGCCTTTCCGTGCTTTCTCAGAACCACTTCGAGTTTGACGAGTGCACGGTCATAGAGACTGTTCTGCGCGGTCACACTGTGCTTTGGGACATAATGCAGCAGAAAGACGCCATATATGCCAAACCCGATTTCTCTGACGAAGACGGCATAAAGGCAGCTGAACTCGAAGAGAAATTCGCCGAACTTGAAGGATGGAATGCCGAAAGCGATGCCGCAGCCCTGCTGTCCGGTCTCGGCATAAAGGAAGATTCCCATTACATGCTTATGAAAGACATGAGCGCAAACGAGAAAGTGCGTGTGCTTCTGGCAAAAGCCCTCTTCGGCAACCCTGACAATCTGCTTCTCGACGAGCCGACCAACGACCTTGACCTCGAGACTGTGGCGTGGCTTGAGAATTATCTTGCCAACTTCGAGAATACCGTCCTCGTGGTGAGTCATGACCGCCACTTCCTCAACGCGGTCTCCACTCATACCCTCGACATAGACTTCAATAAAATATCGATATTTGCCGGAAACTACGATTTCTGGTATCAGTCTTCACAGCTCGCTCTGCGCCAGCAGCAGGCTGCAAACAAAAAAGCCGAGGAGAAACGCAAGGAACTTCTTGAATTCATCCAGCGTTTCAGCGCGAATGTGGCTAAAAGCAAACAGACAACAAGCCGCAAGAAAATGCTTGAGAAGCTGAATGTCGAGGAAATCCAGCCTTCTTCACGCAGATATCCCGGCATCATATTCACTCCTAACCGCGAAGTAGGAAACAAGATTCTGGAAGTAAAAGGTCTCAAGGCATCAATTGATGGAGAGGTGCTTTTCGATGACGTTAATTTCCAGATCGAGAAAGGTGACAAAGTCGCTTTCCTGAGCCGAGACCCGCGTGCCATGACCGCTCTGTTCGAAATCATCATGGGAAACCGCAAGGCTGATGCCGGCGACTTTGAATGGGGGCAGACAATCACCAACGCCTACCTTCCGCTCGACAACGGAGAGTTCTTCGAATCAGACCTCAATCTTGTTGACTGGCTGTGCCAATACAGCAACGACTCTTCGGAAATATATCTCAAAGGTTTCCTTGGGAAGATGCTTTTCAGCGGAGAGGAAGTGCTCAAAAAAGCGAGTGTGCTTTCAGGTGGAGAGAAAATAAGATGCATGATTGCAAGAATGATGCTTACAGACGCGAACACCCTGGTGCTTGACTCCCCGACCAACCACCTCGACCTCGAATCTATCCAGGCATTCAACAACACTCTGCAGTCGTTCAAAGGAGTGATTCTAATGTCGAGCCATGACCATGAGTTCATTCAGACTGTATGCAACCGCATCATCGAGCTTACTCCCAATGGCATAATCGACAAGATGATGGATTATGACGACTATATCGTTGACGAGAAAGTCGCCGCCACACGCGAGCGTCTTTACAAATAATGCTGCGGTAAGTATAAATTAAACTTGAACACTTACTTATAATAGTATACAGGAATAACAACACAGTTGCACATTAAAGGAATGCCCGGGACCGGTACCCGGACATTCCTTTAATGCTTATAGACCGCGTTCCATAGAATCCCGACTTATCACATGTGGGCTAACAAAAAAACCTTAACCTTTGTTATAATATCAAAAGACACAACTATGAAACACTATCTGCCATTATACGCCCTGCTCGCATTCATGCCGCTGGCATCATGCAGCGATGACGAGCCGACAGTCTCACCGCTGCCCGAAAAGACATACACCGGAAACGAATCTCTTGAACTGCGTTACAATCAATCGCCAATGAGCGGGAAAAGCGTGGCGTTTATACAGAACGAAGAGAAGGCGACTCTTACGATGGGTTCTACCGTATCTCCCGGGGATCTCTCGGAATCGCTGAAGGGTATGCCGGATATTCCCGGTCCGGGAGTTCTGCCCGGCACGCCTGTTTTGTCTCTTCCAGTGAACCTGAAACCCGATGGTGGCGTATATTCCTTCTCCGGTAACGGAGAGACAGAGTATCTTACCTACACGTACGAAGGAAACGTGAATGCATCCAAAATGGCATTTTCCTTCAACGATGTAACGCTTAAGAATCAAAGGCTCGCAAATACCGTCTGGTTTCCCGCTCCTGCGGAAAAAAACGCTGACGGAACAGGGTATAAATCACTACCGTTGCATATAGTGTGGGAATGCAGTCTGCCTCCATTGCTTGAAGGCTTTGACGGCACCCTGCAGGATGCGATGACCCTTCTGGTCACACTGCCAATGATACCGGCTTACGGCAACACTGCCTACATGTCGATTGCTCAGGTAATAGAGAACGCTCTGAAGACAGTTGCATTCAGACCCGACGGCAACGCAGTGATAACTTATATGCAAAGCAACAACGGTGCGGCACAGTTCGCACAGGCTCCTCTATGCATGATCCAATACGTCCCGCTTGATGACATCATGATGAATCTGTATATCAATCCGACAGACCTTATGGGGCAGATTCTGATAAACGGCTCAAGCCATCCTGATCTTCCTCCAAATCCATTCGGAAAGCAATCAAGAGCAGACTACACCGCTCCCCTTGCAGCGGCAATACAGAAACTGGCTCCGATGCTGTCGCAGGGATTCCCACTACAGTATAGTCTCACACCGACAGAGTTGCAGATATTCTTCAATACGGAGACTTTGGTCCCTTTGCTTAAGGATATTGTGATTCCGATGCTTGAGGATCCGGAGATACAGCAGATGATAATGGAGAAAATCGCAGCCAACCCCTCGCTTGCCTCTCATTCCGTATTGCTGAAGGCGTTAATGCAGGTGTTTCCTCGGATACTGGAGACCACGACCAGAATGGAACTTGGATTCAACCTTGCGGCATATCCTGACGCCGGCTAAGAAAAACAAGTCTTGACGAGTTCCCCTTCCAACAAAAAAACAACGGGGTATCAGGTCAGATGTCCATCAGTTCCAGCAGCCTCAGTTCCGCCTCGTCAAGGCGTTCGACCACTGCGGCAAGACGTTCTCCAGCCGTTATGATACCGGCAGAATCAAGTCCTCCAGTAGAAAGAGATGTCTCAAGTGTGGCACGTTCTGCCGTGAGTTCCTCAATCTCTTTCTCCAGAGATTCCATCTCGCGTTTCTCCTTGAATGTGAGTTTGCGTTTCTCTTCAGCCGGACGCCACGAAGCCTTGACCTTTTCTTTGGGTTTCTCGGCGGCGCGGCGCTCTTTCTCCTCTTCGGCAACGCAATGACGGTAGGTGGAATAATCACCGGGGAAGTCACGCACTTCGCCATCCCCCTTGAATACGAAAAGATGATCGACTATACGATCAAGAAAGAAACGGTCGTGACTCACTACAATCACACACCCCTTGAAATTCACAAGGTAATCTTCGAGCACGGCAAGTGTCATGATGTCAAGATCGTTCGTCGGCTCATCAAGAATAAGGAAATTGGGATTGCGCATCAGCACTGTCGCCAGATAAAGTCGGCGACGCTCCCCTCCGCTTAATTTATGGATAAATTTCTGCTGCGTTTCCGGCGTAAACAGGAAGTGAGACAGAAACTGCGATGCCGACAGACGCGTCTTGTCATCTATTCTAACCTCCTCGGCAATCTCGCGGACGGCATCGATAACCTTTTTCTGCTCGTCAAAATCCGTCATGCCCTCCTGACTGTAATATCCCCATTTCACAGTTTCGCCGATATCGAAATGACCGCTGTCCGGCTGCATCAGTCCCAAAAGTAGTTTTATAAAGGTCGATTTACCCGCACCGTTGTCACCTACGATGCCGACCTTTTCATAGCGGGCAAACGTATAACTCCATCCGTTCAATATACGTTTTTCTCCGAATGCTTTCACAACATTATGAGCCTCGAAAATCTTCGAACCGATATAAGAGGACTTCACATTCAGCGAGACATTGCGCTCCGTAAGATTTACCTTGCTTTTCTTCTCAAGCTCATGAAAATTGTCGATACGGTATTTCGCCTTGGATCCGCGAGCCTGAGGCTGACGACGCATCCACTCAAGTTCCGTGCGCAAAAGATTCCGGACCTTGGCGAGTTCGGCAGAAAGGTTCTCGTGACGCTCGTCGCGCTTGCGCAGATAATAGTCGTAATTCCCGTCATAGGAATAGACATGAGTGCGGTCGATCTCTATTATCTTGTTACAGACCTTATCGAGAAAATAACGGTCATGCGTCACCATAAGAAGCGTCATTTTCTGACGCGAGAGATAAGCCTCAAGCCATTCTATCATATCTATGTCAAGATGGTTTGTAGGCTCGTCAAGTATAAGCATGTCGGGCTTGGAGAGCAATACTCTCGCAAGTGCCGCACGCTTTGTCTGCCCTCCCGACATTCGGCCGAGCGGTGTGACATAATCTGTAATCTTGAACTGCGTGAGCATCTGACGTGCAAGATCCACTCCGTTGCCCTCTTCATTATCGCGCACATCAAGAGATGCATATTCGAGAGCGGTCATATTCTGATCCATGGGAGGAATCTGCTCAAGATAACCTACCCGGATGCCGTTGCGGAATGTCACCTTTCCGGAATCGTAATCCTCGCGTCCGGCAAGGATATTCAGAAAAGTTGTTTTTCCGGCACCGTTTTGCGCCACGATACCGATTTTATCACCTTGGAACACGCCCAGCGACACATCCTCAAAGAGGATGCGGTCGCCAAACGATTTTGTCAGTTGCTCAATCTGCAGCAGAATCATAATGCAGCGATAACTTCAATCTCTACAAGCGCTTTCTTTGGAAGTTCCCTGACTGCGAAAGCACAGCGCGCCGGATAAACAGCCTTGAATTCTTCGGCGTAAACTTCGTTCATAGGACCGAAATATTCCATATCCGCAAGAAATACTGTAGTCTTAACCACATTGTCAAGTGTGGCTCCGGCTTCGGCAAGAATAGCCTTGATATTATTGATTGACTCACGCGTCTGTGCCTTGATGTCCGCGGGCATCTCGCCGGTTGCGGCATTGATGGGAAGCTGACCCGAAACAAAAATGAGGTTACCTGCCTGAACAGCCTGGCTGTAGGGTCCAATGGCTCCGGGAGCTTTGTTTGTGGAGATTTCCTTTTTCATGGAGTTATAATTTATCTGTTAAAAAAAAGGGGACAAAACCGCAAGGTCTTGTCCCTTAGTTGAGCCGCGAGTGGGACTCGAACCCACGACCTTTTCGTTACGAATGAAATGCTCTACCAACTGAGCTATTGCGGCTGATTGCAATCTGTTGTTTAAAAGCCATGCAAAGTTAATAAAAATACTTTACAAACCAAAATATTCCATGTCAAACTCTCAAACATCTAACGCTCGCCGGGCTTCACCTCGCCAGACTCCATACTCTCGCCGGGCGCATCGCCTCAGTGACTGTCACTTTTACCGGTTGAAGCAATTGTGTCGGCAAGTATATCGCGATAAGGAGCACCCGCCTCTTGTTGTCCTGACGATTTTGATTTACGTTTTTTGGATTGCCGCTTCGTATTCCCACGTTTACCGCTTGTTCCGTCAGAATCATCAGCTCTGTCATCGGATTCGGAATCGGACATTGTGATTTCAGCAGGTTCATAGTCTTTATTGCTCCGACTCTGATGCATACGTCTCCCTCCGAGCCCCCAGAACAAGGCTCCGAACAACAGGACACATATCAGCAGTGTCCAGGCTCCTTTTCGTTCATTGGTTCGCATAAAATCCGTCTCTGCCGTTTACTCATTACCTTCCAGCAGGTCGGGGCGCAACCTGCGGGTGCGTTCAAGAGCCTGTTCATGACGCCATTCCGAAATCTTGGCTTCGTGTCCGGACAAAAGAATGTCGGGCACCCTCCAGCCATTGTATTCTGCCGGACGCGAGTAAACAGGAGGCGCAAGAAGATTATCCTGAAACGAGTCCGACAATGCGGACTGCTCGTCGCCTATAGCGCCGGGAATAAGACGCACCATAGCATCGGCAATTACAGCAGCCGGCAATTCCCCGCCGGTCAGGACATAATCGCCTATTGATATTTCCTTGGTTACAAGATGCTCCCTGACTCTCCAGTCCACACCCTTATAATGACCGCAGAGTATTATTACATTTTCAAGCAATGAAAGGGAGTTTGCCATCGGTTGGTCAAAACGCTCCCCATCGGGAGACGTAAATATGACTTCGTCATAATCCCTTTGCGATTTCAACGCAGATATACAGGCATCAATGGGCTGTATCTGCATTACCATTCCCGCCTCACCGCCGAAAGGATAGTCATCAACCTTGCGATGCTTGTTTGTGGTGTAGTCGCGAAGGTTATGTATCGCGATTTCCACAAGTCCTTTGTCTTGCGCACGCCTGAGTATGGAGCAATTGAAGAATGGCTCAAGCATCTCAGGCATCACGGTTATCAAATCGATTCTCATGCCGCAAATTTACTAAATTTTTTCCAAACCGCAAGAATGCAGGAAAGCCGGACATTAAGCCCGGCATTCCTTACTTACTTTTGTGTAATTCTATGTGTGTATTTTCACGGATGTGTATGAGGTGAAGATCAATCCATTTCTTCGTCAGCCTCATAACCGCCCATCTCGCGGATTGCGTTGCGAAGCATGGTATGCTGCTGATAAAGGTTGTTTACAGGCATCTCTCCCTTGGTATAGTCGTGCATCGGACTCTTGAGGAAGAAGCTGAGGAAACGCTGCGTGCCGTAACGGCCTGCGCGTGCCGCAAGGTCGCTGAGAAGCACAAGGTCAAGACAGAGCGGAGCAGCCAGAATTGAATCGCGGCAAAGGAAGTTGATCTTGATCTGCATCGGATAGCCCATCCAGCCGAAAATATCGATATTATCCCAGCCTTCCTTGTTGTCGTTGCGCGGTGGATAATAGTTGATACGCACCTTGTGGTAATACTGGGTACCCTCGTCATTGCCATGACCATAAAGATCCGGTTGATTCTCCGGAACGAGAATCGTCTCAAGGGTAGAGAGTTTGGAAACCTCTTTTGTGCGGAAGTTTGCAGGCTCGTCAAGCACAAGACCGTCGCGGTTGCCGAGAATGTTTGTAGAGAACCAGCCGTTCAGACCAAGGCAACGGTCGCCGATGATAGGAGCGAAACCGGATTTCACCAGTGTCTGACCTGTCTTGAAGTCCTTGCCTGCTATAGGCATTTTGGTCTTTTCCGCAAGTTCCCACATTGCGGGAATGTCAACTGTCGTATTGGGTGCGCCCATGATGAACGGACAACCTTCTGTCAGCGCCGCATACGCATAACACATCGAAGGAGCGATATGCTCTTTGTCGTCAGCCTTCATTGCAGCTTCAAGCGCCTCCAAAGTTCCGTGAATCTTTTCATCTACCGGAACATACACCTCAGTAGATGCAGCCCAAAGCACAACCACGCGCTCTACGCCGGTCTCTTTCTTGAAATTGCGGATATCCTCGCGGATCTGCTCGGTCATATCCCAGCGATCTTTGCAATCCTTCACATTGTCTCCGTCAAGACGCTTCGCATAATTATGGTCGAATGCGGCTTTCAATGGCTTGATTGCCTCAAGCTCGTCTTTTACCGGATTGATATCCTTCTCTTTCAGCACCTCTGCGTTGATAGCCGCCTCGTATGCGTTGGCAGGATATACATCCCATGCGGCAAACACTATGTCATCAAGCGTTGCAAGCGGAACGATATCCTTATAATGCAGATATTTCTTGTCTTCGCCTTTGCCAATGCGAATCTTATCATATTGAGTGCAGGAACCGATAGGTTTTGCCAACCCCTTGCGAGTCATGAATACACCGGTCATGAATGTCGATGTAACGGCACCGAGACCTACCACCATTACGCCAAGTTTACCTTTGGGCGCTTCTGCTTTTTTTGTTGCCATAATCAGTTTATGTGTGTTTTTTTTTATTGGTTTATGTTAATTTTCTAACGGTCGCTCTTCCGGCAACCTTTGGGAAACCTCGAAAACCCTTTCTTGATTTCCGGCGGTAAAATTATGACTACTTTAGCAGACTGCAAACAATTTTAAGAAAAAAATAAGGAGGTCTAATCTTAAACATTCTTAAGAGACTTCCTTATTAGCCAATATTTATTAAAATTATAATTTATCAGATAAATTCAGTTAAAATTTGTTAATTGGGCTTTGATGGATAATTAGCCCGATTTTAGAGTTTTTCCAACATTTCCGGAAGCTGTCTGATGTCGGAAATTGTGTTTGGATATGTCTGCATATCCTCTTCTTCCGTCCAACCTTTGCCTTTGATCCATACTGCCGCACATCCTACTTTTTCCGCAGGTTCTATATCCTTACGGAAGCTATCGCCGACCACGACCGTTTCCTGCGGCAGGCAACCGAGAGCCTCCACGCCGAGACTGAAAATCTTCGGATCCGGTTTCCTCACACCTACCACTGCACTCTCTATGATCTCTTTGAAATATGTGTCGATGCCGAAATCCTTAAGCACGGTCTCTACATTTCCATAGAAATTGGAAACGAGCACAAGGGGATATTTTTCACTCAATTCCTTAAGCACCGGCACTGCCTCTTCCACTTTTGTTCTTGCCGAATGGTAACAGATGCCAGCGATTTCACCGGCTTTCGCCTCAACCTGCGCCGGGGGGAAAAGACCCTGTCCGGAAAGCCACTGCAGCTCAAGACGCATCTTGATAAGAAGAAGATCTCCGAAGTCATGTTCCGGCAGAATATGCCTTGTCCGGGCAAGTTCCCTCTCGGCATACACGTATGCTTCGCGAAACTCTGCCTTATTCACGGCAACTCCCGCCTTTCCGTAGGCACACCATATGACTTCGCTCCAATGGTCGCCGCCGGTGTCAAGCGTGCCGCCGTAATCGAAAATTATACCTTTTATTTCCATATTACCTATTTGTTTAACTGTGTGTGGAATGACTTGCATATGCGTTCATGACGCCACATCATATATATCAGAACGCCATTCAGCACCGTGAGTTCGAAAGCGAAGTAAAGCCACGGCATGCGGAATATGAGTATTGCGGCGAACAAGGCGAAGGTACGGGTATTGAACGACAATATGTTGGTATATTTCATCAATGGCTTGCTCTTTGCCCTGAATGCGTCACGGAACGACTGAGGCACACTGTTTCCATATTTTTCGCGCAGTGCGGCACGAAGTTTCTGCATGCCGGGGGTGCGCTTTTCCTGACCCACAGTATAATTTGTGTAAAACGCGAGTGTCAGTTTCTGCCAGAAATTATATTTCCAGCTCAACGAATGGAACTTCTCCCACAGGAACTCGGCACGCTCAAGCTCACTGCCGTCCTCCCCCTTGAGAAAATAGAGATGGAACTGGCGGTAATAGTCACCCATAGCCGCCTGCACGGCATGACAGACTCCCGTAACCACAGCAATCACCCAGATTACCCATTGATGCGCCATAAAAAACTCACTTGTCATGTTTTCCCTGAAGCAGATGGCTATGTATATGGCGGCAAACCAGAAGTCGCCGCTCAGTCCGTCGAGTATCCTGCCGATTCGCGAATATTGCCTGGTCATGCGGGCAAGCTGACCGTCGGCACTGTCGAAAGAATCAGCCCAGACAAGCAAAAACACGCCTATTATATTCCACCAGAAATAGTTTATCCAGGGACTTGAATTCTCGTTGAAAAAGAAACACACGCCTGCTCCCACACCTAAAAATATGGAAGCGATGGTTATGGCATTGGGGGTCACTCCGAGTTTTTTTGCAAGCAATGCCCACATATATCCTATGGGACGATAGAATATGAGGTCAAATGTCTCCTCTGTATCCATCGATTTCAAAGAATCCTTGAAACCTGACTTTTTTTCTTTTTTATCGCTCATGACTATAATTGCAATTTCTACCTTAAAATATCAGTCCTGAAATTATCTGCGGCGCCTTTCCTTTATTGCCTGCAACACACATTTCGCAATATGCGGTGCCGCCTCGGCACGACATGGCGCGAAACTCGGCCAGTCGTTGAAATCTATTATGCGTATCGACCCGTCGGGATCAACTATGCAATCTCCGCCATATACCTTCACATCCATTATTTCAGATGCCTTCTGACATATGGATTTAAGATAATCCTCGTCAAAATGAAGACCGCGTGACTTACCGTTGATTGCCTCGTGTCCGTATTTGCTGTGTCCTTCATCGAATGGATAGAACCAGAAAAACCAGGGCTGACCCTGCACTCCGTAGAATTTGATAAGGTCTCCTTCGAGATGCTTGTTTATCACAGCGCGACGGATACCTCTGTAGAAGTATTCATGAAGAACCTCCTGCGCCTCCTGGGAATGGCGGCAATAGCTCACGTCTTCCTTATGCATGGCATGAAAGTCGCCACGCTTTATCCAGACTTTCCCATAGCCGTTTTCCTCAAGTTCGGCACGGACATCCTCGTTTGTATTCACTATAAGACTTTCCGGATAAGGTATGCCGTTGCCAAGAAGAAGCCTTGTCATCTTTTCACGGGTGCAGTTTTCAATTCCATAGCCGGAATTGATTACAAGATGTCCCTCGTCTTCAAGATGCATCAGTTTTTCTATAGAAGCTTTTTCCCGACACATGTTGAGTATGATGTCCTCGGTAACGTTACCGTTCTGAAACTGCTCTTCATTATAAATCCTTACCTCGCAGCCGCGCTTACGCAACTGGTCAGCGACGGCATTGAATATAGCCGCGTCATTCCCTATATGGTTCGGTGAATACGCGCCGGCGCGCATCACCCCCGCAATTTTAATATCTGCCATGTTTTTTAGTGAGGAATTAGGAATTGGTTGTTATGAACCGCTCGGCTTTCTCTATGTCTCCGGCATGATCCACATCAATAATCTTACCCATGTCGTATGCCTTGAGTGCCAGACCGGACTCGACAAGTGCGCGCTGATAATTACGCATGCGGCTCGTTCCGTTTGCCAGACAGCCGTCGAGCACCTCGACCGCTTTGTCTCCAAGTCCGTATATGCCTCCGGAAACAAACTCTGATTCATCGTCTGACCTGCCATCCGCAGGAGCATCCAGAAACGCGGTGATATTCATTTCCTTGTCAGTCTCGACATACAGGGGTTTCTCATCGTCCACAAACGATGTCACCGCCATCATACCCTCGGTTTCCGCGCTTGCCGATTCGTAAGCACGCACGTATCCTGCAAAATCAGGTTCTCTGAAAATCGTGTCCACTGTGGTCACGATGAAACGGCCATGCCCTTTGAGCAGTCTGCCGATCTCATAGAAGCTGTGCATTGACGAGGGTGTCGTCTTGACCACAAGCTCTATATGCACCGGCAATTCCCGCTGGAGTCTCTCCACAAATTGCCGGACTTCCGACATGTGCTCGTTTACTATCACACATATCCGTTCCGCTCCGTTCTCCTGAAATATCCTTATAAGCCTGCCGATCATCGGTTCTCCGTTGAGAGGGACAAGGGGCTTGGGGAAAGCCACACCCTCCTGCACAAGCCTCGATCCTTCCCCGGCGGCTATGATTCCAAAATTCATTCTGTTATTTCTTCTTTAGTAAGGTCTATCGTTTTGTCGGCTCCTTTCTCTGTGCGGACCTTACGCAATGGATTTGCCGAGGCGGTCTGATGCGCGGTGCGGTTGCGATAAAGGTCTATGGCTTTGTAGATCGCCTGCCGCATCGAGGTCGGGTCGGCTTTGTCTTTCCATGCGAGATCATAGGCGGTGCCATGGTCAGGCGATGTGCGCACGTACGGCAGACCTCCGGTGAAATTCACACCCGTATCCCCCGCTATTGCCTTGAAAGGAGCAAGCCCCTGGTCATGATACATCGCAAGCACTCCGTCGAAGTTACGATATGCGGCAGAAGCGAAAAAGCCGTCCGAAGAATACGGACCGAACACAAGAATACCCTCCTTCTTGGCATCCTCGAGCGCCGGAATGATCTCATCTTTCTCTTCATTGCCGAGAAGACCCTCGTCGCCGCAATGCGGATTAAGGGAGAGCACTGCTATTTTGGGGCGTTCGCATGTGAAATCACTTTTAAGCACCCGCACGAAGCTGTGGATCTGATCAAGCACCCTTTTGCGGGTAATGGTCTCGGGCACTTTGGAAAGCGGGAGATGCGTGGTGACAAGCGCCACTTTCAGATAGTCATTGAAAAGAATCATCAGTGCGTGCGCGCCGTTGCCGAGACGCTGCTGAAGATATTCGGTATGCCCGGGAAAACGGAATTCCTCGCTCTGAACCGCTTTCTTTGAAATCGGAGCAGTCACAAGCACCTGGATATCCCCGTCTTCAAGGGCTGCCGTGGCAAGCTCAAGCGCCTTGACTGCCGCCATACCGGACTTTTCGGTAGGGACTCCCGGCTCCACATCGTTGTGTGTGACACCGATCTCGACAATATTCAGTTTCCCATCGCGAATATCACCCTTATTCTTTACAATATGTATCGGAAGCAGTTCGAGCTTGAACTCCCTGCGGGCTTTCTCCACAATCTGAGGACTTCCGAAGAACACAGGAGTGAAAAGTTCGGGAACTCTCTCGTCCGAGATAGCCTTGAGCGCGACCTCATATCCTATGCCGTTTATATCGCCGTGGGTAATACCCACTCTTATTGGTTTTCCCATATTTTTTCAATTAACCTCCAAAATTACAAAAATTATACGAGATTCTGAAATCTCAGACGTTTGCAATTCGTTTTGATTCCCTTACGCTTTGAAATCTATGGTTGCCAGATCTCTGTCAGGCTATTTGGCAAGCATGCCGCATGCCGCCGCGATATCCTCCCCGCGCGATGCGCGTATTGTTGCGGTGATTCCCTTGGAATTGAGATAGCTCCGGAACATCAGCATCCGGTCTTCACTGCAAGGCACCAGATCAACTCCGGGGATGGCATGAAAACGAATCAGATTCACGCGGCAGTCAGCCTGACCGATAAGTCTAACAAGCATTTCCGCATGGGCGATGTCATCGTTAACATTGCGCCACATTATATATTCAAGCGAAAGACGACGCTGATGGCTGAAATCATAACCGGAAAGCAGTTTCATAACCGTTGCGATAGGGAATGCCTTTTGCGCGGGCATCATCGACTCGCGCTGGTAGGCATCGGCGGTGTGAACGCTGATCGCGACATGCACCTGCGTTTCTTCAAGCAATTCCCTGAGCTGCGGAAGTTTCCCGACAGAAGACACCGTAATGCGCTTCGGGCTCCAGGCAAGACCCCAGGGCGCGGTCAGAATCTCGATGACCTTTTTCACTTCACTGAAGTTGTCGAGCGGCTCCCCCATTCCCATAAAGACGATATTGGTCAACGGCGTCATGGGTTCGTATCCTTTCTGGGGAGCCGGAGGAATGCTCAGAACCTGGTTAATTATCTGCGAAGCCGTGAGATTTGCCTTGAATCCCATGCGACCTGTCGCACAGAAATAACAATTCATCTTGCATCCGACCTGACTCGACACACATAGAGTCGCGCGGTCCTTGTCGGGAATATACACCGACTCTATGGCGTTCCCATTTCCAACCTTGAACAGATACTTGACAGTGCCGTCCGATGATTTGTGAGCCGCAGAAGGAGCTTCACGACCTATCTCGTAATTCTCCGAAAGCCATTGCTTGTTCTTTTTAGAGATATTTGCCATCTCGTCGAAAGAAACCACTTTCTTGTCATATATCCACTCTGCGAGCTGCTTGCCGACGAACCTCGGCATTTTGCCGCGCTGCGCCACACCCTGCAACTCTTCAAGAGTCATTCCTATGAGCGTTATCTTGTTTTCCATATTTCAACATATTTTTTTTAACAGCTTCTTATTGCCGTTGCTGTCGTAACGGCTCGTAAATTAAAAAAGCCTCCTATTGTAGAAATGGAGGCTTTTTCGTGTATCGTCCTAAAGCCGAATCAATCACCGGCTTCAAACTTATAGATATTGTTCTTGACTTTATTGTCACCCTTGATCATCTCAAGAAGGTTGGGATTCACAAGCTGATAATACTGCTGTTCATACATCTGGTCGCTAAACGGGAATTTTTCGGAACCCTTGCCTGTAACCTGATATACATAAACACCATCCTCGCCTTTGGTGATGACAACTTTCTTGTCTGCCTTCGAGCCGTTGATGCGACCCATAACCGCCGGATCGGCTACACCTGCGTTGTGTCCGAAACGGAATGTAGACACATTCACAGGATCAACGCCCATTGCCTGAGCCGCACTCTGAAGACTCTGGGTCTTCTTGCTGAATTTACCCACAAGCTTGTCGCCGGCTTTCGATGCGCGCACCTCACGGGTAAGCATCGCGTTCACATCAGGATTGGAAACGGGAACAAAGTCATCATAACTTCTTTCGACCGCCACTGCATACAATGCGGGGGTGATGGCATTCTTGGATTCGTAGATGTGGCTTACTTCGCCATCCTCGCCATCAATCATCACCCAGCGCACAACCTGACGGCTGTCGGGATAATACGAGTTCATTCCCATCATGCGGGGCACTGCGGGTGTGGACTGTGTGAAGCTGAAGTTCTGGATAGTATATCCGGCTTTCTCGGCATTCTTCACAAAATCGGCGGCAGTCTTGTTTTCAAGGAGGAATTTCTCAAGTTTCGCACGCTCGTCACCGACTGTCTTCACGCTCGGACCGAGAACAAACTCCGCAAGATCATATTCGTAAATTGTCTTGGGTGATTTCTGCTCTACGATTTTACCGATAAGCATACCCTGAGGACCGCCCTGAAGTGTAACATATCTGCCACCTGCGCTACGGAGACTGTCAAGCATTTCGTCGGCAATCGCGTTGGTTGGACCCTGCGCTGTATAAAGAGGTATCCACTGGTTGAGCTGAGGAGCCACACTGTCCGTAGAGAAACGGACTGAGATAGAGTCAGCCGGAAGTCCGGAATTCAGAGCCGTGAGCACTTTGTTTCCGAGAGCCTCGGTAGCCGCGCTTACGAGATTGACCTGAATGGAGTCTACAGCCTCTGTGCGTTTGCCTACACGTACAACCGTGAAACCCTGAACGGTCTCGGAAATAAGTTTCACACTGTCTTTGGGTGCATTCATCACGAACTCCTTGACAGCTCCTGAAGGGAGATCTGCGGCACGCACTGCGTGATGGCTCATGCTCACGCCCTCTTTCTTGGTGGCTTTGCTGAGCTGACCCGCGCTGTCGCGAAGTTCCTTGATTGTATTCTGGGCAAGCTGACGCGCTGCCGCGCGGTCTGCCGATGAAGCAGAGATGCTTACGCTGATAAAGCTTACGTCTTTTGTCTCTTCGTCAACTCTGAAAAGACCTTTCTTCTCGGAATATGCCTTCTTGAGCTCGTCGGAGCTTACAGGATATTCTTTGGCATCGAGCGAACCGTAAGGAAGATAAGCCACATCAACAGCCGTAGTGGTTATATAGTCGTTATAAAGAGCTTTCTTGTCAAGGTCGTTTGCCTTTACTGTTCCGGCAAGGACTCTCTGATATACGCTCCCTTTTATTGTTTCCTGCATCTCTTTTTCAGCATTGAGCCAAAGACGCTGGAACGGCTCCATCTGAGCGTCGGTCATACCGTTACGTTTAGGATTGAAGATAACCTCATATGCCTGCTGCGGAGTCTGGACACTCAGTCCGGCGGCATTAAGCTGGCGCACTATATCCATCACTCTCTGGTTCTGCGGGTTCTCTATCATGTAATAACGCAGAAGATTGCCGGTGGTGCGTATACCTGCCTTGTCGGCGGCGGATATCACGATATCCTCCTGCATGAGCTGGTCAAGTGCCATCTGGGCAAGAACCTGTGTGTCGAAATTTGCAAACTGAGCCGGATTCTGACGGCGTGCTTCCTCAAGCTGGTTGTTGAGTTCTTCGCGTTTGCGCTGATAGTCATGGAAGTCAATTTTGGTGCTTCCGACTTTTGCGATTGTGGTGCGCTCCCCGAAAATGTTCTGACTGTTGGTCAGTGCGTCACCGATGATGAAGGCGAGAAGAGCCACTCCGATCACTACGATGAGAAACACTGATTTGCTTCTGATTTTCTCTAATGTTGCCATTCTTTATATAGCTGTTTTAATTAATTTCCTTATTCGTCAATGGTAATGCCGATTAAGACGTTTATTTCCCCGATCAGGTCAAAAACGCATAATTTTCGGCTAATAAACGTGCAAAGATAATATTTTTGACAATAATCGGCAAATTTCAACACCATAATTGTCAAAAAAATAAGGAATCGGTTTCTATATGCGAAACCGATTCCCCGATATGTTTCTGACATGATGTCGTTTTTACGAAATGCCGAAGGCTTTGCGTATGTCATCTACCGCATCAAGTTTCTCCCAGGTGAAAAGCTCTACCTCTTTCACTATTTTCTCATTCTCATAGCGCGATTTGAACTCCTTCCTGACTGTGCGGGGCTTGCGACCCATGTGACCGTATGAGGCTGTTTCGCGATAGATCGGATTACGCAGTTTCAACCGCTCCTCTATCGCTTTGGGACGCATGTCGAAAAGCGCCGTAACCTTGTCGGCGATTTCGGAATCTGTCATTGCCACTTTCGACGTGCCGTAGGTATTCACGAACACGCTCACAGGCTGAGCCTTGCCTATGGCATATGCAACCTGAACAAGAACTTCATCAGCCACACCCGCCGCCACAAGATTCTTGGCGATATGACGGCAGGCATAAGCCGCCGAGCGGTCGACTTTCGACGGGTCTTTGCCAGAGAAGGCTCCTCCGCCATGCGCACCCCTGCCGCCGTAGGTGTCTACGATTATCTTGCGGCCTGTAAGACCGGTGTCGGCATGTGGACCTCCGAGAACGAACTTTCCGGTGGGATTCACATGCAGAATCAAATTGTCGTCAAAAAGATTCCGGATTGCGGCCGGCAGCTTGGACTTGACACGCGGAAGAAGAACGTCTTTCACATCATTATAAATCTGTTCGAGCATCTTTTTGTCTGCCACGGCACGAGCCTCGGCGGTGTCTTCAAGAGGCTCGATAAAGTCGTCATGCTGGGTGGAAACGACAATTGTGTGTATTCTCACCGGTCTGTGGTTTTCATCATATTCAACAGTTACCTGACTCTTGGAATCAGGACGGAGATATGTGGTGAGCTTACCTTTGCGGTAATAATTCATGGTGTCACCCTCGCGACGGATGTCAGCAAGCTCGCGAAGCAGAAGATGCGACAGGTCAAGTGTCAGCGGCATGTAGTCTTCAGTCTCGTCTACGGCATAGCCGAACATCATGCCTTGGTCACCGGCGCCCTGAAGGTCTTCGGCATCCATGTCCTCGCCACTGCGGCTGACGCCGCGGTCGATATCCTCGCTCTGCTCGTGAATGGTACTGAGAATTCCGCATGCATCTCCGTCAAAACGGTATGCGCCACGGTTGTAACCTATCTCATTGATCAAACCGCGAATAGAGTTCTGTATGTCTACGTAAGCCTGAGAGCTAACCTCTCCGGCAACAACCACCTGTCCGGTAGTGCAAAGCGTTTCGATTGCGACATGACTTTCCGGATCACGCGCAAGAAATTCATCAAGCAGAGTATCACTTATCTGGTCAGCCACCTTATCGGGATGACCTTCGGAAACGGATTCCGATGTAAATAAATAATTCATATGTAATTTTAGGTTTTCGGTTGTCGGTTGTCAGCCGTGTAGTTTTAACAAAAAGAGTAACCGCTGTCGCGATCACTCTTTATAATGCAAATTATGTCGTCATTGTTGAACATGACTCCAGGAAGAGCCATACCTAAAGATGCGATTTTAGCATTTTTTTGAGTGGTTGCAAGCAGCCAAATTTCTCCACTTCCGTCTCCTGACCTTCTTACTTCTAAATTATAATAAGAAAGACCAGTCCGCAGAATTGCAATGCAAATTTAATATATTTTCATGACAACAGCAACTTTAAAAGACAAATAAGCGTTAAAATTCTATAATTAAAATTTTATGATATGATCAAAATGATGCTACTTGCCGGTGCCGGCGGATTCGTGGGCACATGCGGACGGTTCCTGATCGGGAAATGGAGTTCCGCCATGTTTCATGGGGCATTCCCTATGGGAACATTTCTTGTAAACATTATTGGCTGCTTCGTTATCGGACTCCTCTTCGGACTATTGGAGAAAGCACATGTCATGACACCGGGAGAAAATGTCATGCTGATCACCGGTTTCTGCGGAGGTTTCACGACATTCTCATCTTTCGCCGACGACATGTGGGTTCTCGGTAGCAAAGGAGACTGAACCACGTTCATCCTATATCTGGTGCTTTCTGTTGTAATCGGCATCCTCCTCGTATGGGCAGGACGCGCAATCATCAGATAAAATCATCAAAAACACAATTACGGGCTGCCTGCCGCGCCATTCCCGACGCAACAGGCAGCCCATAAAACTTTATCTTTATTAATACAAGAATCAAACTACATGTAAAAATCCACATGTAAGAGCCATAACTTTCATTCAATATATATTTTAATGACTTTCATCACATCTTTTCCGGAAGCTTTTGCAACATAAATTCCTGAAACAAGATTCCCGACATTCAACGACCCGTTTGGGGTGCGAAGTATTTCCCTGCCCTGCATGTCATATATTGCAATAATGTCTGAGTCATCTGCAATCAAAGTATCACCTTTAAAGAAGAGCTGCATATCACCTTGTTCCTCAAGTTCCCTTACATCCGACAATGTTTTTTCTGTTACCTTATCAGACGTTGCAAGCAGATAGTAGTCCCTGCCTCCTTCAAATACGAAATCCGGTAATTGCGAGCCATTGTTCCAGTTATTCAAAATAAGATTATAACTTCCTTCTGACCGGTTATGACCAAATACTTTATATTTCGTTCCGTCAATCACAACCTCGTCAATCGGTGCCTGTCCGGGCCAGCCGCCCCAGAACTCGTCGGTTGTCAACGCTCCATAAGCATATGCGCCCATAGATGCATAACCCGTCTTGTCATCCACATATATGTGCCAGTCATAAACAGGCACAGGTGGCAGTTGTCCTTCTATTTCAACATTATCAATAGCAAGTGCCGGAGCTGCGGCGAAATTATTACCGGAAGCCACAGCTATCTGCCACATCAGGTAAAGCTCCGCACCGGGAATCAGTTCCGCCGATAAAAAACCGGTTTTTGAAACTGTCTCTCCGGGAACCACCTCGAATCCGGCTGTGACATCATCGGCATCGAAATGATGATTAAGGTTTTCATCCGAATTTTCAACCCAATTTACACCATCATTGGAATAAAAAAGAGTCACATCAAAACCTGCCGGATTAGAACCTTTACGATATTTCTCGATATCATAACTTAATGAAATATCCGTAAGTTTCTTTTTACCGCTATTGGTCAGCAACAACATGACGTTAACCTTACGCGTGCCACCGGCAACACCGGTTGTGATACCACCCACCGCACGATCCGTAGACGTGGATGCACCAAAATTCCACAATCCGTTCTTAGCATTAGACGGAAGAGACACCCCTCCGGCATATGTGGTATTTTCCACCCCTTTATAGAAAGACGGCAACTCTCCATCCTGTTGCCCCTGCACACGCCATCCCTTAGGCAAGCGTGCCGCTGCAGCATCTCCTATTTCATCAAAATTTTGAATGTAGTGCGTATTTCCTGCCGACATATCTACAGAAGGGATGATATCCATCTTCTCAACCGCTTTTCTTACCATCACCACAGCTTTTGCTTCAAAACCTCCACCATTTGCAGTAACATTATACACCGCTTCATTGCAATCCGGAGCCTTAAACACACCTTCCGGTGAAATTGTAGCCCCGTTATCCGCATGGAATGTTATATCCCCTTCAACATCCATACCAAATTCATCCGACATACGCGCATCGAAATTGATCATTCCGGAATGATGATCAACAGTCTGTATAAAACCTTTAAGAGCATTAGATGCATATGTCCTCATTTCCAATGCTTCAGCGGAAGAAATTGAAGTTGGATGAGTGGATATGTCTAAAGGATCCGTTCCGAAAATCAGTCCATATTCCATACATGCCGCCATGTATGTAGCTTTTGCTGTAGGATGTCTGTCATCCAGAAACAATCCTTCGGCTGCGACCGCACCCTTATCATCATAAACAGCCTGGTATGCATTTGCCACAGGACAAAGCACTATCCCGAACTCAGCCGCAACCTTGGAATAGTTGGCAATGAACAATTCATTAAATTTTGTAAAGTTACCCCAATCTCCTGCGTATGCCCAGTTTACAGGCATAATGATTACAGCATTCGGATTCGGACAACGTTGACGGATATATTCCACCCATAACTTTACATTATTGCGGAACGTTTCGGGATCAGTGCGAGGAAGGGAGCTCTGTTCCTGAAGAATAATATGGCTCCAAGGTTGTGAACGCACGAGCATTTTTGCGCCTGGTTGCCCGTCATCTGCAAGACCTTCACCTTCATTCCAATGGGTTGAAAGGGGTTTACCTAACAGTGTATGCTTAGTCCATTCCGCCACTTTCCCTTCTCCTTTGGCTATGTCATTGAACATCACATCCTGATCATTATAATAGATCAGCGAATTATTGAGCGAAAGAACCTTTATTTTCGAAGGAAGCTCCGGCACAAGGATTGTCTCAACCGGATTAATTACAAGAGAAGATACAGCCGAACTGACTTTTGTAAACGTATATCCACCTGTTTGCAAGTCAAAAGTTATGTCATACGTGCCAGGTTCCACACACGCATTACATTTCTTACCTTTGATCAGCGTCCCTTCCGTTGATGGCAACGAGGAATCTTCATTCAGTCCCCATGCACCTGCCATACCCAGGCGCTGATAGATCATCCAACGGCTCAAACCGTCAGAGCCGGCAGGCATTGAAACCCTGCCTTTAAAAAGTTTATCAGAAGCATCATATTTCAAGATGCCGGAAGCATCCATATAATTCCAACCGTTATTGTCTCCTATCACATAAACGGAGGTTAGACCTTCTGCGTCTTCGTTGGCACTGAGAAGCAAAGTCGCGACTCCATCCTTTATGGTCAGTGTAATTAAGGAACAATTGAACACATTCGGTCCGCAAGAAATATTGCCGTCAACACCAGCCTTCAACTCGTAAGGCATATCCATTACAATATTCGTGCCGTTCGAACCGTAATTGCAAGATGCGCTCCAGGATGCATCCGCAATTTTGAAAGTGCCGGAAATGATTTTATCCCTGAGCACAAAGGTGGTTTCATCTATTTTGTCAAACTCCCATTCATCCGAAGCATCCCATCCATCCTGTCCACGCATGTATATTCCCGAATGATTAATCTCGGGCACATCTTCCGAAGGATCTTTCCAGTCATCATCCTTATCGGTAAAAGATGCCTGAATCTCTACATCATCTATAGCAAGTCCTTGTGCCTTATCCGGAGTCGACCCGGAAGCAACAGATATATTCCATGCCAGATAAATATCTTTCTTCGGTTCAACATGCACCCGCAGGGAGTTGCCAACCTCGGTCTGAGAGACAGGAACGACAGCCACTCCTGCCGTGCTTGCATCCGCCGGGAAATATGTATTGAAGCTTTCACCTGCCGAATACCATTTTTCGCCATCGCCCGACCAATAAAGCTGCACGGAGAAACCTGCCGCGTTAGCGCCTAAACGATATTTCTCAACCACATATGATATGTCAAGATAATTTATAATCTTGACGTCATCTTCATTCTTGAGTTTTGTCATGTAGCTGACGCAGCGTGTTCCATTGCTTACCGTAGTAGACAATCCACCCACCGCGCGATCCGAAGAAGAATCATCTGGTCCCCAGTTCCATGTTCCGTTTTTTGCATTCGATGCAAGATTCGCACCGCCTGTATACATAACGTCGGTCACCGCGTCATTCCATTTGCCAACTTTTCTGAGAGCTGTCAAATTTCTATCCACTCGCCATCCTTCCGGAAGATTCAAAGTTGGCGTGTTATCAGACCACATGGAATTAAAATCCTCACTCACCTTTGAGGCAGCAGGAGTCACACCTCCAGGAGACGCAACGACTCCAAAGGATGACACTGCTGTTGTCAATACTGACAATATTATATTTCTAATTTTCATAATGTCAAATTAATAAATGTATTAAATAAAAAATACCGGCCGACGTTCACACGCAAGCCGGTATAAGAACAATTGTTTTCAATGTAATTTCTTAATCCTGATTGCTGCCCCTCCTCCTGCTGCGAGAGGCTGCTTAAGCCTGGTTTTATTGTCCACTTTCACTTTACGGATGCGATACGCCTGTGGATTATCCTTCCAATGCGCACCAGGGGCATCTTCATAGATTGTCGCTTCATATTTTTTCCCTTTCGGCAAGAAGCTCATGTCTATTACTGCCGTTCGCGGAGACTCATCGGTTATTGCACCCACATACCAGTCGTCAGATTCCTTGTCACGCCGGGCTACGGTGATATACCTGTTAGGCTCCGCTTCAATATATCTCGAATCAGCCCAATCAACCGGCACATCCTTTATAAACTGGAACGCATCAGGAAAGCGTTCATAATTTTCCGGCAGGTCACATGCCATCTGCATGGGAGAAGGCATAGTAAGGTATAACGCGAGCTGACGGGCTAACGTGGTTCCTGCCTGATCGTTTTTACCTTCGTCATAATAACTTAGACGGGTCTCGAAAAGTCCGGGGGTATAGTCCATCGGTCCCCCTTTCAGCCTTGTGAAGGGAAGGATGCAGGTGTGTGACGGCGGATTACCGCCCATAGACTCAAACTCGCCGCCACGTGCCGATTCCTGAGCAAGCCAGTTGGGATAAGTACGACAGAGTCCGGTGGGACGCGGCGCCTCATGACTGTCGACCATTATCTCATAATCTGCGGCACGCTCTATGACATGGCGCACATGGTCAACCATCCATTGCGATCCGTGATGTTCCGAACGCGGAATGATCGCGCCTACATACCCGGTCTTGACCGCATCATAATTGTTATCTTTCATAAACTTGAAAGCGCGATCAAGCTGAAGTTCATAATCGGCGGCGTTTGCTGCCGTCTCATGATGCATTATAAGCTTCACCCCTTTGGCGGCGGCATAATCACGCAATGAATCCACATCAAAGTCGGGATAAGGCTTGTCGAAAAGGAATTGCCGGTTCTTGCGATATGAAGCCCAGTCTTCCCAACCTTCATTCCAGCCTTCCACGAGAACGCCGTCAATACCGTTCCTTGCCGCAAAATCTATATACCTCATCACATTCGCTGTATTCGCCGGATGCCTGCCATTGGATTTAAGGGAGGCATAGTCTGTCACTCCCGGTTTGGCAAGGTATTCATCAGAATATGCCCATGTCTTCTTCTTTCCCGTAAACATCTCCCACCACACGCCAATGAATTTCATGGGTTTGATCCAGGAGGTGTCTTCGATCTTACAAGGCTCGTTAAGGTTTAGCACAAGTTGAGAAGCGAGTATGTCTCGGGCATCGTCACTTACAATAAGTGTGCGCCACGGAGATTCGAAAGGGAGATGAAGATATGCCCGCACCCCGAGTTTATCGGGAACAAGGTGAGTCTTCATCGCATGCCGGTCCGTATCAACATCAAGAAGCATCGCAGGATATCCCTTAAGTGCCGCTTCATGGATGTTCACATACACCGGAGCCCCCGTTTTTATCAGCATCGGAGTCTGAATGGTATTTCCGCCGGTGCGCTGAGCCTCTGAATGTCGCCTATAACGGCCTAAAGCATCCGGAAGTCCGGAAAACGAGGTCTCTGACCATAAGTATTCATCCGTGTCATAATCTCCCGGAATGCAGAAGAGGGTGTGATCTCCGGTGAAATTAAACTCAGTCTTCTCATCGCGCACTGTCAGGTAGTTGCTACTACCCCTCTGTGCCGGAAATTCATAGCGGAATCCAAGACCGTCATCAAAAAGACGGAAACGGACTGTCATTTCGCGATCAGGCTTCTCGGCTTTCAAAATTACGGCAAGTTCACGGAAATTATCGCGTACGGTTTCATATTCCCCCCATATCGGCTTCCATGTCCTGTCTACAGAGAGAGTGTCCGTTCCAGCAATCTTGAAACCATGTGTAAAGTCTGCTTCATCAGACACAAGACCGAGCCTACTCTCTTTCACGAGTGAAGACCCTTTGTAATCAAGGGAATAACAAAGACTGCCATCTGCATCAATATCAACATTCAGAAGCAATTCTCCGGAAGGAGAAGTTATGCGGGAAACGGCAGAAACACCTAAAGCCGAAACCAGCATCATCATAAATATCAATTTTCTCATAATGAAGCGGCTAACGATTATTGAGTATCACCAAGATAAATTTTATACCCATAGGCTGGAATATCCGTCATGACGGGAAGAGACGTTTTCTCCCCGGAAATCAGTTCCGAGACTTGCATGCCTGTAAACGATATCGGAGTTTTTACAGATATCGCCTTGGCTGAAGGATTAACCATTACGAGCAACGTCTTGCCTCCATTCTCCCTGCTGAACACCACGGCTTCATTTTGAGCATAATTCTTAAGTTCGCCCCCTCTTGCCTCTGCCGACACTTTGAAAGCATTGTTTATAGCTTTATATGTGGCTGTCAGTTCCGGTGAAAAATCCAGTTTGCGATGATTGAAGAAAGAGAGTTTCCCTTTAAGCCCTTCAACATCCATGGAAGAATAAATCATGGGAGTGGAATTGGACATTGCCGCCAAAACGTATGCCGCAGGAACCCCTTCCGGCGCACCAAACATCCTGTCAACCTCATTTTCAGCAGCCACGTCATGATTGAAAGCATAACGCAAAATAGTTTTACCTGACGGAATTTTTGCATTGCTTCCGGTCACATAATCATGGAATGCTGCCGGTTTTCCACCATTGAAGAGAGTCTTCATCGCGGGAGCGAAATTCCAGTCGTAAACCATATCAAAACCGTCTGCATAGAAATCCGTTCGGGATGATTCAGCAAGCATAATGATATCGGGATCTTCGGCACGCAATTCCGTAATGGCTTCTTTCCAGAAAGAATGAGGCACTCCCTCCGCATAATCACACCTGAAGCCGTCGATATCAGCCTGCTCAATCCAAAATTTCATCGCCTCTTTCATTCCCGTGCGCGTAGATTCTACGGAATAATCAAGTTGAGCCACATCTCCCCATGACGGGGTGGCAGCAATATTTCCATTCGCATCTTTGGCGTAACGTTCCGGATTCGTGATTGTCCATGTATTATCCCATGATGTGTGGTTTGCGACCCAGTCAAGGATTACGTCCAGACCTTTGCCGTGAGCTACAGAAACAAGTTCCTTAAGGTCTTCCATTGTTCCGAGAGATGCAGCCACGCTCTTGTAATCCTTTACACAATATGGAGATCCGATGCTGTTCTTGACACCGATCTCATATATCGGCATCAACCATATTACATCGCAACCCATATCCGCAATTCTCGAAATATCGTCTGTTACCGCTTTCAGGCAATCGCTTTCACCATAAAACCTCGGATTAACCTGATATATTACCATAGATGCCGCCTTATCTCCCGACGGTTTATCGGGGATAACCGGGCCGGCAGGCTCATTGCTGTCGCCGCAAGCTACGGCGGCGACAGCAAGAGATGCCAAAAAGATTTTTTTACCTGTCTTTGTCGTGTCCATCATCTATTATTTGTTAATCAGTTCAGCAGATTCGGGATTCGCCCTTATATAATAATCCTTGTCCAACGTAATCTGCAAAGCATCATACTGGATTCCGGCATTGTCTGTAAAAATAAGGTTCTCCACTTCTCCGGCACCTTCCACGGGGAACACGAGATATTCCACACCATCTATTGTTTTTGTTGAAGAAGCTGTTGCACCGGGCCATCCCCCGAACGCTTCCTTATCACCATAAGCATAGACATGAAATTCGTTCCAGCCTGTGTTGTTTTCTATATAAAGATTATAGGAAACCGGTTTTTCAGGTTCGGTTGCTCCGGGTGAATAATCGGATGGATCTATCTCCTTGGCAGAAGTTGCAGTCAATTCCACATATACATCACGGTCGAGTGCGAACACCACGACATCATCCACCTGCTTGCCATTTCCATTATTGAGGATCAGATGCTCTGTGAGCCCTTTGTCGCAATTATCCTTTCCGAAATCAAAATACGTGTAAGTAACGCCATTGATAACCTGTGTCCCCGCAGGTGACATTCCAGGCCAGGCGCCGTTAAGGTCGTTGACATCTCCCCACATGTAGAGATACAGCTCTTCCCATCCGGACTGGTCTGAAACATAGAGTGTATAACCGTCATGAGGAATATTGGAAGATGGATCGTAAGGCACCACCCCGTCGGCAGTCAGCTCAAGATAATAATCCTGATCAAGAGTCACGTTGTAATCGCCAAGCTGGGAGCCGTTATTATTGTTGTTGAAGATCAAATTGATATTGAGACCTTCGTTTGCTTCTCCCGTATCGAAATACTTATATTTCACACCATCGATGGTGGTCTCACCAGTGGGCTGTATACCCGGCCATCCGCCGAATACTTCCGCATCACCCCAGGCATAAAGCGACAACTGCTCGTAACCGGAATTGTCAACCACGTATATGGCATATCCGTCATGATCTATCTCCCCGGGGTTCTCAGGCTCTTTAAAATAATCCGCCCAACGATACACGATCACGTTCGTCCTCTGTCCGAGAGCCGGAGATTCGGTATGCGCCACGGGTTGATTGTCGAGAGAACGCTCCTCCCCCTGTTCTACGGAATAGAATGTATAGCCGTCGGCAAGTGTCTTCCCTTCTAAAAAGTCTTCGGGATTAAGGTAAATACCCCACTTGGCATCTGTGTCATGCGCCTTTTCAAGTTCCCAGCGGGGATCTCCCACCGCAACATCCTTGCCACCGTTAAATTCACCTACGATATATATCTTGTCAGTAGGCATGGTGCGTTGCGGCACTATCACCTCAAGCAACTGGTAGCCGGGACGAAGTTCGAAACGGGGCAACTCCACGTCAAATACGATGTCTTCCTTTGAGCATGCGCCCATAAGGGGGAGCAGCATAAGAAGCCAAAGATACGATATTTTGAACTTTTTCATTTTGAAGTCTTTTAAGAAGCTGTTTAATAATTGGGATTTTGAACAAGACCGGGATTCACCATAAGTGCTGCCTGAGGCAGAGGATACCATTCATATTTACGGTCTCGTTTTGCGGGTAGTTGACGGTCGGTTTCCGTAGCACGTCCGAAGAACCACCACTGTCCTTGAGTGAATTTGTCAAAACGGCGCAAGTCGGTGCGACGTCGGCGACCTTCATTGAGAAACTCAATACCCCACTCGCTGAGAAGCCAGTCGGCATCAAATGTATCGAAACCGGGACCGGGTTTTTCAAGTTCCTTCTGATCTGATGCGCCGAAATATCTGCCGCGCACCTGATTTACGTAACTCTTCGCCATAGAGGGGTTACCGGAACGCATATAACATTCTGCAAGTGTGTAATAAACCTCTGCAAGACGAAATTCCACCTGATCTGCATTACGCCAGTCGAGACCTGTGGAAGTGGGATAGATAGGGTAACGGATCACCCTGTAACCGGAATTGGTTTCTCCCCATCGCGGACTCATCACGGGTTCGAGCTGACGACCGAGGTTCTGGAAAGTTCCTACCTGATCCACATAAATCAACGGCTTGTCCTGAAGATCGGCATCGGCAAGCACGTCGGCACCGGTGTTCCAGTCTTTCTGCGGACCCATAGCGAATATTCCGCGCCAGTTGCCTCCTGCATCGCATTTGAAGGGCTGCTTTCTGATGTCGGCATTATTCATGCGGTCAAAGGGAGCACCGAGTTTGTCACCATAATCGAAGATGAAACTCTTGGGGTTGGATGTTCCTGCGTAAGGCACAAGTGTGCCGGTATTGTCTTTCGAAGGCACCATGCATACGCAATTCCATCCACTTTGATCGCAAGAGAATCCAAACATCTGGTCATAATTGTAAGGGAGGAAGGGGGTGTTGCGGTTATTGTTGGTATTATGCCCCGCTTCCATTGCGAAAGCGAACACCACCTCGGGGCATGTCTCGTTATTGATGCCGTATATGTCGCGGTAATCTGAAACAATCGAATAATTTCCGTAGTCACCGGCTATGATCTGTTCGCAAAGCGTCTTGCATTCCTCATATCGTGCCGTTCCGGTCCAAAGTTCAGAGTTGAGAAGAAGACGCATCTTGAGCATACGGTTCATTCCCTGGCTAAGACGGTTCCGGGTTCCGGGATTGCCCTGTTCCGCAATAAGATCTCCATAACAGCCATCAAGCTCATCTGCCATGAATTGCCAGATAATCTGCGAACTCTTGTTGAAATCCGGATCTGCGGAACCTGGAACATTGCCATCAGCTGCAACACACAGGGGCAACGTCCCTCCCCAAAGCTCAAAGTTATTATAATATGCCCATGCACGCATGGTCCGCACTTCAGCGATATATTGCTTCATTGCGCTGTCACTCATACCGAGCGAAGCCGGATTGAGTTTCTCAAGGTCTCCGAGGAGAGTGTTGCAAAGACCGATGGTCTCCCAAGCATGTTCCCAAGCCTGGCGTATTATCACCGATTCGGAGTTCCACGTCTGCGACGAGAGCACAAATTTTGCAGCTTCGTCATATCCCCATGCTCCACCGTTCCATGTGCGCCATGTTACCTGGTCTGCCGGAAATTCGTTGAGATACCAGAAATATTCAAGGAAACCGCTCTGTGCGCTGGCATAGATTGATGCTACAGCACCCTTTACGCTGTTCTCGTCCTGATAATATGCTGAGGCGTCTATCCTGTCGTAAGTGATCTCATCGAGATTGGTGCAGGATGGCAGAACTGCCGTCATGGTGGCAGCCGCAAACATTGCGCCTAAATATTTAATTAGATTCATAAGAAATTTTAAATTGAGGTTTCTGTTTCACGAATTGATCACCTGAAGCGGATAGTCACGCCTAATGTAATCTGAGTTGCCGAAGGATAAGCACTCGACACGTCTACTCCCGGAGTGATACCTGTCGAAGTCACAGCCGAAGGATCCGTTCCGGAATATCCGGTAAGAGTGAAGAGGTTCTTTGCAGAAACATATACACGTAATGAATCGAGCAAACGGCGGTTCTTTATCGGGAAATTATAGCCGAGCGTAACGTTTTCAAGTTTGAAATAGTCACCGCGTTCCAAGAAATAAGATGATATCACACCGCCGCCGCTCCAAGTGTCGCGATCGTCAAGATATGCACTGCGAAGCACATTGTCGCTACCGCTTCCCTGAAGTCCCATGCCGTATTTACGCATATTGAAAATCTTGAACCCGAAAGCGCCCTGGAACATCATGCTCAGGTCGAAATTCTTCCATTTCAATGAATTGCTCCATGAGAGGAAATGCTTGGGAGCGCCATCTCCGATAAAACGTTTGTCTTCCGGATTGGCTGAAGCAGCTGTAACTTTCGAACCGTCGGCAGCATATACGAGCATGTTGTGGTTCTCGTCTGTTCCTGCATATTCATAACCATAGAACTGCCCGATCTTTCCACCCTCCTCCACTCGGAAGAAGTATTCGCTGGTGCCTGCACCCGGTTTCTGATAGAGATCAAGATAGGAGGCACGGTAGAGATCGTTGGAAAGTTTTGTGAGCTTGGTTGTGCCATAGGAATAATTGATTCCCATGTCCCATGTAACAGGCGTGTTTACGAGGATGTTGCCGTTAAGGGTCAGCTCAACACCGGTATTCTTTGTCGTGCCGACATTCACGAGAATCGAAGGATACACATACGGCGGCTGAGGAGCTGTGTAATTATACAGAAGGTCATTCGAACGGCGGTCGAAATATTCTATAGATCCGTTAAGACGATTGAAGAACATGAAATCCACACCAACGTTTATACTGGAAAGCTTCTCCCAGCCGAGATTCGGATTCGCGTTGTTCGAAGGTCTATAACCGGTCATCCAGTTTCCGTCGATAAGGTACTGACCACCGGTGGAATAAGTTGCAAGAGCTTTGTATGCATCGAAATCGCTACGTCCCGTCATACCATATGAGAAACGTGGTTTCAAACTCTGCACAATCTGTTCCTTGTCCTTGAAGAAGGGAGCTTTCGTCATTTCCCACGCTACCGACACTGCCGGGAAGTTACCCCATTTCTTGTTTGCACCAAATTTTGTGGAGCCTTCGCGACGGATGGAGGCACTGGCTATCAACATGCCTCTCCAAGCATAATTGACACGACCGAAAAAGCCCACCAAAGTAGACTCACTCTTGCCGGCATACATCTGTGCCTTGCCCTGTCCGAGCCATGAACCGGCACCGATGCCGTTCCAGAGAGGCTTGTCGAATGTGAAATCATTGTTCTGCTCGAACATCTGCTCCCAGTTGCTGCGTTCGAAAGAATAACCGCCTACAAAACGTACATCATGATCATCATTGCGGAAGCTATAGTTGGCAAGCCACTCCACGCGGTTCGTATACCATTTCTGATATTGAATTGATGCCCTGCCGGCATAACCACCCCAATAAGATTCTCCGGAAGTTGACGGAGTGTAATAATCACTCTTCAGGTCATTATAATTGTAGGAATATGATAACGTAGTGCTTACATTATGGTTGTCGTTATGCCATATATCATATTTCAGATCGATTGTGCCGAGCAGATAAGTACGTTTACCCTCGGATGTGTTTACCTTAAGCTGCTGAACAGGATTCTTGATATCCGTAGGGGAAGTGGGCTGATAATAGGTTCCGTCTGTATTGAAGACAGGGATTGTCGGATTCATGCCGAGAGCCGTGTCAAACATGCCGTCATCACCCCATTTCTCATTCACCCGTCTGGCATTGAATGATGCCGTTAAACGGAGATGATTGTCAAGAGTATTGGCGGAAACAGCGGCACGACCGCCAAATTCCTCACGTCCGCTGGTAATGTCAAGACCGTTTGCCCTCTTATAGTTGACGGAAGCTGTGTAATATCCTCCGTTTGCCAACGAGCCGTCAATGCCGACATACTGGTTGGTGTCATAGGCAAAGTCGCGTGTTATTTCGTCATACCAGTCCGTGCTTGCACCATAATCGTTACCACGGCGAGACAATCGCCATTCGTAGGGTGACAATACTTCGGGTCTGTTTTTACCGAAAGCAAGCGCTCCATATGATTCGTAGGTAACTACAGGCAAACCGGGCGTACCGGTACCTTTCTTGGTAGTGATAAGTATTACGCCATTGGCACCCCGCGTACCATAGATAGCGGCAGACGCTGCATCCTTAAGTACTGACATGGATTCGATATCCTGTGGCGCCAAAGTACGGATATCCCCTCCGGCAACACCGTCGATCACTATGAGCGGACCATTTCCTGCACTCAGTGATGTGGCACCCCTGACCTGCAAAGCTGAACTGCCGTTAGGATTTGCGGCAGCTGTCGTGGACACGTTTAGACCCGTAACCTTACCGGTAAGCATCTCCATCGGGTTATTCATCGCTCCTGTCTGAAAATCGCTTTTGTTTACCTGCACGATGGAGCTTGACACTTCACGGCGACTTAGCGAACCGTAACCCACTACAACAACTTCGTCGAGGAGTTCCTGATTCTCATGCAGCACCGCATCAACAACGTTTCGTCCCTTCACCGCTATTTCCTGAGCCGCAAAGCCAACATAGCTGAAGATTAGCGTCCCGCCTTCGGGAACATCGTTCAAGGTGTAGCGACCATCGATATTGGTTGAGGTTCCCAAGGTCGGTTTTCCCTTGACAGAGACGCTGACACCGATCAATACCTCTCCCGTAGGATCGGATACAGTGCCCGAAACTTTCAACTGCGCCTGTGCAAATAAAGGAGCAGCTACAAGAACCAACGTCTGTGAAATAGAGAAGACGATCGCCCTTAAATTCCATGGTTTTCTGTTCATTTTATTTTTTGATTAAAAGGTGATAGTTTTTCTTGGCAGCAACGGAGACAATCTCCGTCAGAACGATGCAAAGTTCATAAACTTTACTATCCCAATCAAGGCTATCAAACAAAAATCAAAATATTATTCAATATCAACAGATTATAAACCAATAAATTACAACTGCAAATAAACTTAAAAAATCAAGATTATTTAGAGATTGTTTAAAGAATAATTTAACCTATTTCTTTAACTTCATTCTCGAAATTATCAGGATCGATGGCGCGTTTCCTCATCTTCGACCGATATGTGTAGACGGTAGAAATCGAACAGCATAGGAAGTGAGCAATTTTGGGACTGTCGTTAATGCCTATGCGAATCAAGGCAAAAAGCCTCAGCTCTGTATTCAGCAGTTCGCCGGATTTCAAGACCACCCTGTAATCAGGAATAAGGAGCGCGTTGAATTTTTCAACAAAAGAAGGATATATGTTCAAAATCGCTTCGTCAAATTTTTCATAAAAATTGCTCAGCAGCTCGTCTGCCATCTCGGAAGATTCCAGTTTCTTCAACAAAACCGCCCTGTTGGCACCTTGAGCGGCAAGAATGCGCAACGATTGCTGATAAGAACGTAACGTGGATATGGCTGAAGAACAATATTCCATGAAAAGACCGGCATACTGCTCCTTCGTGCGATTCGAATCACGCAACTCGTCATTAATGGTTTTCAGTTTTTCAGACAATGCGCTCAATTTTTCATTTGCAGAATTGATTCTGTCATTTGCCCGGTGAAGACTTTTGAACTGCTTCAATATAAACAATATCGTAATCACCAGTATGCACGATATTATGCTTACAATCCAGATCATTGCCCGCAGTTTGCCTGTCAGTTTATTCTGCAAAGTGGCGTAGGCATCATCTATCAAGGGCAGAATCTTGGTAGACTGGGTGTTGCGCATAAGTGCCGAATAAAAATTAGCATCAGCTATGCTTTTCTTCAGATAACGATGAGCACGCTCTATGTCACCCTCCTCAAACATGATTGTAGCCATCTCCCTGAATGACATGTTTTCTTTTACAGCTCCCCTTACATCGGAAATGGCACTTGCCACCAGATAGCGTTTATATTTCTCCTTTTCACCCGTAATTTTGTATATATAGGCAAGCGTTGAAGCCAAGATCGAATATTCCCTGGTTCCTGATGGATATTTCTTGAGATACGTATGTAGAAATTTGATTGCATCCTCCGGATTTCCATCACGCGCCGATTCCGATGTAACTAAAATGCAATTAAACGACGCCTTGTCAACAACCTTACTCAAAGAATCGGCATATAAGGCACGTCTCTGTTCATGTCCGCGTGCAGTTTCATGTTCATTTGCATATTCGCACAGATATTGATAGGCGGCACAATAAGTAGAGTAATAGTCTTCAAGAAGCGACTCGTGTGAATCAAGTGAATCCCTCGGAATCTTTTGCATCAGAGACAAGGCATCGGAAAACAATCCGGCATGTGCGAACACATCTGCCCGTTTTATAAGCAACCTGGTATATTCACCCGGTTTCGACAATATCTCCGGACGGCGCAGATTTAAATTTATATAATACAACGCCGAGTCTGATTTATATGCCGCAAATTCATCGATGAGACTGTTTATTATGTCAGTACGCAGCTGCTCGTCATCCTCTCCGGCACATTGCAGACGCAACCTGCCGATCCTGTCTTCCTTTTCTTTCTCATAGACTCCGCTCCTTGCAATTTCTGCATCAAGCAGCGCGTAAGAATCCTCAAGAGCCGATTCACGATCAGCCTCAGGCGTTCCACACGACATGCAGAGCATCATGACAACAACACAGGCATATACCCTAATGACATACATATCCTATCATTTTTATTTCATTAAGCATGGAGCCATAAAATCAAGATGATTTCACTCTAAAAATCCACTTGGTAAAGATAATACAAAAACTATTTGTTGCAAAACTTTAAAGCCAATATCGCAAATATTATTTCAACATTATCTCAACAGACAGCCACCCTTTCACCTGTTGTCAGAACGGAGCAGGTGATTCGAAACAATAATGATTACCATCTGTAGGGAAGGTAAATTCCAGCTTTTCTGCATGAAGATGAAGTCGCCTCTGACCATTCCCGATATTCCTGCCATACAGGCGGTCGCCGGCAATAGGCATTCCGAGCCCCATTTCTGATGCCGCATGTATTCTCAGTTGATGTGTGCGCCCTGTGACAGGCCGGAACTCTACGCGGCTTCTTCCACCTTCAGCACCGGTGAATTCGTAATAGGTAACAGCCTCCTTGCCACATTCAAGATCCACGCGCTGACGCGGTCTGTCGAGCCAGTCCGGAGATAAAGGCAGTTCTATATGTCCGCAACGGGAGATTCCGAGAGACCGGTAATCTCCCACAAGTTCGGCAACATACGTCTTTTTTACCTTTCTTGTGGCAAAAAGCGACTGCATGACCTTGAGAGTGTCGTTCCCGAATGTGGCTATAAGCAGACCGGAGGTGTCCTGGTCAAGACGATGAGCCATTCTGACAGACCTGCCGGAGCCATATTTCTCCTCAAGCCACTGCTGCACGGAAACCGCGTTCCCCTTACCTGGCACAGAGAGCATTCCAGACGGTTTGTCAACCACACAGAACCATCTGTTCTCATATATGATTTCCGGATTCTGGACTACCGGTTGCCCGCAACCACTTTCCAGAGGCGGATATACATCAAGACCCTGCAGCATCCAGCCCAGCACCGGAAGACATTTCCCGCGACAGGCGGGATAATACGCGCCATCTATCCTTATTTCTCCGCTCTTGGCATGTCCATACCAATATTCGGCAATCGCTATTGGCTTCCAGCCGCGCAGATAGGCAGCCTGCAAAAGTTTGGGCGCACAGCACTCCCCTGCTCCGGATGGAGGAATCTTCAGTGGCGTTTCTGAAAAAATCTCACTCAGTGTCCTGCTTTCACCTCTGGCGTTAAGCAATGTGAAATTAGAGAAGAGCCATTGCTGCAAAGCTTCGGAATCCATATGGCGTCTCTCTTTCAGGGTGTCAATATGCGACTGCGCCTCATTCATTGCCGCCAATAAAGGCTCCAGTCTCTCTGCAGCTCTCTTCTTGAGACGATGAAGTTCGGCTTTTTCAAACTGACTCTGACGTATCATGGCTGCCAGTTCTGCCTCATCGCATGATGCCGTTGCTCTTTTAGCATTCCTTTCAGTTTTTGATCTTCTGCATTTATCCTTATACGCCTCAATTTCCGCATCAGATTGTCTCTTCGCCTCTTCGTATTCACGCTTTGCTCTGGAGAACGTGTTTTTCCCGAACTCCGCAATCTCTGCGCTCAGACGTGATATGTCGCGTTCTTTTGATTTGAAATAGCCATCGGGGTCCAGATAATCGAACACCGGTCCTACAAAACCGGGATAAAAGAAGCCTCCGTTGCCAAGTTGTCCGGAAAAGGCACACAGGGTGTGACGCATTCCGCCGTCATCTGAAGCGATAAGCACGCCAAGCATTTTCCCGGCTTCAAGTTCCCGACAGAAATTGACATCATCAGGGTTGACACTTCGCTTTAACGCCTTCAGCCTGTCTCTTAATTCCTGATAAGCTCTCTCGCACGCGGCATCGGGAATATAATCAAAGGGATTGTTCATACCCTTTCCTGTTACAGATGCGCCGTCCATATTCTATTTTTTGACATCCCAAACATTTTACAACACAAAAATACTACATTCTCTCAGCACCGACAAATCCATTTGTATCTGCCGGGGGAGTGCATACGATGAATCTCTTGTCGGGCAACAGATTAAAGTAACATTGATAGCAGCTAACAAACCACAGCGATGAGCAAACTCAATATCGACGAAGTGATGGCGTTGCAGATGTCCGGCGAAAAGCGGCTCTCTGCACAGCATGCGTTGCGGGACTTCGACGGTACGCTCATCGCCGTCAGCCATGACCGCGACTTTCTTGACGGACTCGTCACCAAGGTATATGAATTCGGCGATGGTCGTGTGCGCGAGCACCTGTGCGGCATTAATGAATTCCTCGAAAAGAAAAAAGCAGAGCAGCTCTCATGATTCCAACAACAGACAGCGGCGGGGAGCTGACAACCTATTGTGCAAAAGAAGTCATACGCCGCCGGCTTCAGCCGGCAGGCTTCACTGTGGAACGTCTTCCCGGACCCGCAAACGGCAAACACGAAATCAGTATTTTACGATATTTTTAACTTCAATAGACAAGTGAATCAGGCGATGAAAGACAATGAATGCACCACGTCATCACGATTTGAAATCACGAAAGGATCTTTAGTCTTTCCCTTTGTTCTTGGCTTTGGCATTGAGGGCTTTGATAGTATCGAGATAGGCACGTTCAACTGGGGACAACTCTCTTACCTGGAATTTGCGGTACTCTTCGCGGGCTTTATCCATCGCCTGCTGATGGCTGACCGAGCCGGGACCATTGAGCAATGCTTCACCTGTTGAGGAAAGAATCATGTCAAGTTGTCGCACATAGTCATCCATATACATAGGGCGACGCTTCATCGCCTGAATCTCGGCGAAATCAAAGTATCCGGAGACAAGATTGTTGAGAATTTTCAGTTCATTTTCGCTCAGATAATTCTTGGCAATCTGTGCGTCTCGAAGTGTTGGATGGTCACCTTTGAATGACGTCAGACCCATCATCGGAGCATCCGCATTGGCTCGCTTAAAAATCACCTCGGCAGCAGTGTTGCCATGAGCGGCGAAATGAAGTTTATTCTGCACAATTTTGAAGAACTCGACCGAAATTTCAGAACGAGGATCATAATCGACAGCCGTGGCATAAAGGTCGAGTACCTGTCGGTACATCACTTTCTCCGACGAACGGATATCACGGATACGATCGAGCAGCTCACGCCAGTATGCACCGCCGCCGTTACCCTTCAACCGCTCGTCGTCCATTGTAAATCCCTTGATGATATACTCCTTCAGTCGCTCCGTGGCCCACCTGCGGAAGTGCGTCGCAATCACCGACCGGATTCTATAACCCAGCGATATAATCATATCGAGGTTATAGAATGGTATCTCTCGCGTCACCTGCCTGGCTCCCTCTTGTCGAACTTGTAAGAAATTCTTACAGGTTGCATGTTCATCCAATTCTCCATCCGCATATATGTTGCGGATATGCTGCACGATATTGGGTCGAGTCGTCTGATAAAGCTCTGCCATCTGTTGCTGGGAAAGCCATACAGTCTCTCCCGTAAACTTCACCTCGATGCGGGTCTCGCCGTCCTCGCTCTGATATATGATTATTTGGTTGTTGACATCCATGGTCGCAAATGATTATTGATAGATGTTCAATAATTGTAGTATACTTTTGTGTTAATCAAACTTGTCAATTAACCGTGAATCAGTATGGTTGATTATTCCAAACTGGTAGACTCCCACTGATATGTAATATTTCATTTAATAAAAGTCTTTCCACTTCTACAGGATCATCGTTCTCTGTATCAAACCAACTTACTGTTAATTTTTTTATCCCATATTGTAACATTATAATAGGCCATATTCTTTTTCGAGGTAACTTCCCCAATTGGTGACCATTAACCAATCTATCCTTAATTCCCCCCAATCCGGCTTTGCGATGAACAATTTTACCATTTTCCTTTTTTCCTGATCGGCAGATATAAATTAATTCTTTGTTTCCATTGCAAGTTGAGTTCCATACCAAATAAACGCCACTCTTATTGGTGGGAGCATTACATACAGAAACCAGATTCATCATGTCGCACTCCGATTCCCTTCTTGACGAACTGTTCGGAATTTCCGAACAGTTGCATCTTTAAGTAATTCTCCAGACTCAAATATATGTTTCAGGTGTTCGCTGATATTGGCTTTGCTGCTGGCAAACAACTCAACGATCTGAGCCTGAGTAAGCCACACTGATTCATCCTCTACTCTTACATCAAGAGTGAGAGTATCGTTCGGCTGATAGAGTATGATTTCATTTGCATTATCTTCTTTCATCTTGCAAATTTAGTGATTTTTCTCAGACAATGATTCGGTAAAAATTACCGAAGTAGTTGCAACTTAAGTTAATATATCGAAATGTCAAATACAAATGAATCGCCAAAACGTTCATTATAAAAACATTAGACAATATGAACGTATTGACGATTCTCAAAGACTTCACCTTTCGGTGTAAGTCGGTTTGATAGAACCCGAATTTGACAACTATAGTTTTTATCCCAATCATCAATATGTTTCTGGAAAGAATACACCTTCTTGAAGCCATTGAGTGATTCCGCAAATTCATCCATCCTCTTTCCTCGACCTTCTTCGGGTAAAATGGACTCACTCCTATGATAAGATGATTAAGGTTGATATTGGCAAAGACAAACCGGCGAATCCCATTACCCGAAAATTCAGGCATATCCACTACATTTGACAATAAATGAAGCACTTTGCGTTCTTGAACACATATATCAGTGGCTTCAACTTCTTCCTCACGCTTCCTAAGTACATCAACCATACTCTTAGGATTGCTCCATGTGAGGTTGGCATTCGCCTGTGACAAGCACAGTACAGAAGGTTCAATTAATATAAAGTCTGTCACAATGTCTTCATTCGGCACATATTCACTCAATACCATTGATGCCAGACCTTGGCCGCAGCCCCAGTCTATCACCGAAAATGAAGACTTCAAAAAATCTGAGGGAATGTGCTTATATGCACGCAGGAGTTTCTCACGATGCATCTGGCCATAATGATGTAGATAGGCTTTCATTTGATCCTTGCTTTTCAGGAGAGCTTTCCCATGAGAAAGATTTTCCTTCAATTCTTTTTGCTTAGTTTCCGGAAGGCTCAGTATATACTCTGACGCTTCCGCCAGTAATGAGTCATAGGTGAGTAACTTCAACATTTTCAATAGGGCTGTTTAAGATATAATCGTTTCGGTATCGGGATTATGCCGATGATAATTTCGACTTGCTGATTCGGATGAGGTATTGGCGTAGCAGTAAAGGCATCCATGCGGGCACGTGTCATACTGTCCAATGTCCTTCGATTTGATGCAGCCGCAGAGCTGGCGCTGACCAGAATCTTTTCTATTGGCGATACACATGGCATACCGCCCTTCCGGCATAAAGATGGCTCCGGCTGGAAGCATCTCGATCTCTCCGAACAGACCGGGCGACTGTTCATGTATTCGCAATCCAAGTTCCGTCATAAGGCAAGCATCACGATTGGCGATACGAGCAATACGCTCATCATCTACACATCGACTATGCTCTATACCGAACTCCGACAAGTCAATTCTCTCGGCACAGGTGCGCAGTTTCAGATTCCATCTAGATTCTTTGTTAAGTTGAGAAAGTCGCAAGGCAAATTCCCTCATCCCGACCTCCGTCCATTCCTCATAACCGATTCCATTCGCCGCGAGATTGCGCCCGACTTTGCGATAACCGGCTATGTCGGCAAAACTGAAAACAAGTGTATCGGTATAGCCATGTAGTTTCTCCGCCAAAAAACTGACTTTCTGCAAGAGTTCACTGATCCCGATTTTATCTGTCAGAATCATCGGATCGAACCGCCACACCACGCCATGCGCACTAAGAACCTCCACCAGTCGGCGGAAGGTCTCAACGCGCTGTCCGGTTGCGGGCACACCGGGTTCTAGTCCCTCCGCCTCATAATCATTGAGCGTATACTGGATATAGCAACCTATTCCCCGTTTCTTTAATCTGTCAAGATAAGGAATAAGGGGAGCCGGATTCTTCGACCAGAATACAATAAACCGCACTCTTTCAAACGACACATAATTCACCACCCGGTTGAAAGGATTGCGCCATTTACAATATCCCTCCTCCAGGCGATTGAAAAACCATTCCGCATAGAACGCCGGTATATCCGTAGCACGGCTTACAGACAAAATAGCTGGAGCGAAAGCCTCGACTTCCACGCCGTCCCGGGTAAGTATGCGCGTCTTTTCCTGTTTCATTCTGCAAAGTTAATCGAAATCACTGCCATATACTTGCAGTATGATTTGAAAAATTCTTAATTGTTGTCCCTTTCATTGTATTTCCACGAAAATTTGCAATCGAAGCCCTCCATTGATACTCACAAACCTACCGTGGAGTGTCGGAATTTTAGCCAAGAAAACAAATATTCTTGGCCAAGAAAACGTAATTTAGCCAAGAAAACTATGGGGTAAAACGGGATAAAAAAATCAATGGCTAAGAAAATCATTTATTTTCTTAGCCATTGATTTTTTTTAGGATATTATGTGTAATTTATTGCTTAATACCCCTCCTCGTTGAAAAGCACTCTATGAATTGACACACAGCTAATTAGTTATTATTAACGGAATTTGGCAAAGAAAACCGGGCTATCTGAGGCTATCTGAGGCGATTGGTAAAGAATAAACAGAGATTTGGCCAAGAAAACGGTATTCTGGACAACTGAAAGCACCTTGTTCATGATACAAATTACCTGAGGTTTCCAGTTGAAGTAAAAAAGTCTGAATTTTTTCTACTTGAATGGTTGACAAATCAAAATAATTTTGTAATTTTGTCGCATTAAATGCGACGACAAAAATATGGAAACGAAAGAAGTATTCGCAAAAAGGCTAAAGCAAGCGCGGCAAAGGGCCGGCTTGTCGATGGAAGGTCTTTCCGCAAAAACAGGAAAGGAGGTAACCAAGCAAACCATATCCAAATACGAAGCTGGCAAAGCTATGGCAGGGAGTCAGATTTTAATCAAACTCTCCAAAGCTTTAGGCGTGCCGGTAGATTATTTTTTCAGACCATACACCTTTGATGTTTCGGAGGTGGAGATATCATTCAGAAAAAAAGCAAGTATCGGAGTAAAGGATCAGACGATATTGAAACTTAAAATTCAAGATGAGGTTGAGCGGTTTATTGATATTGAAAATATCCTTGGAATAGAATCAATGATATCGCGAGTCTGCGCACCGACACAAATCTCTCAACCAATGCAGATGATAATGCTTGCAAAAGAGGTCAGACGAATTTGTGGCTTAGGGATTTCGCCAATTCCGAGTGTCAAGAATCTTCTTATGGGACATGGTGTGAAGGTGTTTGAGATCGACGGACCGGAAGGATTTGATGGAATCAGCGGATATGCAAACAGCCATACTCCTCTGATGGTAATAAATAAAAACATACAAAATACAGAAAGACGTCGTTTCACACATATGCATGAGCTGGCCCATTTGCTGGCAAATACCTCTTTTGACGCAAGATTGTCGAAACATGACCAAGAGAAATTATGTGATGCTTTTGCTTCCGAAATGCTACTTCCGGCAGAAGTCGTGGAACGTGAATTTGGAAGCAAGTCCAAAATTGCCGTTCAAGAATTGAAAAGAGTCCAAAAAGCATACGGAATCTCAATAGACGCTATAATATATTCGTTGAAACGGCATGGCATCTTCAACGAAAACCGATATAGAGGGTATTGTATCAAAAAGAATGCAAATCCGAGATTTAAAGACTCGGTGGAGAAGTCTCTCTACATAGAAACATCTTCTAATAAAGATTACAACGATGAATTGTACGAGGAGATGGTTTATAGTGCTCTTGCACAAGAATTGATTTCGTCATCGAAAGCCGCACAAATGTTAAATACTTCAATTATGGAGATTGAAGCCAAATCACAAGCCCTCTGACGATATGGAAAAAATCAACATATTGGTTGGCAAGCATTGTATGGAACATTCGGACATCATACTTTCCCTTTGTTCAACGTATGAGATTCTCACAACAGACTTGTCGGTATGTGACAGTCTGTGTACATATCCGACAACAATCAAAAGCATCACCTTATCGGCTGAAGAAATGTTGCAATTTACCTCTTTTCTCTCTGACAATAGATGTTTGCAAAAAATTGGAATTTCTGAAAGCAGTTTGCTGTTTATAGCCGCGAAGCGAAAAATAAAGGTGGCTGTTATGGATTTTGTCACTCAAAGAGTTTGCGACGAATTGGGCATTGAAACGCTTATGGTTTCCCCTAACAAACAGGATACGTCAGATAGCGTCAGAACGTCTGCCGAGTCGCACGCATCCCGACTGAAAATATTTAGGATAGCGGCATGTCTATAGTAATATCAGAAAAAAAGATAACACTAATATAAAAAGAAAGGAGGCGAATATGAAATAGTCTATAAAAACAACACCTCATTCTTGGGCGAGAATGAGGCATTGTGAAATCATTAACCCTAAGTAGGGATTAAAGGGTTGACCGCTATTTCAACCGCAAAATTACGAAAACTTTTCGTGATACGCAATGGTCATACCCGTATTCCTGCAGAATTTTAAAAATTATAAACACAATTTAATATGACATACGAGTATTACCCACTTCAGAACACTCTTCCATTTCTCGATCTGCTACCTGTGGAAGAGAATCTTTCCGCCGAAATCACGGCACTTAAAACTGTGGCATCAAACTCTGATGCAACGATTGAAACAATCCTCGCACGAAAAGATGCTACTCTTCTGTTCATGACAATGGCTGTCAGCATGACATCTAAAAATGAGATGCCAATCGTTCGCGCATATACCGGAGATATTCCTACCGATATTCGAGGTATTCATCGCGCTGGGCCTCAGAAACTGTATCATGTGGCGCCACATTTCTACGTGGAAGACTCCAGAATCATGCAATACTGGAACAAGCCCTTCGAAACAGAGACGTTGCTGTCCAACTTCAAGGTGTCGATTGGGATGGATTTTTCGATGACAAACGAAATGACCCGTCCTCAAAAGATGTACGCTTCATTTCTCAACAAGCTATGGGTAGCGTGGCTCCAGTCAAGAGGATATAATGTGATTCCAAACGTTTCATTCCCCGATGAATGGGAAGAGGACTATTGGCTTGAAGGTTGGCCAAAGCATTCTATCATAGCAATCAGCAGCGTCGGTGTCACCCACCATGGAAATCCGGAAGAATGGCTAAAAGCCGTAAAACGAGTCCGTGAGGAATTGCAACCGATTTGCATCCTTCGCTATGGCCCTCTTATTCCCGGAGAGGACACCGAGAACTGTATCTATTTTGCTAACGACAACAACAGATCTGCAAATGGGTGGCAATAATACTTATAAAAAAGAACTCGGAGGCGTACCTGAATATCTCCAGACGCATAACGAATTACCAAATCGAATAGAAGGCCACAAAATTCTTCTTCAGAAAGGAAATGACAGCCGTGTCAAAATACCTATGAATTCTAATTCGGAATCCCCCATTTATCTCGGAGCTCATCGCAAAGAAGATGGTACAATTGAGATAACAACATTCGGGATATACGAAAAGCATAAGTGTATTGGGCAGGTAGACCTAAAATTCGATAAGCAAGGCAATCTTATTCCGTTTGCCAATAATGGAGAAGGATCTTCACATTATCATAAATTTTCGGAGAATCCTTCAACCGGCATGGTGAGTCGTAAAAGTGGTCAGAAAAATAATCATCATCCGATAGATGATAAATATGACTCGCTTATCCAAAAGATTATTGAATATAATAAAGCGAAACACAGATGAACAATATGTCGCAAAACTTACCCAAACGGAATCATGATGTTGTTGTTAACAATTTTTTCGGAGAGGGCAAAAACCTTGAAATGTGGCAGCTTGGCTGGCAACCAGAAAACAGACGTGAGACAAAATCATCAGTCTCTAAGAAAATCTTCCAATCTTATATTGAAGAAGGTGGTTTTAACATGATTTTCTATTATGTTGGTGACGGCAACTTCTATGGTATACATGCTGAAAACTGTCCTATACCTGTTTTCCGATTTAGAAAAGAAGCAGGAGAGTACGTATATGATCAACTCGGAGACAGAGACACTCATGACTATTATGAGGAAGAGATTCTATACATGATTCCATGTGATGAAAGCGTATGGGATACTGTAAAGATTGATGGCAAATCTCTTGAAGAAATTCTTCAGGATTCCTACATCGTCAACATCAGCTAATCGCATCATTCTTCCGAAACAATTATCCTCCGGAATACTACTTTCCCGTATGAAAGAACGTATATTCCGGAGGATGTTTTTAGTTGTCGGATTTTAGCCAAGAAAATGGATTTTGGCCAAGAAAACCGCGACATCTGAGGTCATCTGAGGATATGAAAATACATAAAAAAGTCAGTGGTCAAGAAAATAACCTCTTCTTAACCACTGACACTCAATTATTTACACTATTAATACTCCTCCTCGTTGAAGAAGAAGTCGTCTTTGGAGGGGTAGTCGGGCCAGATTTCTTCGATGCTTTCGTAGATTTCACCTTCGTCTTCGATTTCCTGAAGGTTCTCGATTACCTCAAGCGGTGCTCCACTGCGCATCGCAAAATCTATAAGTTCCTCTTTTGTTGCAGGCCATGGCGCGTCTTCAAGTTTCGACGCCAATTCAAGTGTCCAATACATATGATGATATTTTTAAATTATAAACTTCTATATTATTCCTGACAATAGTCTTACAAATTTTCCGGATTACAGGACTATGATTATTCCGTACAGCCAGTCTTACGATTATTCCGGATTACAGTCCCGTAATTATTCCAACCGGACCGTTTGGCAGTCATTTCTTCCAGACTATCTCGTCAACACCCTTGATGAAATTGAAATAACGGGCGAGTATGAAAAGATAGTCAGAAAGGCGGTTGATATACCTCACAACGGCTGGGTCGACATAAGCCTCCTCCGCAAGATCAAAAATGCGGCGCTCCGCCCGACGACATATCACCCTCGCCATGTGTGCCTTCGACGCCAGCCCGCATCCTCCGGGCAAGACAAAGGCATTTATCTTGGGCGTCTGCTCGTCAAGGGCATCTATCCACCCTTCCACTTCGCCGATGCGTTCCGGAGTAAGCGACATACACGCCGCCTGCTCCCCCTTCGGCTCCGTTGCCAGATAACAGCCGATATTGAAAAGCTCATTCTGAACATTCAGTATCTGACCCCGCACCTCTTCAACACAATCTTTGTCGGAAGCAATCACACCCAGTGCCGACGAAAACTCGTCTATTGTTCCGTAAGCCTCCAGTCGGACACTGTTTTTCCGCACACGCTCTCCGCCCACAAGTGAAGTCATGCCGGCATCGCCCGTGCCTGTATATAACGCGCTTTTTGACATTTTATTTCATGTTTTTTAATTTGTAACGCATCGAAAGCGATATTGTTGCATTGTTGCTAATATTCATATTTTTTTGTAGCTTTGTATTCCAATTCAAAGCCACATCAGCAATGAGCGAAAATTCACAATATATAGTCAGCGCGCGCAAGTACCGTCCAGCATCGTTCGCGACGGTAGTCGGACAGAAAAACCTCACCGCCACGCTGAAAAATTCAATCTCTTCAGGACGGCTCGCCCAGGCATATCTATTCTGCGGACCTCGCGGCGTAGGCAAGACTTCCTGCGCCCGCATATTCGCCCGCACAATCAACTGTCTGTCGCCGACACCCGACGGCGAGGCTTGCGGCGAATGCGATTCCTGCATGGCAATAACCAGAGGCAACTCTTTCAACCTTATTGAACTCGACGCCGCATCCAACAACAGTGTCGATGACATCCGCAACCTTATCGAGCAGGTAAATGTGCCTCCCCAGCAAGGTAAATACAAGGTTTTCATCATCGATGAGGTCCACATGTTGTCATCTCAGGCATTCAACGCATTTCTCAAGACACTTGAGGAGCCACCGAAATATGCCATATTCATTCTTGCCACTACAGAGAAACACAAGGTAATCCCCACGATTCTCAGCCGGTGCCAGATTTACGATTTCAAGCGAATCACCGTAGATGACATGGTTGAACACCTGAAATATGTGGCATCCGACCGAGGTGTCGAGGCTGATCCGCGTGCCTTGGGCATCATTGCCCGCAAGGCGGACGGAGCAATGCGCGACGCCCTCTCCATCTTCGACCAGGTGGCAGCCTCCTCCGGCGGCAACATCACATACGAATCGGCAATCGACAATCTCAATGTGCTCGACTACGATTTCTACTTCCGCCTCGTTGACACCTTCGCCTCCGGTGATGTTTCCGGCGCGCTGCTAATATACAAAGAAATACGCGACAAAGGGTTCGACTCCCTCTTCTTCATCAACGGTCTCGCCGGTCATGTGCGTGACCTGATGGTTGCCGCCGACCAGCGCACAATCCCGTTGCTTGAGGTAGACACAGAGACCGCCGAGTCTCTTAAAGCACAGACCGCCCGACTACCGCTCCAGTGGTATTACGCCGCAATGCGCATTCTCAACGATGCCGATTACAGCTACCGCACCTCCTCCAACAAGCAGCTTCTCGTAGAAGTCGCCCTGATCCGTCTGTGCCAGCTTTTAAAACCCGCAACGCCCCCTTTTGACTTGGCGGAGGATCTCCCCTCCCTCCGCAATCCAATGGAAAAGGCTGTAACCGTTTCCTCCCGCACACCGGCGCCGGCTCCGACTCCGGACAGAACGGAAGAGACACCTGCCGTAAAAGAGAACTTGCATTCCGGATCCACAGAAAAGCCGCAAGAGAGAACTGAAACGCACCCCCAGCAGAGCTACGGACAGAAAAACGAAAACAAGCATCCGCAGAAAGGGCGTCCACGCTCATTCCGCCTCTCCGACAAACCGGAGGATACTCCGGTACATACGCTTGAAAAACGCGACACCCCCTTCACCGATGAGGATTTCGAAAGAGCCTGGCAAGCGTTCATGAGCCGCAACAGCGACATGCACATCCTCCTGAGCACCATGCGGGTAGCCAAGAGAGAAAGGAAATCCGACACCTGTTATTCGTTGCTCGTTGAGCATCCTGCACAATTGCAGGCACTCGAGTCATCGATGCAGAAACTTGCCACATTCATACGCGAACAACTGCAAAACGACTTCCTGACACTCGAAGCCGACATCGATGAAAAGGCAGAAGTCTTCAAACCCCTTCCCCCACAGGAGTTTCTGAAAAAAATAATATCGGAGAACCCCGCGCTCGGTGAATTCCTGCAGATGATCGATGCCGAACTTGCGTGAAAAAGACCGACTCACATGACTAAAAGATACAAGGTCATAGAAAAAGACACCGAAGGGAACGCGACAGAAAAAGAGGTAGGACTCCGCGAACTCTGGAATTATGTCTCCGAAGAAGAGTGGAAAAAAGAGAGCCGCGACTCGGAACTCCGCTATTTCCACGACACCCACCGCCACTGCGGATCCTGCGGTGCGGAAATGCGCGAATCTTCGGATATTTCCCGAAAATGCACAGTCTGCGGCAGAGAGGATTTCCCCAACCTCTCCCCCGCCATACTCGTTCTTGTGAAGCGCGGAGAGAAAGCTCTTCTTGTTCACGCCCGCAATTTCACACGTCCTATGTTCGCGCTTGTAGCCGGATTTGTTGAGACAGGAGAATCACTCGAAGAATGCGTCATGCGCGAAGTAAGGGAAGAGACATCTCTGGAAATCAACAATATCCGCTACTTCGGCAGCCAGTCATGGCCTTTCCCCTCACAGCTGATGATAGCGTTCACGGCAGATTATTCGTCAGGCGACATCATTTTCGCCGATGAAGAACTCACTCAGGGAGGATGGTTCGACCGCGAAAACGTGCCTCTGCTACCCACTCTTCCCTCCTTGTCGCGCAGATTAATCGACGCATGGCTAAATAATATTATTTAATTTATGTTAAAATATATTAATATTATTTAATTTAAAGCCTGATTTCCTCATTTTCAGCCTTCGACAACACTGTCAAGTAAACAAATAGGGGAAATTTTATTATCTTTGCAATATAATTCCGGAGGGGACTTTCGTCTCCTCCTTGTTTTTACGCGATGATAGACAAAAAAGCAATAGAACAATTCGTTGAGAAAGAGCTCGACGGCACACAATATTTTCTCGTCGGAGTGAACGTGACAGGAGCCAACGAGATCAAGATAGACATAGACTCTTTTGAAAGCGTTGACATTGATTTCTGCGTATCCCTCACCCGCAGCATCGAAGAGCGGTTTCCCCGCGAGCCGGAAGACTACGAACTTGAAGTAGGTTCCGCAGGACTCACATCCCCCTTCCGTGTCAGGAAACAATACGAAAAAAATCTTGGCAACGAAGTTGAGGTTCTTGCACGCGACGGCAAGAAATACACCGGCATCCTCGCCGAAGCCGGAGACGATGGTTTTGCGATAGTATCAACCGTCAAAGAGAAGCCGGAAGGAGCGAAACGCCCGGTAGAAGTCACAAAACAGTTCGACTTCAGATATGACGCGGTCAACTCCGTGAAGTATGTCTTCAGATTCTGAGAGACGCGTTCAGATTATATACGTTAATAAAAAAATACAATATAGATTAGTCTTATGGCAAAGAAAGCAGAGACAGTGAATATGGTCGACAGGTTCGCGGAGTTCAAAGAACTCAAGAACATTGACAAGACCACCATGATATCGGTGCTTGAGGAATCATTCCGCAACGTACTGGCGAAGATGTTTGGATCAGACGAGAATTTCGACGTCATCATGAACCCCGACAAAGGCGACTGCGAGATCTACCAGAACCTTGAGGTTGTTCCCGACGGTGAAGTCGAAAACAAAGACATGCAGATCGGTCTGAGCGAAGCAAGGGAAATCGACCCCGAATGCGAGATCGGCGAAGATGTGACCAAACAGATTTTCTTCGAGAAATTCGGTCGCCGCGCCATCCTCAACCTGCGCCAGACACTTCAGTCAAAGATTCTCGACCTGCAGAAAGACGCGATCTATACCAAATTCAAAGAGATCGAGGGTGAGGTCATCACAGGTGAGGTTCATCAGATCTGGAAACGCGAGATGCTTCTTCTCGACGAAGAACAGCACGAGCTTATCATGCCCAAGGAAGAACAGATTCCCGGAGACTTCTTCCACAAAGGCGATATGGTCCGCGCAATCGTAAAAAGAGTTGACAACCCCAACAATAATCCCAAGATTATCGTAAGCCGCACCGATCCCCGCTTCCTCCGCCGTCTTTTCGAACAGGAAGTGCCTGAGATCCACGACGGACTCATCACCATCAAGGATGTGGCACGCATTCCCGGCGAGCGCGCCAAGATAGCCGTTGAAAGCTATGACGACCGCATCGACCCCGTCGGAGCCTGCGTCGGCATCAAGGGAAGCCGAATCCACGGAATCGTGCGTGAACTCCGCAACGAGAACATTGACGTGATTTCATTCACCGCCAATCCCCAGCTCTACATACAGCGCGCGCTTAGTCCCGCCAAGATTTCCTCGATCCGTCTTAACGAAGAAGACCGCAAGGCAGAGGTATTCCTTCACCCTGACGAGGTCAGTCTCGCCATCGGTAAAGGAGGTATGAACATCCGTCTTGCCTCCATGCTCACCGGATATTCGATCGACGTATACCGCGACATAGAGCCCGGCGAGGAAGACATCTACCTTGACGAATTCAGCGATGAAATCGACGAATGGGTAATCGAGGCACTCAAAGATCTTGGTCTCGGCACAGCCAAAGCCGTGCTCAACGCCCCGCAGCATGTGCTTGACCAGGCAGATCTTGAAGACTCCACGCTACAGCACGTTCTCGATGTGCTCCGCGCAGAGTTTGAAGACTGACCGGAATAACCGCAGACAGCCGCTGCCCTCTCCTCTCACGGGAAGCAAAAGGCACTGCCTCTGCTTCACATTTTAATAGCAATCACAAAAATTACATATGCGCATAAAGATCAGCAAAGTAGCAAAAGACTTAAATGTAGGAATCAACACTGCTGTGGAATTCCTGCGCAAAAACAATGTCGAGATCGAAGAGAATCCCGGTCCCAACACCCGTATCGATGAAGATGCGGTTGATATCCTCACCAAGGAATTCAGCAAAGACAAGGGCATAAAGGAGAAATCAGATGACTTTGCCGCCGCTAAAAAACAGGAACGTAAGGAAAAGCAATCTTCTAAAGAGCGTCCGCGCACAGACGAGATAAAGACCACCGTTCCACATGCAGGCGGTCCTCGCATTTTGGGCAAAATCGACCTTGACGCTCCCAAACAGACTGCTACCGCTGAAGCGAAACATGCAGCCGAAAGCGGACCGGAACCCAAAGCGGAGACAAAACCGCAACAGCCCGTGGCCGCAAAACCGGAACCAAAGCCGGAAGCCAAACCTGAGACGAAGGTCGAGGTGAAACCTCAGCCTCAGCCCCAGCCTCAGCCAAAACCGGTTCAGGAACCCAAACCGCAAGTAAAACCGGAGCCCAAGACCGAGCCGAAAGCAGCGCCCGCTGCCAGACCCGACACAGTCAAAGCAGAGGCTCCCAAACAGGATAATGCAGTGAAAGAACCGGCAAAAGAGACTCCCAAAGCGGAACCGGCAAAAACAGAAGCACCTAAAGAAGACAATGGAGGCGTATTCCGTTATGCTCCCACGCCTGCCGGCCCGGAGCTGAAAGTTGTCGGAAAGATAGACTTGTCCGCGATCAACCAGTCCACACGTCCGCGTAAGAAAAGCCGCAGCGAACGCCGCGCCGAGGCAGCACGCGCCCATGGCGGCGACAACGCCCAGAAAAAACGCAAGCGCATCGGCAAAGAGAAGGTAGACATCGAGAAAGCAGTGTCTCAACCTGGCTTCGGCTCTGAAAACCGCAAGAAAGAAAACAAAGGCAACGACCGTCAGGGCAATTCCCAGCAGGGTGGCGGAAGAGGCGAAAACAAACGTAAGCGCGACAAACGCCCCGTAAAACCGGAAATCAATTCCGAAGACGTTCAGAAACAGGTGAAGGAAACTCTTGCGCGTCTCACCAACAAAGCCCCCAAGAAGAGCGCGAAGTGGCGTAAGGAAAAACGCGAGGAGATGCACAACCGCGAACTGGAGAACCAGCAGCGCGAGGCGGCTGAAAGCTCAGTGATCAAAATCACCGAGTTCGTGACAGCCAACGACCTCGCCAACCTCATGGATGTTCCTGTCAACAACGTCATCGCCACTTGCATGAACCTCGGTGTGATGGTATCCATCAACCAGCGTCTCGATGCGGAGACAATCAATATAGTTGCCGAGGAATTCGGGTTCACAACCGAATTCGTCAGCGCCGATGTCACCGAAGCCATCGAGGTTGTTGAAGACAAGGAGGAAGACCTCCAGAGCCGTCCGCCGATCGTCACAGTCATGGGACACGTAGACCACGGCAAGACATCTCTTCTCGACTACATCCGCAAGGCAAACGTGATCGCTGGTGAGGCAGGAGGCATCACACAGCATATCGGAGCCTACAACGTCAAGCTCGCCGACGGACGACACATCACATTCCTCGACACACCGGGTCACGAAGCGTTCACGGCAATGCGTGCCCGCGGTGCCAAAGTCACCGACCTCGCCATTATCATCGTGGCTGCCGACGACAACGTGATGCCCCAGACCATCGAGGCGATCAACCATGCATCCGCAGCTGGTGTACCGATGGTGTTCGCTGTCAACAAAATCGACAAACCCACGGCAAACCCGGACAAAATCAAAGAGGAACTCGCCCAGATGAACTACCTTGTGGAGGAATGGGGCGGCAAATACCAGAGTCAGGACATTTCTGCGAAGAAAGGAATCGGAGTGGACGAACTCATGGAAAAAGTGCTTCTTGAAGCCGAGATGCTCGACCTCAAGGCAAATCCCGAGCGCAACGCGATCGGTTCGGTAATCGAGTCCTCTCTCGACAAAGGTCGCGGCTATGTTGCCACGGTGCTTGTCCAGAACGGCACACTCCGTGTGGGAGATGTCATTCTCGCCGGCACACATTACGGCAAGGTAAAGGCAATGTTCAACGAGCGTAACCAGCGCGTCAAAGAAGCAGGACCCGCCACGCCGGTGCTTATTCTCGGTCTCAACGGCGCACCAACCGCCGGCGACACCTTCAATGTCCTTGAGACAGAGCAGGAAGCGAGAGAGATAGCAGGCAAACGCGAGCAGCTACAGCGCGAACTCGGTCTCCGCACCAAGAAGCGTCTCGGTCTCGAAGAGCTTGGCCGCCGCCGCGCGCTCAACGACTTCCACGAACTCAACCTCGTTGTCAAGGGAGACGTAGACGGTTCAATCGAGGCTCTTTCGGATTCATTGCTCAAGCTGTCCACACCAGAGGTGCAGGTCAATGTGCTTCACAAAGGTGTGGGTGCCATCTCCGAATCCGATGTCACACTTGCCGCAGCATCCGATGCCATCATCATCGGCTTCCAGGTGCGTCCTTCCGCAGCCGCTAAACGCGAAGCAGAGAAAGAGGGAGTTGAGATCCGTCTCTACTCAGTCATCTACAAGGCAATCGAGGAAGTCAAAGACGCTATGGAAGGTATGCTCTCGCCCGAAATCAAGGAAGAGATTACCGGAACGGCGGAAGTGCTTCAGACCTATCATATCTCGAAAGTCGGCACTATTGCCGGAGCAATCGTGCGTGACGGCAGAATCAAACGCGCCAGCAAAGTGCGCCTGATCCGCGACGGCATAGTGATTTACACCGGCGAACTCGGTTCTCTCAAACGCTTCAAAGACGATGTCAAGGAAGTTGTTTCAGGTTACGACTGCGGTCTGTCGATACAAGGCTACAACGACGTCCGCGAAAGCGACCTCATAGAAGCCTTCGAAGAAGTCGAAGTGAAGAAAACACTTTAAGGCACAAACGCCAGGGTCTGCAGACAACTGACAGATTACTTAGCTTATTCCCGTGGGGAAAGGATTCGTTACATTCAAGAATCCTTTCCCCTCATTCTTTTTACCGATACGCCTGATGCGACCGCCGATTGCGGGAGGCGTCAATCCTCTACTGCTTCCCGTATGCTGAACACATGAAAGTCTTTAAAAGCAACAAAATCAAGAACATACAACACTTTAACGTTATTTAACAAATGGGGGGGGTATTTTACAAATTTTGTTTGTAATTTTGCGAAAAATTTGAGAGAGGGATACCGCCATCTCCCACATGCCAACACCCTATATCGGCATGGATCCATAAAAAAAATTGTATTCAGAGACATAGAAAGAGGCTTGCGCAATTTGATGTACCATCACCATACGCTATCCGTGCACATGCGTGGCTTCGCAAATTTACAATAATTGATGAAAGCAGTCAGATTAATCATTATGTCAGCGCTTTTCGCCCTCAGTGCGAACGCGCAGGTAGGAGTCAAAACAAATTTACTCTATGATGCGGCATTAACTCCTAACATAGGCATCGAGTTTGGTCTTGCTCCCAAATGGAGTCTGGATGTTTCGGGCAACCTGAATCTCTGGAAGCTCGACAATGGTCGCAGATGGAAACATTGGCTCGTGCAGCCGGAGGCACGCTATTGGTTTTGTGACCGTTTTTCAGGACACTTCGTAGGTCTTCACCTGCTTGGAGGGCAATATAACTTCGGAGGATGGAAAAACGGATGTAATTTTCTTGGAACTCATTTCGAAAAACTGCGCACGCAAGTACACCAGGGGTGGTATGCAGGCGCAGGTGTCGCATATGGCTACACATGGATTCTCAACCGACACTGGAGCGCAGAAGCCGAAGTAGGCATAGGATGGGCGTATACACGATATGACGCCTACCCTTGCGCCAAATGCGGGACAAGACTTGAAGAAAACAGAGTTCACAATTATGTAGGGCCCACGAAAGCCGCAATCAATCTAATCTACGTATTCTGATCATGAACCTAAAATCGCTTTGCATTGCAACCCTTCTTTCATTAGGGTTCGTTGGCGCAGCTGCTTCCGACAAGACTCCTACAGACGCGGTAAGAGCCTCTAACATAGATGTGGCACGCACAGAAAACAACTTGTTCGTAAAGATGGATCTCGACCTGAGCGGCTATAGCACGCTCAACAGCAACCGGGAAGTGACAGTCACCCCCATGCTTGTCAACAAGGAAGACACGCTGAGGCTGCCGGCTCTCACAATCGCCGGACGCTCAAGATATTATCTTCATATCCGCGAAGGAGAAGAGGACTGGCCCTCTCCCGCTCTTTACAAAGCTTCAAAAAATCTCACAGTGCCCTACCAGGCTTCAGCTCCGTTCAGCACATGGATGGGAAAAGCCGAGCTGGTGCTCTCTGCAAAATCATGCGGATGCTGCGGCGAGCCGATAGCAGCCACAGACATTCCCGCCAAGACACTTGACCTCACACCCAAAGAGAAGGTCACATTCAGACCGCTCTTCGCCTTCGTAACCCCTAAAGCCGAGCTGGTAAAGCACCGTGAAATCAAAGGATCGGCATATATCGACTTTCCGGTAAACCGCACGGAGTTATATCCCGACTACCGCCGCAACCCCGCGGAACTCGCCAAGATCAACGCCACGATTGATTCCGTGCGCCTTGACAAAGACGTGCAATTCAAAGCCATGACAATAAAGGGATACGCATCTCCCGAAGGCTCGTACACCAACAACGTCAGACTCGCCAAAGGGAGAACAGCGACACTTAAAGACTACGTTCTCGGACAATATTCATTCCCGTCGTCGATCATAGCAACATCATATGAACCGGAAGACTGGGAAGGGTTGCGCCGTTACGTTGAAAAATCAGACATTGCCGACCGCGAAGGAATACTCGCCATCATAAACTCCGACATGGAGCCGGACCCCAGGAACGAAGAGATACGCAGACGCTATCCGCGCCAATACGAATTCCTTCTCAGAGAGGTATACCCCGGACTGCGACATTCAGACTACACTGTGGAATACACAGTCAGGAACTATACCGACATCAATGAAATCAAACGTCTTATCTTCACAGACCCCAGAAAACTTAGTCTTAACGAGATGTTTGCCGCCACATCGGCAATGGACCCGGCATCGCCCGAATATGAGGAAGCCTTCAGGGTAGCGGTGAGAATGTATCCCGAAAGCACCGATGCCAATCTTAATGCCGCAAACATCGAGATGCGGGACGGCAATCTTGAGTCGGCGGCGCGTCATCTCGAAAAGGCGGGAGACTCTCCCGAAGCCACATACGCACGCGGTGTGTTGGAGGGCATTAAAGGTAACTTCAGTTCGGCACGCGCACTTTTCGAAAGAGCTGCCTCACGCGGAGTCAAAGAAGCCGGAGCCGCCATTGACAATCTCACCGCCATCGAAGAGAACGACAGATAAAAAACGGCAGACAACATCCGGAAAACCTAATGATTCAGAAACTGAGGTCAAGATGACTTCAGTTTCATATTCAACTTGCAGAACCAACAGACAGATTAAACCAAAATAACAACTGACATATGAATCTTTTCAGAAAATTCTTCTTTGGAACCGCCACGCTCGCTCTGCTTGCAGGCTGCTCCGACGACATCAGCAATGCCGGACAGAACAACGGTTCGACAGGCAATGAAGACGGACCATCCGTATATCTTGGAGTAAACTTCCAGATGCCGGGCATGGGTTCCACAAGATCCTTCACTGATGGAGACAACACCTCTAACAACGGCACTGAAGTCGGCACAGATGTAGAAAACAACGTGAATGAAGTGCTCCTCGTGCTTGCCCGCCGCGATTACGGTTTTATCGGCGCTGCCTCCGTTATGCGCGACAACATCTACAAACATCAGGCACAGCAGCCCAACGCCGGCTCATATCATGCTACGGCAAAATTCAACAAAACCGAGCTTAGCCAGTATTATTCCGATGCCGCGAACTTCAACAAGGAGATTTGCGTGTTCGTGATAGCCAACCCCACCGGCGGAATGGTCGACAGACTCGCCACAGCCGCCTACGGCGACACCGAGTGGATCAACACTCCGTGGACAGTATCCGTAGAAGGCAACCAGACAGAAGGCGCCATCTGGTCATCGACAAACGGCGGCAACTTCCTTATGACCAACAGCCAGATTGCAGTGCGCGAGATACCTCAGCAGATGTCGGCATGGGACAGCTACACATCGGAAGACAAGTGTTTCAACCTTTCTGAAATCAACGGCGTCGCCGGTGCTTTGGGTACAATAGACAACTCCGCCGCCAACGCATCACGCGGTCCGGTGAAAGTGGAGCGTGCGACCGCACGCTTTGACTTCCGTGACGGTTCACCCGCAAATACGGACGCCAACACATATCCCGTCGTCTACATCCAGAATCCCGACGGCAGCCAAGGCGCGAAGCTTATCGACATAAAGCTCAACAAGATGGCTCTTGTGAACATGGGCAAGACATTCTATTATCTGAAACGAGTGTCAAACAACGGCCTCAACGACGGATGGAACGCAGCCGGAAGCACTAACGGATGGGCACTCTGCGGTGCTGAAAAACCATGGTACACTCTTCAGACCGATGGATCGCTTGACCATAACAGACCCGGAAACTACATTGTCGACTACTTCGCACAGCAGAAAAATGCCGGTATATCCGAAAACTTCTCCACATATTTCAACTACGCCTTCTTCGACAACGACGGCACACTCAACAACGGAAACTTCAACACCGCCGACCAGCGCTGGTATGTATCCGAAATCTCTGATGTCCTTTCCAACGGCAACCCCGACAACTGGGACAACAACGGAAACAAGGGAACATACAAAGTGTGGAGATACCTCACCGAGAATGTCGCTCCCGGCATTGAGAATCAGGTAAACGGAATCTCAACCGCCGTTGTGTTCAAAGGAAAAATGCTTGCCAGCAATGATCTTAAGACTGACCTCACTAACTTGACAGAAGGCACTGCGGAATATCGTAACGCAAAATATCTCAATGACCTTATCAATGCAGTCAACAGCAAAGACGCATCCTTAGGCGATTCATACAAGGCACCGATACTATATTCATACGCTGCTAGCCTCTACTGCACATGGCAGAACGTATATGACGCGGCTGTCAGCGCATCATTCTCCTATACCACAGGTCCCGACGGCAAGATCATCCCCGACTGGAACCGCACAAACTCCCTATACAAGGCAGCGTTCGGAAACGGTCTGACCGGTTACAAGCTTGTTGACTCCGATGGAAAAGTGATATATAACGACGGCGATGAGAAAGACCTTGACCAGAACTCCGCCAACTATTGCTGGCAGATGTGGAACCAGGCGAATAAACCCAACAACGGCGAGATTCTTGCCAAATACAAGAAAGCCGTGACAGATGCCGGATTCACTATCTATCAGCGCAGCGAAGACAATCGCGAAGGCTGGGGCTACTACTGCTATTATTATTACTGGAACCGCCACAACGACAACGGCAAGAACGGAATCATGGGTCCCATGGAGTTCGCCGTAGTGCGCAACAATGTCTACAAGCTCGCCGTGACACACATCGCGCGTCTCGGACACCCCCGTATCTCCCAGAATGACCCCGACAGTCCGAAACCCGACACCCCCGACGAATCGTCAGACATCTATTTCACTGTCGATGCGGAAGTGGTGCCATGGACAGTGCGCGTAAACGACATCGTTTTTGAATGATAACCGTAAAGACGTTGTTTAAACAGCTTCTAAAACCGCATCTAAAACACCTGCAATGAATTTCCTAAGACGAAACATATTCTCTAAAATCATCCTTACTGCCATAGCGGTCATCACGGGGTTGAACCTTGCTTCGTGCGATTCATTCAACGAACAGCTCGAACCTTGCCCGCAGGGTGCGCGCCTCCGTTTCGTCTATGACTACAACATGGAGTTTGCCAATGCATTCCCCTCGCAGGTGGACTGCCTGACACTCCTTGTCTACGACAAAGACGGCAATTACGTCACCACTTTCACAGAAACGTCTTCAGTTCTCTCCGACGAGAACTGGAGACTTGTTCTCCCCCTTGCTCCCGGTGAATACATATTCGAGGCATGGGGAGGCATGGAATGCGGCGACGCGTCGTTCCGGTTCAATGCCGATCCCTCCTCAATGAATCTGCAGGGACTGCAGACCGCTATTGCCGGTGACTGCCTTACGGCTCCCGTCGGCACCCGCCTGCATTCCCTCTTCTACGGCAGACTGACCATGGAGATACCGGCAGAAAGCACCGATTACACCGAAGGCACCGTCGAGATGATGAAAGACACCAACAACATCCGTCTTCTGCTGCAGAACCTCAGCGGCGAGCCGGTCGACGGCGATGACTTCGTCTTCTCCGTCACGGATGACAACACCGTTCTCGACTCCGACAACATGCCGGTTGCCGGCAACAGTCACACATACTCTCCCTGGGCATCCGGACAAGTCTCCGCCGGTGTGCTCGACAACGGTGACGAGGCTTTGCTGGCATTTGCCGAATTCAGCACTTCGCGTCTCATGCAGTCGCACGACGCCCGTCTGGTGATAAGCCGGCGCAGCGACATGAAGACAATCGTCGACATTCCGCTGATCAACTATCTGCTTATGTTGAAAAGTCAGGAATTCGCAACAATGGGAAGTCAGGAATTTCTTGACCGCGAAAGCCGCTGGAACATGGTGTTCTTCCTTGACAACACCGGCAGCTGGATACGCACTTACATCAAAATCAACGACTGGGTGGTTCGCATCAATAACGCGGAATTGTAATGAATCTCAGAAAAAGATACAGACAGATAGCCGCACTGGCATTCGCCGCATTCCTCACGGGCTGCGGCAACGACATCCCTTCCGTGCCGGAAGATTCCGGTATGGAAGGCACAGGCAACGTGACGCTATCGCTCAACATAGCTTTGTCGGAATCGGGAATAGGCGCGAAAACACGCGCGCCGTTCCCCGATTCGGATGACCTCACTTTCGAGGGTCCCGTGTCAGACTATGAGAAACTGCGCACACTGCGCGTCGTGATAGTGCACGCGGGAGAGGAGAAGACAGGTGTCGTGGAGCACAACCGCATGGTGCTCGTCGAGCCATCCACCGGGGCGATACTCAATGACGACCTCAGGTTCAAGGTGTCGAGCGGCGAGAGGAAACACATATACCTTTTCGCCAACGAAGCCGCAGTCTCCTACGACTTCTCGTCAATAGCCGAAGGTGAACTCTTCCCGAAAACCGAAGTCGAGTCCATAAGACTCTCAAGGAAATCCAACGCTTCCCTGGTCGACAACAGCGCCAGCTCGGTGGAGAAAAGCTTTATACCGATGAGCGAGATGTTCGAGATAGATGTTCCCGTACCTGAATCGCCGGTGGATTTCTTCAGGACAGAACACCTCTTCGTGACCAGATCCGCGATAAAGTTCTCTTTCCATTTCTCTGTTGCCGAAGACTATCCTTCGGAAGGAGTATCAGTTACCGGCATAAAGCTCTACGGTCTTGCCGACGAATGCTACTATCTGCCACGCAACACCATGTACGACCCCGGGAAATACGCCGTTTCAGGCAATCCATCCGGGGGGCGCTTCATCACGGCGTTCGAGACTCCCGCCGACACACCTTTCTCCGATTACATGTTCGCTCCGGTCTCCCCCATCGAGATAAAGCCGGGCATGGAAGCCACACTCTCTCCCTACGTCTATTTCCCGGAATCAAAACAGGACGGACAGAAACATTTCCGGCTGTCTGTTGCGCTTGACAACGGCACAGAACTGCTCACGCCACGCGATCTCACCCTTGACGAGATTCCGAGAAACACCCACGTGAAAATAAACATCGAAATGAAATCGACAGATGCCAAAGCATCAGTCACCCTTCTCCCTTACACAGGCATCAGTCTTGAGCCAGACTTCGGACTCTGATCAGGCTGATTCCGGAACATAATGATTATCTCGATGAAGAATATCCTCAAAACACTCTGCATACTTTCCTCAGTGCTCCTGTCGGCGGCGGTGACATCCTGTGTTGACGAGCGTCTTTACGTAGACCCTGAAATCGGCGAAGGGGAAGCGACTCTGACAGCATCGGTGGTGTTCAGCCCCGTGCGCGATGTGCTCAGAGGTACCCGTGCCTCGGGAAACGCGCTCAAACATGTCAACACTCTCTGCGTGCTCTTTTACGACAGTGAAGGAAACCTTGCCATGAAAGTGCCGCAGGAGAAACTCCTCGGTCTTCAGATTGAAAACAACAACAATGCCATGGCACCCGACACACCGGGCGACGGCGGTCATCAGGCGGAAAGCGACACTCCCAAGGCTACATTCTCGATCGCCGGCATACCATTCGGCAGATACCGCATATATGCGGTGGCGAATATGGGAGACCTTGAGGGATACGATGTCTCGACAGAAGAACTTCTGAAGAACACACCGCTCATCTGGAACGAAGACGACATATCCGCCAACGACCAGATGTTCGGATATTTCACAGCCGCCGACAACCAGTCGAGCCAGGGTTTCGACGCTCCCCTTCTGGCAATCAACCGCTCAATGTATCCGCTCCACGCGTGGCTGAAAAGAGCCGCGTCAAAAGTGACCGTCAACGTCGACGGCAGCGGGCTTTACGACAACGTGCAGGTATGGATACATTCCGTGCAGGTGCGCGACATCCCGCGCTACTGCTATCTTGGAGCTGACCATTCGGTTTCCGCCCACCTTATCTCGGAGGGTGAATACATAACCTATTCCACAGTCGGCGGACAGACAGGCAAGACTGTGACCAAAGCTGATCCGATAATGCTTGAGAACGCTCATGCCGAAAACGCCGAAGCACTCTACTTCTACGAGAACATGCAGGGCGAGGGACAAAACAAGCATCAGAGCTGGGACGGCGGCGAATCCATAAAATTCCCGAACGGTAACACCCCCGGCGACCAGGGGTTCAAAGACGGCAAAGAGGCAGGGACCTATGTCCAGGTATCGGGTTATTACAAGAACTCCGAGGGGGAGGGACCGATCATCTACCGCTTCATGCTCGGCAAGGACACCGAGACAAACTACGACGCACAGCGCAACTACCATTACAAGCTGACGCTGAAGCTCAAAAACAACGCCAACGACAACGACTGGCACATTGTCTACGATCCGGAGCCCGCGATCATCGCCCCCAACCCATACTTCATCTCCTATACTTACGACCAGAGCATGAACATACCTCTGAAAATAGTAGGGAGACGTCTGATATCGCTCCGCGCCGATATTCCGGAAGACGAGATAAACAAAAACAGCTGGCATGCCATAAATCCCGATGGCTCAAAACCTGTTCCGACACCATACTGGGACAAGGCAACCGACAATCCGGGACCATGGAACGGCTTCCTGTCGCTCCGCAAGACCCGTGCCGCCGTTGTGCAACCCGTTGGGGACGCATACACATACAACAAAACCTACTGGGAGCACAACAATCGCGGATGGCGGGAATATGACACCTCTCTCGGCAAGCATATCGATGCAACCGACGGAGATTACACCATCACCACAAACGGCGGCGGTGAATGGGAAGCACGCATTCCACTTTTCACACGCTCGAAACAGCTTGTTCCGACCACAGGCTACACAGGCAACAACCCCTACGTGGCATACCGCCGTCAGGCAAGCATCGTCTTCACCGCAAAAATCGAAGACGCGCAGGGCGCTGTCCGCACTGTAAAGACCCCTGTGAAAATCCAGCAGATGCGACGCATTGTCAACCCGACCGGAATCTGGAGAAGCGAGGATTGTGCAGATCCCTTCCATGTAGTGATGATGGTTCAGGAGGATGAGGAAGCGACCGAATTCAAACCTCAGGAATCGGTAGGTCCGTGGGTTGCCGTTGTAAAGAACGGCGACTGGTTCGACCTTGAGCCGACTGAAGGCAAGTCGCAGAAAAACCCGGATGGCACGATATCAGGGAAATCCGGCTCAACAGTAGATTTCACATTCCGACCCAAAGGCACGACATCCACACCGAGGTCGGGAATAATCAAGATCTACTATAACAACTACACCTGCATTCACCTCATATTCGTAAGACAGGGATACGCACCCGTATCGTTCCCCGGCTCAAGCACCAAGTGGCACAGCTTCAACCTTGTCACTCCCACCGAGGAGACAGCGGACCCGGTTATCGAAGGCTCATATTTCAGGCAGTTCAATACCGAATTCCCGATTGCAGCCTCCAACAATACAGCGGAATGGTTCGACAAGAACGGGGCATCGCGTTATTTCGCCATCGCCGGTTCGTCGGATTCTAAAAAATGGGATGACATCAGGACTTCTAAAACAGCATGGAACACATTTACAATTAACGGCAAGACATGCCGTCTGCCGAAAAAAGCGGACTTTGACGCCATAACCGACAACAGCAATACCATATACGGTTACGGAGTGCTCTATACAGATCAGTCTTCCACAGTTGCCGAAAGCGTAAAAGACGCATATGAGGCACGCGATGCAGGAAACCTGAACGGCAAAGGAATGAGGGGAGTATTCGTCTGCGACACAATCACCGGCACAAACCTCTTCTTCCCTATCGGAGCTTCAGGCTACGGCAGGTTCAAGCAGCTTTCCCCGACGGAAAGATACAACCGCCAGAGAGCTGGCTGGGCTGGTGTGGTCCAATATGCCAACAGATACAAGTACTTCCCCGAAACAGATACAGACGGAGCAGCAGGATATCCTGTTAGATACAAGCCTCTTTTTTGGGATTTATGGGAGCGTCCCGGTGCCCTATATTGGCTGGCAGATGATGAAGACGGGAAACATCATGGTCTTGACATCAATTATTACACATACGACTTCAATGTCGGCACTCACGACAATCTCGGCATAGGAAAATGGGATGACTGGGCAGGTGGTCCCGACCCGTCGGGAACCGATGCGATCCTTTTGCGTCTTGTCGAGGACTGACGAAAAAGACATGTAATGTGTAAGAACATTCAACGACATCTATAAAAAAACACCTTAATCTTCTAATCGTTAGAAATCATTTATATGGCAGTGTGAGATTGCGAAAACTCACACTGCCAACGTTTTACACCTCCATAAAGGCAACCTGCCTTTTTAGGGAAGAAAATTTTTTCAAAAAAAATCGCATTTCGACCTATAGATTTTTTTTTGAGATGCGACATATATAGTAGAGGCATACGAATTCCTGTCAACAAGGATTCGATGGAAACAGACAACCGAAAAACAAAAACAACAAATAATAACTTAAAATCATTTCTACAAGGAGGCATTCTCCTTCTACAACCCCGACCTGCGTGACTTCGTTGTAGAACCGGGCAGCTTCACCATCTCCGTCGGCAACTCTTCCGACAACCTCCCCCTCTCCGGCATGATTGACCTATAAACAAGCATCTTCATATAACATTACAGACTCCCCGGTTGCCAAATCCGGCACCCGGGGAGTCTGTAATATATAATAATTCCCTTTGAAGGTAAGATTTTCCTCTTGCCGCTATTAAGAAACTTTTTATATTTTCAAGAATTGACTTATAAATCAATTTATTTTACTATTTTTGCAATAATTTATAAGACCGAGGTGTTATATGAATAGATTTTGGAACGTATTTCGAACCCCACAGCTCTAACGATTTCAGGCAGAATCAAGAGGGCGGCGGTAAGAGTAAAAAATACAATACAGGCTATTTACCGGTTAAATGCTGGGGATCAAGCAAGCCTTCTCTTGTCAGAATATATGCTATTGAATTGACGAAAAGTTGTTATATCATAATCTATGGAGGGATAAAAATCAATTTAGACACCAATTCTTGTCCGGATATTGATAGTGCCGGCAAAGAAACGGTGCTCGAAAAAGAAATTCGCAAACGAGTCCTTACAGTTTGCAGTTTCCTGCAAGAAAAAGGAATCATAGATCCGGAGGGACTAAAACAATTTATGGAGGAGAATGATGAAGATTGATTTACACAGGCTCGAACAAGTGGCAGTAGAGGAAAGCAAAGCCGAACGGACAATAGCCATGGATAGAAAAGATAACGGAGACATGTATAAGGCTTCGTTCCGTATTGCCATGAAAATCAAGAGAGCATTACGCATTAAGCATATGACCCAGGCTCACCTTTCGGAACTCATGGGTGTCGATCCTGCTATTGTCAGCAGATATCTTTCCGGAAAAGCAAATATGGAATTGAAAACGATTGTGAAAATCGAAAAAGCTTTAGATATCAATATCATTGACAGAGAGATTTCACCAAATTACTGAATTACAAGCAGATTCCGCTGTTCTTGGACTTACCGACATATGGTTGAGTTATGAAGCTTGTAATGGAAGATGGCACTAATCTTATTTATTTGATTATTTTAGAGTATGATTAAAAAAATTAACAATCCGACTGCAGGACAACTCAGTATATTGTTGCTGCCCTTAATGGCAGTATGCATTTTATCAGCCGTTACAAGACATATATCCTCATGGTCCTTATGGATAGGCATAGCCTCTCTGGTTGCTTATTACATTGCAATGTCTTATTTCTGTATCCGTCAGCGATGTTACAAGTTGTTGCTGATCAGCCTTGCGATGGGACTTACTGCAGGTTGCTTTCTATATGCAATCTGGATATTATAAAGGCATTACTATAATCTCCGCAATATTCACACGGCACTCAATTTAGAAGCTGTTTAAAAATAAACTATTTTTTAAACAGCTTCTAATTTTTTTTGGATGCTGCAGGTATTTTCACTACATTTGCAACAATCGTGTATGTTTATGTCACAACTCAACCAATTCCACGTATAAATTATGGTGTATTATATCAATATCGGCTCTAACCTCGGAAACAGACTCATGAACCTGACACGCGCAGTGTCCGCAATAGAGAAAAAATTCGGATGGTTCGAACTCTCCCACCATATCGAATCCGAACCGTGGGGGTTCGATTCCAAGAACAAATTCCTGAATGTGGGCATGGCGTTCATCTCCGAAATGCAACCGATGGAAGTCCTGGCTGCGCTGCAGGAAATCGAGGCTTCAATCAACACGGAGAAGCACAGAAATCCCGACGGCTCATACAAAGACCGTGTTCTTGATATTGACATAATGGATGTGGAGGGTATCATCATGGACACCCCGGAACTGACAATCCCCCACCCTCACCTCAACGACAGACCTTTCTTCCTCGAACCTTACAACGAGCTTAAGAACTTAATCAACAATAACAGCTTATGAAGAATCTGCTACTCACGGCGGTCTTAGGATGCGCCGCCATCACAGCCTCGGCGGAATCACCCCGATGGCTGCGCAATGTCGCAATTTCTCCCGACGGGGCTACAGTCGCCTTTACTTACAAGGGCGATATTTTCACGGTTCCGGTGAAGGGAGGCAAAGCCACCCAGCTAACTTCCAACCCGGCTTACGACACCGCACCGATATGGAGTCCTGACGGCTCGAAAATCATTTTCTCCAGCAACCGCGAGGGTTCAATGGATATTTTTTCCATCAACGCATCAGGCGGCACTCCGGTAAGACTGACCACCAACAGCGGATCGGAGACCCCGATAGCTTTCCTCAATGACCACGAGATTCTTTTTTCGACCTCAGGCATGCCCTCCAGGGAGTCTTCACGCGCTCCGTTCCTAAACCAGACCTGGAAACTCGACATCTCCGAACCGGGATTGCGCCCGCAGCTCTTCCTCTCACTTCCGATGGGAGCTGCAAGCGTGTCGGAATCAGGCAAAGTGCTCTATCAGGACAAGAAGGGTTTCGAGAACATATGGCGCAAGCATGAGCGTTCTTCCGGCACATCCGACATATGGCTCTACGACAACGGCAGATTCACCCAGCTGACAAAATTCAACGGACATGACCTCAACCCGGTCTGGAAGGCAGACGGAAATTCCTTCTTCTTCATCAGCGAGGAAGACGGCACTCTCAATGTGTATGAGGCAACCGCAGACGGCAAAAGCAAGAAACAGCTGACCAGGTTTGCCAAACACCCGGTGCGCCACCTTTCCGCCGCCGGCAACGGCACACTCGCGTTCTCATGGGACGGTGACATATACACAATGCGCCCAGGCAGCGAGCCACAGAAACTCGCAGTGGAAATCATCGCCGACCAGTATGACGGAGACCGTGTGAAGTATTTCACCGACCGCGGCGCCACGACCATGGCAGTCTCTCCCTCCGGCAATGAGCTTGCTTTCGTTATACGCGGCGATGTATACGTGACAGATGCCAAATACAAGACTACCAAGAGAATCACCGACACTCCGGCACAGGAACGTTATGTGTCTTTCTCAAAAGACGGACGCACACTTGTATATGACTCTGACCGTGACGGCTATTGGCAGCTTTTCACCGCAACTATCAAGAATCCGGACGAGAAACAGTTCGCCTACGCAACCGAGATTGTGGAGGAACCGCTCTACAAATGCGCCACAGCGGCACAGCAGCCGGTTTTCAGCCCGGACGGAAGCAAGATCGCCTTCCTTGAGAACCGTACCGAGATACGCGTGATAGACCCCAAGACAAAAAAAGTGAACACCGCGCTCGACGGCAAATACAATTATTCATATACCGACGGGGATGTCTCTTTCTCATGGAGTCCCGACAGCAAATGGCTTCTTGCCGACTATATCGGCATCGGCGGATGGAACAATACCGACATCGCCCTTGTAAAAGCTGACGGCACGGAGGTGATAGACCTCACGGAAAGCGGCTATTCAGACGGCAACGCGAAATGGGTGCTCGGTGGCAAGGCAATAACCTACCACACCGGCAAATACGGCATGAAGAGCCAGGGCTCATGGGGTAATCAGGGCGACATTCTCATGATGGCGCTCGATGGCGAGGCTTGGGACAATTTCAATGCCACCGAAGAGGAAATCGCTCTGATGGAGAAGGCAGAGAAAGAGAAAAAAGAGAAAGAGGAGAAAGCCAAGGAAGGCAACAAGAAGGATAAGAAAAAAGGTAAGAAAGACGACAAGAAAGATGACAAGAGCAAAGATCTCACTTTCGACCTTGCCAACCGCAAGCACCGCATGGCACGTCTTACCGGCAGTTCGGCATTCGTTGGTGATTACTTCATGAACCCCAAAGGCACCAAATTCTATTACGTGGCACGCGCCACCGAAGGAGGCTATAACCTCATGGAGCGTGACCTCAAGAAGGGCGACACCAAAGTGCTTATAAAGGGTGTCAGCGGCGGAATCGAGACTGACGCAAAGGGTGAGAACATCTTCCTTATCACCGGCAGCGGTCTCAAAAAGATAGACCTTGCCAAGGGGTCAACGGAAAACATCGAGTTCGAGGCTCCCTACGACCGCAAGCCTTCGCTTGAGCGTGAATACATTTTCGACCATATGGTGCGTCAGGTGAACGACAAATTCTACGACAAAAACATTCACGGCATCGACTGGACAGGATATGGCGAGCACTACCGCCAGTTCCTCCCCTATATCAACAACAACGAGGACTTCTCCATTCTCATGAGCGAAATCCTCGGAGAGCTCAACGCATCGCACACCGGCTCGGGACACAGCGCAGGCGGCGCCTCTCTCCAGACAGCCGAACTCGGAGCATTCTTCGACCCGGCATACGAGGGCGATGGACTAAAGGTTACGGAAGTGCTTCCCCGTGGTCCTCTTGCCGCCAGGAAAGTTAATGTAAAACCGGGTGATATCATCATGTCGGTTGACGGCAAAAAAATCGAGGCAGGAAAAGACTACTATCCGCTTCTCGAAGGGAAAGCGGGCAAGAAGACCCGTCTGGAAATAAGACGTGCCGACGGCAAGACGGATTTCGCAGAAATCAAGCCTATGCAGAAATGGTATCTTTCCGACCATCTTTACAAACGCTGGGTTGAACACAATCAGGCTGTAGTCGATTCCCTCTCCGGAGGCAAGATCGGTTACGTGCATGTAGAAGGGATGGACGGCAGCAGCTATCAGACCGTCTACGACCAGCTTCTCGGCAAATACCGCAATTGCGATGCGGTAATCGTCGACACCCGCTTCAACGGCGGCGGCTGGCTCCACAATGACATCGCGCTGCTTCTTGGCGGCAAGGAATATGTGAGATTCATGCCTCGCGGAAAATATATCGGTTCCGAACCGTTCTCGCAATGGACAAAACCCTCGGTGATGCTTGTGAACGAAAGCAATTACAGCGACGCGCACGGCACACCGTTCGTCTACCAGACTCTTGGAATCGGCGATGTGGTAGGCGCTCCTATCCCCGGCACGATGACCGCCGTATGGTGGGAGACACAGATTGACCCGAGTCTCTATTTCGGCATTCCGCAGGTGACAAGCGTCGACATGCAGGGCAACGTACTTGAGAACCATCAGCTCAATCCGGACGTGCTTATCTACAACAACCCCGCCGACGAACTCAGCGGCAACGACGCACAGCTCGCAGGAGCAGTGAAACATCTTCTCTCAAAGACTGCAAAAAAATAACCTTCGCGACAATATAGTTAAAAAATTAACGTTTAAATAACTATAGTTTAAAATTATTATATGTGAAGAAAACACCCCGGCGGTCACACAGACCTTCGGGGTGTTTATTATTCAAATGGCGGCAAAGTCATCGGCAGGGGTAAAGCCGTCAGGCTCCACATAAAGACAGAGAACGTATCTGCCCGACGCTCCGGCACCCTCATCTGTGAGACGCACCGTCACATAGTTTCCCATGTAGTCGCCCGCCAGCTCGAAAAGAGAGTCCGAGCCTGAGATCACCGCAAGCGTCATGCCTATGTCTTTCATCTCCTGAAGGAGACATCCGCAAAATTCAGCCTGTCTGCGGTTCATGTCCTCCCTGTTTGATATTGTATAAGGGAAGAGGAAAAAGAAGCCGAAATTCGCCACGGAATCACGCTCTATGGAGGCGATGGCGGAGACTTGCGGCACAATCATTCCATAATAGCTGAGACAATACCCCTCAGAACTGTCGAGCCACATGCCGTTGTCCTCCTCCGACGGTGAGAGATTGAATTCAGACACGCATCCTCCGAGGAGCTCTGCTTTCGAGCATTCCGGCGACAAAGCGCCGTAGACCTTTGTCACCAGATCTTCCGCCGTTATGCTTTTAACATTGTTACGGGCATATGCCGCCGTTGACGACAATGACATTATGATAATTACTGCAAGTGTTCCTACCATCGTTTTCATAGCGATATGCAGGCGAGGATTGATTGACACGCCTGTGACAATATAACCGCGCCAAACATCAGTTGGTTGCGAATAAAATGTTAAAAAGAAAGGGAATCGCATGATTCCCTTTCTTTTTAACATTTTCCACTTGAGTGGATATATTCGGAAGCAGGTTTATTTGAAACGACGGTTGCCTTCGAGGGCGGGCTTGCCATCGGCTTCTGCAACGCTGCCGTTCTTTTTGCTGTTGCGAGCCATGATTGAATAAGCTATCGGAGCTGCGCAGAAAAGAGAGCAGAATGTACCGACAACCACACCGAAGATCATGGCGAATGTGAACGAACGGATTGTGTCGCCACCGAGGAAGAAGATGCAGAGGAGCACCAGCAGAGTGGAGAACGATGTCATCACCGTACGTCCCAATGTCTGGTTCAGAGACTTGTTGAATGTCTTGAAGCGATCCTCTTTCGGATAGATGCCGATCATCTCGCGCACACGGTCGAACACAACCACTGTGTCATTGATCTGATAACCGATGATTGTAAGCACGGCAGCGATAAACGACTGGTCGATCTCCATCGAGAAGGGAAGGAAGCCCCAGCAGATGGAGTAGAAGCCTACGATGAGGAACGCTGTGAGTGCCACCGCACATACGGCACCGACCGAGAAGGCGATGTTGCGGAAACGGAGAAGGATGTAAAGGAACATGCAGACAACCGCAATTCCCAATGCCCACGCCGCGTCGCGTTTCATGTCGTCGGCAACTGAAGGACCTACCTTCTGAATCGAGATGATACCGTGGCTTTCATCAGACACGGAGAAAGCATCCAGACTCATTGTCTGTCCGTTTACAGTAAGCTCGTCTTTAAGACCCTCGTAAAGTATGGAAGCCACCTCGTTCTCGATGCCTTCCGACTCCTCGGCGATCTTATAGTTTGTGGAGATGCGAAGCTTGGAAGGATTGTCGATATTGATCACGGCTACCGAGACAGTAGGATCGTTTGCCTTTGTCTGGAAGAGGTCGAGAAGCTTTTCCTGCACTGCCTGACGGTCTACATCTTTCTCAAACTGCACCACATAGTTGCGACCGCCTGAGAAATCGATACCCTGGTTCATGCCCCGGATCGCAAGCGAAGCGATGCTGACGACTATCAGCGCGATCCACACTGCGGCAGCAGCCTTCGACTTGCCCATGAAGTTGACCTTCGGGTTGGTAAGGAAGTTGCGGCTGAGAGCTGTGGTGAATGTCATGTTCGCGCAACGACCGTTCTTGGTGATAAGGTCAAACGCGATGCGTGTCAGGAACACAGCTGTGAAGAACGAGCAGACGATACCGATAATCAAAGTGGTTGCAAAGCCCTTGATGGGACCGGAACCGAAATAGAGAAGAATCACACCGGTGATGACCGAAGTAAGGTTGGAGTCAAAGATTGCCGAGAAGGCATTGCCATAACCCTCGGCAATAGCCTGACGGAGTTTCTTGCCGCTCTTGAGCTCTTCCTTGGTGCGTTCGAAGATAAGAACGTTGGCATCGACCGCCATACCGAGAGCAAGCACGATACCGGCTATACCGGAAAGCGTGAGCACTGCCTGAAGCGATGCGAGGATACCGAGTGTGAAGAAGAGGTTGAGGATAAGACCCACATTAGCTACAAGACCGGGAATCCAGCCATAGTATGCCACCATGAGAATCATGAGAAGAATAATCGCCACGATGAAGGAGATGAAACCCATCTGAATTGCCTCGGCACCGAGACTCGGACCGATCACGTTGTTGCTGACAACATTCACCTTCGCCGACATTTTTCCTGACTTCAGCACGTTTGCAAGGTCATTTGCCTCTTCCGGTGTGAAATTACCCGTTATCTGAGAGCTTCCGCCCGTGATCTCATTGTTGACATTGGGGAATGAATATACATGCTCGTCAAGCACAATGGCGATGGGACGACCGATGTTGTTGCGGGTGATGGTAGCCCATTCCTGCGCTCCGCGGTCGTTCATCTTCATGTTGACCATGTTACCCTGCATGTTGTCATATTCCGAAGAAGCCGATGTGACGGCATCACCTTCAAGCACAGCATCACCCTTTAGCGCGATAAGCTCCCAGTAACCTACTGTCTTGTCATCGCCGTTGTCTTTCTTGACAACGTTTCCGTTGGCGTCTGTCACAGGGAACTCAGCCTGCTTCACAGACCACATCAGAGAGAGGTCTGACGGAAGAGTGCGCTTTGCAAGCTCTGTGTTCATCACAGAGTCAACAAGGTTCTTGTTGGCGGGAGTCACCATACCCACAATCGGAGAACCGGCACGCTGCGGACCGCCGAGGAGTTCGATTACATTGAGGTGGTTTACAGTGTCTTGCTGTGCGAAAGCGGCGGCGAAGCGCTGGAGATCACCAAGAATCTCATTATAGTTGTAAACTTCGAAAAACTCGAGGTTTGCGCTTGATTTCAGAAGTTCGGTAACACGTTCCGGTTCTTTTACACCGGGAAGCTCAAGAAGGATCTGACCGTTCTTGTCCTGAAGCTTCTGGATGTTTGGAGCCACGACTCCGAACTGGTCGATACGAGTGCGGAATATGTTGAACGCAGCGTCTACCTGACTGTCTACCTGCTTCTCCAGAGCGGAAGTCACCTCTTCGTTGGAAGCGTTTGATTTCAGATTACCCATGTATTCGCCTTCACGTACGAAAAGGCTTGCCATGACGCCGGGCTGTATGTAGGAAGCCACGCGCGACACGAAATCCTTGTCACTGCCCTTGCCGCCGTCTGCCTCGGCTTTCTTGATGGCAGCGTTGATCTGGGCGAGCTGGGCGTCGCCCGACGCATACTGGCGAAGGATGTCGGGAACCGATATCTCAAGAACCACATTCATACCACCTTTCAGGTCAAGACCGAGACCAACCTCCATCTTGCGAACCTGATTGTAGGTGTACCACAGATAAACTTTCTCTTTGTCGATTGAGTCGTTGAATTGCTTCAGACTTTGTTTGTAGACATCATTGGTCTCGTCGCTGGTCTTGGCGGTCATGGCTGCGAACTCTTTCGCTTTCTTCTCATAATGGGAAGTGACGAAGCTGAAAGAGATGTAAAAACCACAAATCAATACCAGAAGGATCGCAATGGTGCTGATAAACCCTTTGTTCTGCATTTCGATTTTGTTGTTATTTTATTATTTTTATTAATTCGTTTCTATGATGATATTCCACGGAAACATGTCGCAAAACCGACAGTTCCTGTGGAAAGTCTATTTTTCATCTTGCAAATATACGGCTTTTTTTTGATGTTTTGAGCATTCACGGCATAAATTTACTTTTTCCGCCCGCATTTCTCAATAATTTTGCTTATTTTTGAACTCTTTTAAGAAAAACGCCTGCCGTACGGAAGCCGCGGGCTCCCGTATAAACACGAGAGGCGTTGAAAACCACGAATCAGGCGAAAATATGATAAAGTTTAAGCGTTATCTCTCTCCCGACACATACGGAATAATCTGCCGGACGCTATCGCTTGCCGCAATCGTAGTGCTTGCGGCGGCATGCGCCAATATCGGAAATCCTTCAGGAGGAGCACGCGATGAGGATCCTCCGTTATTTGTGACAGCCAACCCGCCGCAAGGAGCGCTTAACGTCGACAAGACAAAAGTAACGCTCACTTTCAACGAGCTGGTGAATGTAAAGGACGCGTTCACAAAGGTTGTGGTGTCGCCCCCTTCGCGTCAGGTGCCGAGAGTGGCGTCTGTAGGCAAAAGAGTGACTGTCACTTTCGACTCCCTTATGCCGAACACAACCTACACCATCGACTTCGCCGATGCCATTGAAGACAATAACGAGGCAAACAAGCTACAGGGGTTCGCCTATACTTTCTCTACGGGGGAGACTCTGGACTCGCTGAGGATTTCGGGCATGGTTCTGGATTCAAGAAACCTTGAGCCGCGCCAGGGAATACTTGTGGGCGTGCATTCGAATCTCAATGATTCCGCATTCATCAAGACCCCTCTCCTGAGAGTGGCAAAGACTGATGACAAAGGACAATTTACCATAAGAGGACTCAAGGAGGGGACATACAGAGTTTTTGCCCTTGATGACAAAGACAATGACTATAAGTATGAAAACCCGGAAGAAGACATGGCTTTCTATGAAGTGACCGTCACCCCCGGATCGGAAACCGTCGAAACAACAGATACGATTTTCAATGCCCTTGGAGAAGTTGACACCGTAACAAACCGCATGCGTACGCGATTCCTCCCCAATGACATCCTGCTCAGGACTTTCAATTCGCAGATCCGCCCCCAGTATCTCGCCAAATATGAGCGTATCGACACAACAAAGGTATTCTTTAAATTCAATACACGTGCCGACAATCTCCCTGAACTCAAAGTGGTCAACCCCGCAGGGGAGTCTATTGAAGACGCTGTGATAGAGCGGAGTGCACGGAACGACTCCATAATATACTGGCTTCCCGAACGTCTGGTGCATGCAGACTCACTGCGCATTGCCGCCACATATCTGCGCACCGATTCCACAGGAAATCTGTCCGAAACCACAGATTCGCTGCGGTTCTACTATAATCGTCCGAAACCTAAAAAGGCTAAGAAAAGCGATAAACAGAAGAAGATTTCCGTGGAGGATTCCATCAGGAACATAACTCTTGATGTGTCATTCAAGACTACCCAGCAGGAGGTTTACCTACCTCTTGAGTTTGAATTCGCCACACCTCTCGCCAAACTCGACACTTCGGCATTCCGTCTCGAAGAGATGGTCGACACGCTGTGGAAACCCGTAAAGAGTCCGTTCACGTTTATGCAACGCGACAGTGTATCTCCCCGACATTTCAAAGTGGAATACCCATGGGCGTATGAAACGAAATACAGGCTCGCTGCCGACACTATGGCAGCAATAGGAATATACGGAAAACCGACAAGACCGATTTCTCAGGAATTCAGCACAAAGAAGGAGGAAGACTACTGTTCGCTGACGTTTCACCTTTCAGGACTCGACCCCGCTATACCATCGTTTGTAGAACTGCTTTCAGGAAGCGACGCTATTGTGCGCACGGAGCCTGTGGCGAACAACAGCGTGACTTTCAAGTATCTCTCACCCGGGAAATATTACGCCCGCCTTATCGAGGATTTCAACGGCAACGGGGAATACGACACAGGCAACTATGACCTGCAGCTCCAGCCGGATCTGTCATATTATTACCCCAAGGTGATAAACATAAAGAAAAACTGGGACAAAGAGGAGCAGTGGGATGTGTTCGCTGTTGCAATCGATCAGATGAAGCCTAACGCCATAAAGAAAAACAAACCGGCACAGGACAAACGCAACCGCGAGCAGACTAACGAGAATGAAGAGGAAGAAGAGGAAATGTTCGATCCCACGGCAAACCCCTTCGATCCTAACAGCAAAAACCGCCGCAAGACAGGTGCCTACTGATTCTTACATTAACCTGACAATATAAACAGTATGAAGAAACTTATGACAGCGATAATGGCATGTGGTGTAATTTTCCCCGCAATGGCTGATGACCATGATTACAGACTCATCTGGAGTGATGAATTTGACGTTGACGGTGCCCCCGCCTCTCACTGGAACTATGAAAAGGGTTTTGTGCGAAACCATGAAGACCAATGGTATCAGCCGGAAAACGCGGAAGTAAAAGACGGCTGTCTTGTAATAACTGCACGTCTCGAAGATCGTCCCAATCCGATGCACGAACCCGGTAGCCGCGACTGGCGCAGACAACGCGAGAGGATAAAATACACATCTTCCTGCCTCACAACGTCGGAGAGTTTCAATTATCGCTATGGCAGACTTGAGGTAAGGGCACGGATTCCGGTCACAGGGGGTGCATGGCCGGCAATATGGACACTCGGCAACAAATTCAGCTGGCCGGCAAACGGAGAACTCGACCTGATGGAGTATTATCGCACAAAAGAGGGAGAGCCTATAATACTTGCCAATGCGTGCTGGCTTGGCGACAACAACCGAGACGCCTGGGACAGTGTCCGCGTACCCTTCTCGCATTTCCTGGGAAAAGACCCTATGTGGGCATCGAAGTTCCATGTATGGATGATGGACTGGGATCCGGAGATGATACGCATGTACGTAGATGGAGAATTGCTTAATGAGATACCCCTTTCGCAGGCAAAACATGGCGGCGGAGACTCACATGACGTAAACCCCTTCAGCAACGACCTTAAGGGATTTGGAGACTACATCCTCCTCAACCTCGCCCTCGGTGGCGACAACGGCGGCAAAATCGACGACTCCCAGTTCCCTCTCCGCTACGAGATTGACTACGTCCGCGTCTACCAGAAATTAAATTGAAATCAATTTGCTTTCAGGATACCGCTGTTGATTGTCTTGTCAATGTTGACTTTGTCATGTTTAGTCTTTTTGCCGAAATCGAAATAATAAGACAGCTTCAGATATGCAGACTGGGAGTCTGTTTTAGAATACCGGCGGCTTGAACTATTATAGACAGGTAACAAGATATTCATATCATAATAGGGATGCTTAAGGAAAGGATTGTTGAATCCAACCTCTGCCCGGAACGGACCTTTGGACCATGTCGCCGATATGGAGTATTGCCAGATCGTCTTTACAGTTTCAAGTTCAAGCGAAACCGCTTTCTGAGGTGTGGAGCCACGCAAGAAGATGGCAAAATCCTTGAGGTAAATATTTGCCGATAACGTTGCGTACCAGCATGCCGCGGAAAGGTCTGCCACTCTGGAATAACGGTTATACATGTATCCGCCTCCTGCCTGCATATTGAAAATATTCGAAGGAGTCCATGTTGCGGACAGGCTGCCGTTCAGTTGACGCCATATCCCGTTACCGTCAAATGTCTGCACAAGCATATCCTTCTCAATGAAGTATGAAGGAAGAGGCAGATCATCCGCACCATTATACTGAAGCATTGCCTGAAGGAAGGCGTTTGAATCCGATTCCATACACCCCCATGGCAGTAGTCAGCTTGGCTTGCTTAAGGTCAGGGTTACCCTTTTTCTGTTGAATCATGTCAACTTGTTGGGTTGCCCCGTTCATATATGAAAGTTCCGGATAGGAATTTCCATAGGAGCCGTTAAGCTGTATGAATTGGTTTCTTGCCGGCTTCAAGGTGAACACGATCTGTGCCCTCGGACCAAATTTAGAGACCCTGTCATGCCCATGCTGCCTGTATACCTGAGCCGACATTCCAGGGGTAAGGCGCAATGATGCTATACCCCACAATTGCCGGGCATATTCAGCGAAAAGTATAGTTTCAGATGTCCATAAATGCTGCCAGGAACTGTTTGTGCCACGATAGTCAGCAGAAGAGACATTGAACAATTCAAATAATTTTATTGTCAAGGAATTACTGTTGTTAAAGTTCTTAATATAATTGATATTCCCTTGAAAATTATAGAGATTTTCCAAAGTATTTGACATTGCAGCTTCGTTGTTTTCTGTATAACAGTAATCATAATGGTTGCGTGAAGCCGTCGCGTTTGCCGAAGCATCAATCATCTGATTATGATTCAGTTTAAAATTTCCACTCAAACCGAGGTTGTATTGATAATTCCTTGTAACCGTGTTCTGAGAAGCATCCACCCTCCTATTACCGATCGTATTTCCGGAATATGTAAGCATATAGGATGTGAAATCTTCAGGAGTAGCATTTCTAAGGAAATTGAATGTCGCCCTTAAAGTTCGCCTATCATTTTTATTCCTTATCCTAAACTGGGCATATTGATTGTTGTTGCTCATTCGGGAACCCGCTGTCGCGTAGTTGCGATCTATCGGTTCCAATGGGAACAGTATTGTTTCCTGTTTATCTAACCTATTACCATTAATCTTGTTATAATCAATACCGCCATATAGAGTATACTGAGTATTCTTGTTATAATATCTTGCAGCGAGATTGTAGTCACCGTTAAGATAACCCAGCCGTTGAAGCGCATCTATTGAAACGTAACCACCGGAAGTACGTTTTTTGAGAATTATATTGATACTGGCGTTGTCTCCCGCATATTTACCTGTTGGAGCTTCCATATACTGCACAGATTCCACATCTTCCGGTCGCAATTGCTGCATCTCACGGTAATCGGATTTCATACCATCTATATAGATGGCAACGCTGCCACCGAATGCACGCACAGAACCCTTTGCAACATCCACCGACACACCGGGAATCATAAGATTGTTTATTAAGTCAAACCCGGAACCGGAATGTTTCTTCTGTTGCTTGTCGGGATATATCTTCAATCCATCCGCAGTGCGGATAAACCTGTCTCCGGTCACGACAACCTCATCAAGAGAGGTATGAGTGGTTTTCAGATTCACATTAAGGTTCAAGTTATTGTCATTCGATATTTCGAATGGTATGCTCCGGGATTCATATCCCACACAAGAAAATGAAATTATATATTTCCCGTTTTCAAGCCCGTCAATGAAATACACACCTTTTTCTGTCGTAACTCTACCTTTAATGTATTTTGAATCCTCTGAACTTAAGCGCACCGAAGCATACTCTACTGGCTTGTCAGATTCATCATATACAATACCGGAGATTATTGCCCCTAATCCGCAGACATAAGAGAAACAACAAGCAGGAGCTAATATAAACAATCTCTTAAAGAAACTTTTTCTAAAGAAAGTGAAGATGTGCATAATGTTGATGAGTTTTATAAGGTATTAATCCCAAAATTAATAAAAAATCTTAAAAAATATAGATTCAGATAAAAAAAGAGTCGTCCGAATGAAAATTCGGACGACTTTCATATTGTTACTTACTGTCTTATTCTTTGCACTTGGCGGCGATGAACTGACGGTTCATGCGACCGATGTTGGCAAGCTTGATGTTTTTCGGACATTCAGCTGCACAGGCACCGGTGTTGGTGCAGTTACCGAAACCGAGTTCGTCCATCTTGGCAACCATTGCACGGACGCGACGGTCTTTCTCCACCTCACCCTGCGGGAGGTAAGAGAGCTGGTTTATCTTCGCGGAAACGAAGAGCATAGCCGAACCGTTCTTACATGCTGCCACACAGGCACCGCAACCGATACAGCTTGCCGAATCCATAGCCTCGTCGGCATTAACCTTGGAGATCGGGAGGGCGTTGGCATCCTGTGCACCGCCACAATTGAAGCTAACATAGCCGCCTGCCTGCTGGATCTTGTCGAACGCGTTACGGTCTACCATAAGGTCTTTTATCACCGGGAATGCAGCAGAACGCCAAGGCTCTACAGTGATTGTCTCGCCATTGGCGAAACGGCGCATGTAAAGCTGGCAGGTAGTGGCGCCTGTAGCGGGACCGTGAGGATGACCGTTGACATAAAGCGAGCACATACCGCAGATACCCTCGCGGCAGTCGTGATCGAACACGATAGGCTCTTCACCTTTCTCGATAAGGCTCTCGTTGAGAATATCGAGAGTCTCGAGGAATGAGGTGTCGGGCGTTGTCTCAACATCACTGTAAGTCACAAATGCGCCCTTCTCCTTAGGTCCGGCCTGACGCCACACCTTAAGGTTGACTTTCATTATATTTTCTTCCATTGTTGAATTCTGTTTTAAGGGTTGTTATGACTTGTAGTTACGTGTCTGAACTTTGATTGCCTCGTAGTGAAGCGGCTCTTTGATAAGCTCGGGTGCTTTCTCGTCGCTGCCTTCGTATTCCCAGCAGGAAACGTAGAAATAATCCTTGTCATCGCGGAGAGCCTCACCCTCGGGTGTCTGATACTCTGTGCGGAAGTGACCGCCGCAGCTTTCGTTACGGTTCAAAGCGTCGTAAGCGACAAGTTCGCCCATTGTGATGAAGTCGTTGAGACGGAACGCCTTGTCAAGCTCGATATTCATACCCTCAGTTGTTCCGGGCACGAAAAGATCGGAGTTGAAAGTCTTGCGGATCTCTTTGAGCTTCTCAAGCGCAAGCTGAAGACCCTCTTTGTCACGTGCCATGCCGACGTATTCCCACATGATGTGACCGAGCTCCTTATGGATTGAATCCACAGAGCGTGTGCCCTTGATGTTGAGAAGTTTCGCCTCGGCATCCTCACACTTCTTCTGAGCCTCGTCGAATTCAGGAGTATCAGTCTTGAAGTGGGGAACGGTGATCTGGTCGCTGAGGTAATTCTGAATTGTGTAGGGAAGCACGAAGTAACCGTCGGCAAGACCCTGCATGAGAGCCGAAGCGCCAAGACGGTTAGCGCCATGGTCAGAGAAGTTACACTCACCGATAGCGAAGAGACCCTTGACAGAAGTCTGAAGCTCATAGTCTACCCAGATACCACCCATTGTGTAGTGGATAGCGGGGAAGATCATCATCGGATTGTAATAGTTAACGCCATTCTCCTCACGTGCGAACTCACCCGGGTTAACGTCCGTGATCTCTTCGTACATGTCGAAGAGGTTGCCATAACGCTGACGAACCACGTCGATGCCGAGACGGTTGATAGCCTCAGAGAAATCAAGGAACACGGCAAGACCGGTGTTGTTCACACCGAAACCGGCATCGCAACGCTCTTTTGCCGCGCGTGAAGCCACGTCACGGGGTACGAGGTTACCGAACGCCGGATAACGGCGCTCCAGATAATAGTCGCGGTCTTCCTCAGGAATGTCGCTACCTTTTATTTCACCTTTCTGAAGTTTTACTGCATCTTCAAGCTTCTTGGGAACCCAGATACGACCATCGTTACGGAGCGATTCTGACATAAGTGTAAGCTTTGACTGCTTGTCGCCGTGAACGGGGATACATGTTGGGTGAATCTGAACGAACGCGGGATTTGCGAAGTATGCGCCCTTGCGGTAGCATGCCATGGCTGCGGAGCAGTTGCAACCCATCGCGTTTGTAGAAAGGAAATATGCATTACCGTAACCGCCGGTGGCGATAACTACGGCGTGAGCTGCGAAGCGCTCGAACTTACCTGTAACGAGGTTCTTGGCGATGATACCGCGTGCGCGTTCAACACCGTCCTTGTCCTTGATAAGGACGAGTTCATGCATCTCATAGCGGTTGTAGCTCTTCACCTTACCGAGCTGGATCTGGCGGTTAAGTGAGCTATATGCACCGAGAAGAAGCTGCTGACCTGTCTGACCTTTGGCGTAGAATGTGCGGCTCACCTGAGCGCCACCGAATGAACGGTTGGCGAGGAGACCGCCGTATTCGCGTGCGAAAGGCACACCCTGTGCCACACACTGGTCGATGATATTGTTAGAGACCTCTGCGAGACGGTATACATTAGCCTCACGGGCACGGTAGTCACCACCCTTCACAGTGTCATAGAACAGACGGTAAACGGAATCACCGTCGTTCTGATAATTTTTGGCTGCATTGATACCACCCTGAGCCGCGATAGAGTGTGCACGGCGGGGTGAATCCTGAATACAGAAATTAAGCACGTTGAAACCCATCTCTGCGAGAGTTGAGGCTGCAGAAGCACCTGCAAGACCTGTGCCGACAACGATCACGTCAAGTTTACGTTTGTTTGCCGGGTTTACGAGTTTCTGATGAGCTTTATAGTTGGTCCATTTTTCAGCGACAGGACCCTCCGGGATCTTGGAATCGGCCGGATTCATTACTCTTACTTTATCTGTTGCTTCCATATCGCTAATTACTGGGGTTGTCCGGGCTGGCCGGGAATTTCTAATTCGGGTTTGTTGTCAGCCTGCTCGAGATAATCGAAGAATTTAACTACATTCTCAAGCGACTTGTGCTGCTTGGTCATGTTTTCAAGCTGAGTCTGCATCTGAGGATTGTTTTTCACATAGTCTTTACCCTCGGGAGTGCTGAGCTGCTCGATCTGCTGAGCCTGCTGCTGCTCCATCTGACGGAGACCCATGGAAACCTGGCTGTAGGGAGACATCTTGATCTGCATGCCGAGCTGCGCCATGTCAGGACCGAAATCCTTCTCCATCATAGGCCATACCATATCCTTGTATTGTTCGCGGAGAGCCTCGTTCTTGATGTAATAGTTTTCGTTGGCTCTTACGGTGAAGACGATAGCCTGTGCGATGAAGCAAAGCACCACAAGCGAAGCCCATACGCAAGCCACTTTCTTCAAGCGGGGAATCCAGATATTGTTATCCCAGCCGATAGACTGGAACATCGACCAGAAACCATGGTTGAAGTGGAACCAGAGGGCGATGAAACCGATGATGTAGACAATCGGAGTCCAAACCTCAGAGAAAGCCATCTGGATGAAAAGCGTACCTGCCGCAGGGGGCACAGTGCCGTGATCACCGAGGATCTCAACGAGCTGCATCTTTGCCCAGAACTGGATAAGGTGAACCACGAGGAATGCGAGGATCACGATACCGAGCACGAACATGTTCTTTGACGACCATTCCACGCTTTTGGGAGTCTTGGAGATGGCATAGCGCACGTTACCGCGTGCCTTGCGGTTCTGCACTGTAAGCATCACAGCGTAGATGATGTGGACGATGATGAAGAGAGCCAAGACAGCTGAAGCCGCCAGTGCATACCAGTTTGCGCCTAAGAATTCGCAAACCGAGTTGTATGCTGCGGGCCAGCAGATGGCTACGGCGTTCATCAAACAATGGAAAGTTACGAATAGGACGAGGAATGCACCCGACAGGGCCATTACGAATTTACGTCCTACAGACGAGTTTGATAACCACATAGCAGTTTTAAATTAATTATTAGATTATTTTATTCAGTTTTCTTATCGTCGTCGGCTGTCTCTATTCACCTGCCCCATATTGAAAACAGACAGAGAGGCTACCACAGAACAGTTCTTCTTGCAAATTTATGATTATTTCCGCAATCCGTAAAATTATTAAGGAAATTTTTCTTAAATAATTCAAATTATAGCCATGAAAATAGATTTTTAATGATTAACCGATTGCAGTTTCCGAAATTTTATATAACTTTGCGGTTGCAAACCAGAGCGAGAGTTTCTCCGCAACGGTAACGGCAGGTCTGGTAGCTCAGCTGGATAGAGCAACAGCCTTCTAAGCTGTGGGTCTTGGGTTCGAATCCCAACCGGATCACAGAACAAATCGGCAAGATGCCGCAAATCGCTGAAACCAAGACGGTTTCAGCGATTTTTTTTTGTAATACCCCTATCCGACAGAATATTCCGGCTCTTTGAACGTGCGTCTTACTCCCGACATTCACTCCCGTGTAGCTTACCTCGCAAAACAGGCTGGAGTATCCATCAACTCGTTTATACGCACGGCTGTGGAAAAACAGATTGCCGCCATGCTTTGATATGATTCAAAAGCATCGAACTTCTATCGAAGTTAACAGGATATTATATTAAAACAGTAAGTTGGCGAAAGTCTATTGAATAAAATATTGCCTATTTTGTTCAATACAGAGATACAAATGAATAAAATTAGCTATATTTGCAGTCTAAGAAACTGTTTAAATTTATTTTCGAGGAAGATTGAGAGTTATTTTTGAGGTGATTCCGCGAGTTGAGAAAGGAGAAACCGAAAGGTTTCGACTGCCGAAACTTGGCGGAAGCAGCCAAAAGAACCTCAAAATTCCCGAAAGATTCTTTATAATGTTTTTTTCGTAATAAATTTAAACAGTTTCTAAAACAGATTGCAATGAAAACAACGATACTCAATCAGCGGGCAGAGCGAGATGAACTGATGTCGCGCCCTTATCAGCAACGGCATACAAGGTATGACGCCGACGAACTGTTGCAAAATCCGCTTATCAAACTTATAACCGGGCCTCGCCGAGTGGGCAAATCGGTATTTGCTCTGCTTATGTTGCAGGGCAAGAATTTCGCTTATCTCAACTTCGACGACAATCAGTTGCTTGAAAAGTGGGATGAAGACTTGGCGATGTCAGCACTTGAAGATGTCTATCCAGGCTATGACTTCATGCTGCTTGATGAAGTCCAGAATCTTCCCGGCTGGGATCTTTGGGTCAGTAAGCTCTACCGTCGAGGCAAGAACCTCGTAATCACGGGCAGTAATGCCAATATGCTGAGTCGCGAAATGGCTACCGTCCTTACAGGGCGTTATCTCCAGATCGAGATGCTCCCGTTCAGCCTTGAAGAAACGATGAACTGGAGGAATGTCAGTCCGCAACTGGAAGAACAAGCTGCTCAGGCTATAACGCTTGCTGATGACTATATGCGCAACGGCGGTTACCCGGAAACAATCCCGGCACGTAGCATCACCAAGAGTTATCTTTCGACGCTGTTTGATTCCATCCTGCTGAAAGATGTTGCCAAACGCCATAAGGTGAGGAACACAACCGACCTATATAATCTTGCCACTTACCTGCTCTCCAACTTCTGCAATCCCATATCTGCCAATGACCTTGCCGGAGAGCTTGGGTTGTCAAGCGTTGCAACGACAAAAAAATTCTGTGACTATCTTGCAGAACCATATCTCTTCTTCTACCTGCCGCGTTTCAACAACAAACTGAAATTGATGACCAAAGCACCTAAAAAGGTGTATGTGGTTGACAATGGATTTGTGCAAAGCACCGCATTCAATCACAGCGAGAACCTCGGTCGCCTGCTGGAGAACCAAGTGTTTGTCGAATTGCTGCGCCGTGGCTATATTCCCGGACAAACACTGTTCTATTACCGCACACGCAACGACAAAGAGATCGACTTCGTTACCCGCAAAGGCACAAAAGTCGAGCAACTGATCCAAGTCTGCTACGACATGACCTCCGAGAAAACCCGCAAACGCGAACTCAACGCCCTCGTCGAAGCCGCCGAAGAACTCCACTGCGAGAACCTTCTTGTCATCACCAACGACCAACAGGAATACATCAAGTGGAAAAATAGCACAATTAAAGTTGTCAATATCGGTAATTTTTAATCCGATGTATTACCCAATTTGGACGTATTTCATTACCCAATTTAACGATATTTGATATGCAAAATAGCAAGAAGACATGAACCTTAAATGCCCAATCATGGGAGGGAAGAACATTGAAATAAGACGTTGAAAAATCAAATGATTTTCAACGTCTTCTATTTTTGCCAGCTCCGAAATAATAAATCCGCACCAAGACAGGCGGCGTTGCGCAATGGAGCGCAACGCCGCCTCTCTGTTTTTGTGTTTGTGGCGGTCAATCTTTGGCGGCGACAGTGCCTTTGTACTGGTGGAGGAGGTTGAAACGATGGGTATTTCCATCGGATAGTCCTATGTCGTAGCCGCCACTGCGCTTGCAGATGCTGACGGCTTTCAGTTCACTGAAGTTCTTCGCTATATATCTGCGTATCGCTCCGGGAACCAACCCTTCGGGAAGTTCTTTCTTTCCGCAGTCTACGGAGGTCCATTTCCCCTTGTTACTGAATTCAATCTTGATTCCGTTCGACAGCCGCACATCGTAATCTGTCTTTTTCAACAGGTGCTTGTCGACCTTGATCATACTTACCTTCGCTTTCGGAAAGTATTCCGTAAGCATGGTCTGAGCCTCCTCGGGAAGCTCGCTGCGTTTGAGGGTGTATTTGTCGAAAATCGATGCGTTCGCTGCCGTTACAGCCATAAGCGCCGCCATAAGTGTAAGCAATAGTTTCTTCATACCTAAATAAATAATGTTTTAATCCTCTCTTTAACGCCAAAACACGACCGGTATGATTTATTTTAATCATCTTTACAGCTTATAAGCACGCGTTAACACATTCGATACGCCTTGATCTGCGAATCCTACAGGTACGCTTCAAATTTTAATATAGATACGCCGGCGGTAGAGCGGGAGTGCCACAAGACCGCAGACAAGCATCAGCGAGACTGCGTATATCGCCGATGCGAGTTCAGGAACAACGCTCCAACCTAAAATCCAGTCATAAATCACCTGTCTGGCATGAGTCGCACCAAGAATTATCCCCGCTATGTCTCCCAATACATACAGAAACAGTGGATTGACGCCGAAAGATTCGAAGAAAGCCATTCCCTTCCGATAACCTTTCACATCAGTGAAATATGATATAGCTGCAAGCAAAGCTGCCGCCATTCCGCAGGTAATCAACACATAACTCGGACTCCATATGCGTTTGTTCTCCGGCAATATGCCGCTGAGAATGAAACCTCCGACAAGCAGCAACGCCGCTACAACGAAGAGTTTCAGAAGACGCACCTCAAGACTCTCCTTTCTCATCAACAACGCACCGCAGCAAAAGCCTATGACCGTATGGGCGATAGCGGGAACGGTTCCCAGTATACCTTCCGGGTCTACCGGGCGTTTAGTATACAGAAAGCCTTCGGACAGAAGGAAGCGGTCAACCACGGCATTCACATTGCTAAGGTCATTCTCATAACCATTGAAGAGAAGCAATATCGCACCGTAAACAATCAGCAGAGCAGCTGCCGTCACCCCCATTGCCCTGCGGCTCATGGAAAGAGCCATCAGCGACACCACTCCGTAACACAAGGCTATGCGCGTAAGCACACCGGTGAGCCGCAGGTGCCCGAAATCAAGCCACCCCTTTCCGTAGCAGACATTCGCAAACCAATGTATCGCCCAGCCTATCAGCATTATCAGCACAGTGCGTCTGAAAATCTTACGCAGCGATACAGATGACGGGGCAAAACCGGTTTTCGCCAATGAGATGTATGTTGTCACACCCATAATAAACAGAAAGAAGGGAAACACCAGATCGCATACCGTTATCCCGTTCCATGCGCTATGTCCGAGATGTCTGTAGCTTTGCGGTCCTCCACCATTGTTTACTATGATCATGCAGACGATAGTCATTCCCCGCATGATGTCGAGAGAGAGAAGACGTTTGGTTTTCATTGTGTTATTTATTGGTAAAATTCAAGTTCGCCCCCTTTCACCATATCCTTGTGGGATATGCGGTCAGCCGGGATTTTTCTGCCGTTGAGACGCACTCCTTTCACGAGGTCTTCTCCCCCTTTCTCAAGAGTAGCGGCGGGTGCGGTTATTACAAAGGGTTTTCCGCCCTCCGGCGTGATTGTGATCCGCTCGAACAGAGGTGACGACAGATAATAGTCAGGCGTAGATGGTGCCACCGGATAAAAGCCCATCGCCGAGAACACCAGCCACGCCGACATCTGTCCGGCATCGTCGTTTCCCGACAGACCGCCGGGAACATTCAGATATTCCGTATCAATTATATGGCGCACGTGTCGGCGCGTTTTCTCCGGCGAGCCGAGGTCGTTGAAGAGATAGGCAACCTGATGACACGGCTCGTTGCCGTGCCAATAACGCAGCTCGCTGAACATGGAATCAAGCTTCGCCTCCGCCCTCTTCCTGCCTCCGAGCATAGAGAACAATCCCTCGGTATCGTGAGGCACATACCATGTGTAATGGCATGGGGCACCTTCAGTAATGGCAGGATTGAATGTGAAAGGATCGGTTCCGGAGACAAACCTGCCGTCGGCATGACGACCGTTGGCATAACCAAGCACCGGGTCAATCACATTCTTCCAGTTGCCGGAGCGGCGGAGCAGTATCTTTTCGTCATCTTTTTCCTCCAACAAGGATGCTATGCGGGACAGAGCGAAATCATCAAAGGCATATTCGAGTGTCCTTGAAGTCTGTTCGCGCTGATGAAACGCCTCCCTGACTCCATCCTCCACCGGTATGTATCCGTAACGCATATAGCTTTCAAGCGCGCGACGTCCCATGCCGTCGGCATATTCCTCTTTAGTTGCAGGCGACTCGAAAGCATTTCTGCGCAACAGGGAATAGGCGGAACGGAGGTCAAAATTCGTGACACCCTTGACTGCCGCATCGGCAATAGCCACTGCGCAGTGGTCTCCGATCATGGCGGCTGTGTAGCTTCCCCAGCACGGGAATATAGGCATCCAACCTCCCTGCTCCCCTTTGGAGACGAGACTCCTCATCATTTCTCCGCTCAGACGCGGTTCTATGAGTGTAAGCAACGGGTGCAAAGCCCTGTAAGTGTCCCACATGCTGAAATCATCATAATAATTTCCAAAGTCCACCTTCATTATCTCCTTACCACCTGCAAAACGGGGATAAGAGCCGTCAACATCATTGATTACGCGGGGCAAAAGAGAGCACTTGTAGAGAGACCCGTAGAATTTGGCACGGTTATCCCGAGACCCGCCCTCGACTTTGATTCGTCCGAACCTTTCGTTCCACAATACCGCAGACCGTTCTCGCACCTGGTCGAAATCCAGTTGCGCCATTTCGGCATCCAGATTGGCAGCGGCAGCCTTCAATGAGGTGAATGAGCTGCCAGCCTTCACCACAACCGGAATGCCTTTGCATGCCCTGAACGAGACATATGCACCTATGCCTGTCCGTGAGGTTTCCGAGTCATTACCCGGATATATGGTGTCGTTCCTGAATGTCCCTGCATCCACAATCTCAAGGTCCTGCGGCAGACGCACCACAAACCAGCCGGAGAAACCAGCCGGCTCTCCCCATCCCTGATATATTCTGTGAACGGGATTACGTCCGCGTATCTCGCGTTTCTCCAGGTCAATCTCGATACTCCCCTCTCCTTCGTCGGAATTCGGATTGACAACGATATGTCCTATTCCGTCATTGCCATATGTAAAACGGAAGATTCCCGAACGTGAGAGTCCTGCCATTTCCGCTTTAAGACACTCGTCGGGGAGAGTGACCGAATAATAATCGGGACGCGCATTCTCCGTGACATGATCCATGCGTGTGGCACGCCCTGCGGGGGAAGTGCGCAGTTTCCCGGACATGGCATGAAGAGTCATGGAGCCGTAATCCTGCGTGCAACCGCCCACAATCCAGTGACTGTTGCGGAAACCCTGAAGTTTCGGGTCCGAGAAATAATAGGGTGCTATGCATTTCTGTTCTGTATCGCGGGTCTGAGGAGTCCAGAGATTCATTCCGTGGGGCACACCGACAGAAGGCAATGTCTGACCATGCTCTTCCGATCCCTTGCCGAACAGACCGGCGGTCATCGTCACCGCCGCGTCTGTTCCGACACGTGTATCAATCATGTCTAACGGACGTTCCGCATTTAGTCCTGAAGCGACACAAAACAATATTACTGACAAAAAAAGATATTTCATAAATTGTCTCTAAACACCTTATTACTTGACGACCTTACTGGTTGTGACAGAGCCATCTGAGTAACGAGTGCGTATGATAGTTATGCCGTAATCAGCTTGTTCTGTCAGGCGCGTGCCTTGGGGTGTGTAATACTCAACTGCAACAATGCTTGGAGAAGCAGACATTATGCCCTCAACTCCTGATACGGCAGCGGCTATCACTTCTATCTCATAAGCTGACAATGCATGGTTATAAACACGAAAGTCGCTTAATAAACCTACAAAATTATTGTTAGTCATTTTTTGACCCCGTCCTATATAAGACAGCAATCGTTCGGAAGGTACGTATCCGTCAAGGCCCGTTCCGACAGCTTTGCCATCTACATAGAGGGTAACTTTCCCTTTTTCGACAGCGATAGCCACATGCACACTGGTTCTGTAGGGAGCTTCTGTAGTATAAATCATGTCTTTATTCCTTCCGTTTGATGCGGTCAAAGTGAGTTGCCCCCCGTTGGAAAGACTCAGATCCATATAAGATTCTTCACCGATACCTGTTGAAAAAAGGGTGAGCCCGTCTACTGCCGAGGTGCGTATCGCCCTCATCATTATTGTAAAGTCTTCATTACACAGCAACGAATAAGGCAGCTGATAATATTCTCCGCGCATGTAAAGGGAATTATCCCTGAAAGAAGGTGTGGAATTTGTTTTTGCAGAGAAGTCGTTTCCTGAAATGTCCGTGAGGTTTTCAGTGAACGGCAAATGTGCGATAAGTCCCTTCTCCCCAATAGTTTCGCAGGAAACCGGTATTGACGCTGCCGACCTGTTGCCGGAGGCATCCATTGCGAACACCTTATAGCTGTATTCTTTTTCAGTCACGGTATTGTCAAGGAAAGAGGTCAATGTCAGACCTCTCGCGATCGTGTTATACACATCACTCCCTTTTCCGGCACGCAAAACCGTATATGTAACATCTCCGCTGTCTGCCACCGGTTCCCACTCAAGAAGAGCCGATGCCGAACGAGGTGTGACCTTAAGTCCGACAGGAGCAACGGGAGCGTCAAATTCAAGTGTCGCACCTGCGGGCAGAAGTCTCCACATCTGCGATGCATTGTCCGCGCGTTCTTTCTGTATCAGGGTTCCCCCCTCTCCGCCAATGCATTCAAGATACAAGGCACTGTGTTTGTTCCGGATATGGAACCAGCCGTCACCATCATATTCAAAAGCCCATTGCTGGTTGGCTCCATCACCCGGGGCGTAACAGATCATCATTCCGTCTGCGTCAAGGCTGTAATTCAGATCGTCGATTCTCTGTCCGTCAGTAGAATTTGCCATCCAGAAATAGCTGAAGTCGCCCCCCTTGTCATAAGGCAGCGGAGTCACGTTCCAGAGCTGATGCGAGGCTCCGGCATACGACTGCTGTTCAAGCGGTGTCATATTTGCGGTGTTTCCGCCTCTCGCGCCCAAGGCAAGACGGCTTCCTTTGTTCACAATGGCATACTCGCCATTGATCTCGGGGCGCACGTCGTCACCGGTCTCGATAGCCACGACTGTCTCCGCATTGCGCTGAAGCGCTGACTGATAGGCACCGGTGGGATCACCCGGGAGGTCAACGGTATATTCCCTCAGCGGACCGTAACCGTCAATAAACACATCGCCGCCCAATGAAACAAACTTATATGACGAAGGTTTTGCCTGACGTTCCGAGCATCCGAGGAAACCCTGCAGTTTCCCGTCGGGAGCGCGATAAACGGAAGCCGCCGACCATGCGTCACGGTTTTCGGCATACCCGAGTCTCTCGCCGAAACTCGCTTTCATGAACTCGCCGCGCGCCTGCTCTGCGGTGCCCCACCAGATTCCGGTCTGCATACCGTATTCCACACCTACCATAGCCTCCATCACATTGTGAAGCTCATCGGCGGTGGCATGCCGTCCGTCTTCACGGACTTTGGTGAAAAACTCAGCGTATGTGTCGAAGCTTCCCGCGAGCTGATGGGTATTCCCTTCATCAAGAAATTCCTTGTTGTGCTCATACCATTTCATCGCCTCATCGTTGTTGAGGGTGTTTCCGCCGCTTATGCGGATATTCTCAAAACGGGGATAACGAGTGAAATCCTTTAGATTTTTTGATATTTCATAGAAAAGGTCTATCGGCGTGCCGTTGAGTTCGAGATCCGGCTCATTCAGCGGAGAGGCGGTAATCACCTTATAGCCCTTGGCCTCTACGGCAGCTGCTGTGGCATCAATCAGATCCGCCCATTTCGGTCCCTGCTCCACCACATTGCCGATATATTCTTTCGGCGACCACCACGGATCTTCGGGATTCTCATATTTCCAGCCACCATAGATCTCCTTTATCGTCGGATCCCCTCCGTCAAGATTGAGAACGATATCCACCTTCTTGCCAATAAGACCCACGGTCTGCATACGTGCGTCAAGATTCTTCTGCAGCGACTGAGGAAGCACTCCCTTCTCGGTTATCTCCGCCCACGGCTGGAAAGAGACGCGCGCACAGGAGATTGTGCCGGGCGTCGCGAAACGCACGCCCCGAAGCATATTGTCACGGCTGTTCCAAGCGGTGTCGAATCCCCAGAGAATGGGAAGGCTGACTCCCTGTCCCGAAGGATTGAAAAACACAGAATAGTTTGTAGCCTTGGGCAAGGCATATGCCTTCCATGCAGACTGGACATCAACAGCCTTCGGCTGCGCGATAAGCGGCGCGCCTGAAAGCATTCCTCCCGCTATCAAAGCGGTTACAATCAATTTGTTCGATTTCATTTTTCAAGGTCAACGAAAGAGTATAAAAATATTTTCTATGGCTTTACCACACATGATCGGCGGGTGATACCCGGATGTCGGTACAGTTCACAAAATTTGTAGGTGCGGCATATCCGGGAAAATCATTGGCAGAGACTTGAAAATCGCGCACAGTCACCCCGGAAGCGTTCTCGGCGAATATGCCGAAGACATCACTCTTTACGAAACCCTCCCCTTCACAGGGACGGCGGTCATATACACCACCCTTGAAAGCGGTCTGCTTCTTCAGCGTAAGATCCACATTCGACAACAGAATATCCGAGACTTTGCCGGGTGTGTCACAACCGATGAAGATACCGTTCTCGGAAGTGGACGCTATGTTTATGAAGCGTATGTTCCGCACCTCGCCGCAGGTGCCTTTGGTGGCGCCTTTCGGGAAACGCCAGCCTGCATCCTTATGGTTGCCGCGGGCACGCGGATATGACGTCACGTAAATGGGTTCGGACTTTCCCCACCATACATCGGAAAACAGCTTGCAGTCAACAATCATGTTGGAGAATGTCACATCCTCCACAGTACCCTCGTCGCGGTTCTGAATGCCGATTCCGCGATTCGACTCCGTGACAATGCAGTTGTCGAAAAGCACTCGCGCTATGCGGTCCATATTCTCCGAACCGATCTTGACCGCGCATGAGCGCGAGGTCATGATGCAATTGGTCACAACAACATCCTCACACGGACCATACTCTTCGAACTCCCTGCGGTTCTTAAGACATATGCAGTCATCACCGCTCTCTATGAAACAGTTTGAGATCCGCACCTTGCGCGAATGGTCGATATCTATGCCGTCGCCATTGCGTACTTTCAGGTTATTAAGCAGTGAGATATTGGAAATAGCCACATCATAACAGCCGACAAGATGCACGGTCCAGTATGCGGAGTTGGCTATAGTGACGTCAGAAATCCTGACATTACGAGCATTTATCAGTGTAAGCACATGCGGACGGGGATCGAAAGTGGTGACAGGTTTAAGTTCGTAGGAATCATCAAGTTCTGCGCCCATGAATGCCACGGCATTGCCATCTATCCTGCCAGTTCCGGAGATTGTAAAATTCCTTATGTCCTTGCCGGACAACCACATCATACCCTCCCCTTCGTTTGCACCGAACGCACTTTCGTTGTAAATGCTCTCGTTAGGATTGGCGAGCAACACGGAATTGGGACGCAGATGCAGATTGACATTCGACCGCATGTGCAGAGGACCGGCAAGGAAAGTCTTCCCTGCGGGGAACACCACGATGCCGCCGCCGGCAGCACTGCATGCATCTATTGCCTGCTGAATCGCCCTTGCATCATCAGTCACACCATTGCCGACAGCCCCGAAATCAGTAACCACAAACTCCCCGTATTCTCCGGCAACCACAGAAGAGACCTCCTCTGACGCGGAAATCCACTCACACCTGAACAAACACAAAAAAAACAATAAGATCAAGCTGACGCTTTTATTCATAACTTCTAAATTCAAAATTATTTACAATGCAAATTTACTCAAAAATTTTGGATTTTTCATTATATTTGCCACCGGGATTTCGCTCCTCCTTTTAAATGAATATCTGCCAGCTTCCGTTATCACCAGCCAATCCAGGAGGCTGATTCCGGCAGCAAGATTGATTCCGATGGCAGAATTCCGATAAAAATCAAAATCCGGGATTGGCTCCGACTCCGGAGATTCGGGCATAGCCCTCATGACAATCATGATCCCCAAACGAAAGAGCCGAAGGCGTGGAACCCGAGAGCCGAAGGCAAGGAACCCGAGAACCTGATTTACTTAAACTCATGCCCATGAATTTTTCACAGGAACAGGCTGCAAATCAGCTGCCAGATAAGAATAATCAGCCCGATAAAAAGCAGAGGCCGGCATACTACAAAGAACATCGGCCGCATAACTGCCGGAGGGCTACCTTCCACGACTATCGCCGACCCGGAAAGTATATGATCAATCTGACCAAAGACCCTGCTGCTCCTGCATACTCAAGGCTTGCGGGAGATCCGACTGATCCGCAAAACCCGGCGCGTACCTTGCTCTCCCCAGCAGGAGAAATTATCAACAGGATGATCACCGACCTCAACACTTACCCGGACTTCGAAATCGAGAATCATGTCATTATGCCAGACCATGTGCATATACTCTGGCGCGTAAAATACGATCTTCCCAAAGATTTCGGCTATTATGTGGGTCTTTTTAAATCAAGATGCACCAAAATATGGCGTGAGACATTCCCGGAAATTCCAAACGTCAGATCAACCTCTCTTTTCGCACCCAAATTCAACGACAGGATAGCATTCAGCGAGGAGATGGCAATCCGCATGAACAATTACATATCAGACAATCCGCGCCGAAGACTTCTGGCTATCAGACATCCGAATCTGTTCAACAAGGCACAGAGAGTACGCATACTTGACATTGAACTCGATGTATTCGGTAATTTTCATCTGCTGAAACACCCGCAGATTGCGGCGGCGGTTGTCAGCAGCCGCTATACACCGGAACAACGGGCATCCTACGAACGGGCATGGGAAGAGACAATACGCGGACAAGGAGTCCTCGTGTCTCCGTTTATCAGCAAGCCGGAGCAGGAGCTGATGCACCGTGTCATTGAAGAGGGAGGATCAATTATCAGACTCATTCCCGACGGGATACCGCCGAGATACAAACCTTCAGGGAAGGAATTCACGCTCTGCGCCGAAGGCAGATGCCTGCATATCGGCATGCCGCGACAGTCGATGCATAAGGAAGAGCTCCGCCGCAACAAATGCCTGCTTCTCAACAACCTCGCACGCTGGATAGCCTCACACCCCTCGGAAAGCCTCACCCTCATCAGCACCGGTTCCCGAAACCGATGATCCCCATCAAATGCCTCCTTATGCTGACTCAAAAAGCCAAACCGGTGAAAAGCACCTGAGATCTTGGCGAACAACTGAGAACTCGACAAGACAACTGAAAACTCGGCGAACAACTGAGAACTCGGAGAGACAACCAAGAACTCTGCGAGACATCTGAGAACTCAGAGAGACAACCGAGAACTCGGCGAGACAAGAGAGTATTGAGGGCGGAAGCCCGAGAGGCGGTGTCGTGTTTGGCGTCTTGACATGAGGGTTGGGATGCGGGGACCGGCTTGGAGGTCCGGGATATGGGGAAGGCTTCAGAAAACTTCGGCTTTCCAGTCGATCTCAAGCGGATTGCCTGTCATCTGCCAGATTAGCGGACAGAACGCGTTGTCAAGAATCCAGATTTCCGCCCCTTCCTCGTCTCTGGCATGAAGCAATACACCCAAAGCACACCTGCTGTCTTTATCAAGCAATTCGTATTCAACCCCGTCATAACGGAACACTCCGGAATCTTTCAGATTGCGATATGCGTTTCTTGAAATCAATGCGAATGTCTCATTGTCTTCGAGCTTTATATGATTGCCATCTTCGGGCATCAGTAAACTCAGCGAATCACCGGAATCCATGGCTGTCGATGACATTGCGTATGTTCCGCTCCACCATTTAAGATTTCTTTCTATGCCCCAGTGTAATGTCACTCCTCCATCGCTTTGCGGCTCAAAAACATACCTGAACTTTCGGGTCTGACCATGAAGCTTATAGACGATCCTGAGCGTATCGGTTTTCTCAACCGCATATAATCCAGATGCGGAAAGCAACACCATCAGTATCAAAAACAACTTTTTCATAATGTCTTTTTTATCAACTTTCAACTGTCATTCCTGGTCTGCAAACATCACAGTCCCCCACTTCTTCGGTCGCGGACCCATTTTAAGCCTCAGCTCACCACCTTTCATGATATCCGCGTGTCGGATAGCAGAATAAGGATAATCCTTGCCATTCAAAGTTGCAGATTGTATGTATCTGTTTCTCTCAGAAAGATTTTCGGCACGAATGGAAAAATTTCGGTCATTACCGAGAGTGAAAGTCGCGGATTCAAGCACAGGCGTATGAATCAGATAATAATCCTGACCGGCGTTAGGATACAGACCCGTCATGTGAAACACGAGCCACGATGACATCGCACCGGAGTCGTCATTGCCCGGAAGCCCTTCGGGAGTGTCTGAATAATTGTTTTCAATTATCTCAAGCACACGGTCACTGCTTCGGTCCGGACGTGAAATCCAGTGATAAAGGCATGGAGACAGGAAAGACGGCTCATTGTTGACATTGAAATAATTCTTGTCAAAGAATTTGTCGAGTCTGGTCTCAAAATCCTTTTTGCCCCCACACTTCTCGATAAGTCCCTCTACATCATGGGGTATGCTCAAAGAATATTCCCAGGAGGACGCCTCATAGAAGAACATGCTCCACCAGGGTGTATACCAGGGTCCTTCGAAGGTCACAGGCGTGTACTTGAACATCGGTCTGCGCTTCTGCGAATGCCCGAAAGGGATATAATCAAGCCAGTTGCCGTCTTGGTCACGCGGCATGATAAAACCTTTTGTTCCGTCATGCTCATAATCGGAACGCCATAGATTTTTCCAGTTAGCTGACTGCTTCAGATATTTCTCGGCAAGCGCGTCATTCCCCAGACCTTTTGCCACAAGATAAATTGCATAGTCGCAATAAGAATATTCCACAGTCCTGTTTCCTGCGCGAGGAATACCATACGGAACGTATCCAAGCTCAAGATATTCGCGCAGTCCTCCTCTCCCTTCTGCTTCATGGGTGCCTCCTGGGTCGACAGTCGCATCCTTTAGCATGGCTTCCAACGCTAAATTGTAGTCTATCCCTTCGAGACCTTTCACAAATGCATCGGCTATCACTATCTCAGCGTTTGAGCCGCCCTGTGTGCGACCGTTGGCATTGCCGCTGCGGGCATCGGGCATATATCCGTCACGTTTATATATGTTTATAAGGGAATTTACTATGTCCGTTTCGCGGAGAGGATCTACTAACGTTATCAGAGGTGACGATGTGCGATAGGTGTCCCAGATTGCATAAAAATCATCGTAATATGGGCAAGGGTCTGTCCATAGCGGATTCTCTCCGCTGCGGTCTACCGGCATTATCATCGTGTGATAAAGTCCTGTATAAAACATCCTCTTGTGCTTATCTGATGTTTTAGGGTCGATCTTGACTCTGTTTAATATATCCTCCCAGCTGCAAAGCAATTTTTCGTGTAGGCTATCGAAAGTTTCCCCATCGGTTTCCCTTATAAGATTTTCCTTTGCCTTCAATGCACTGATGAAAGAGATTCCGATTCTTATGTTCAATGTCTTTACAGACGGTGTGAATTGCATTAACACACCCGTCTTTTCTCCTGAGTCATATTGGTCTTTGGCATCCGAAATATTGCCGCTTTTCCATGTAGCTGTCTTGATTGCCGGATTATCGGTGACCAGATAGAAATATACGGTGTATGCCCTTCCGTTGTTCCATCCTCCTCTTATGCGGCTATGCCCGCAAACTTCCCTGTCTGACAGCACTTGCACTTCCGAACCGACAAATTGTTGAGCTTCGCGGGCATCAGGCACAGGACTTTCTCCCAAGAAGAAGCCCGCATCAATCATAAGTGCCGGATTCTTATTCCCCGGATATGTGATTCTATAAGCAGATGCTTTTGATGCCGTTGTTATCTCAGTCTGAATTTTGCTGTTCGCGTATGTTGTTGCATAGTAACCTAATTCAATAGCCTCCTCAGCCCTGTAATCTATGTGGCTTATACTGTTAAGTTCTCCTTCGAAAGGCTGGATCAATATGTTACCATATTTGGGGCCGCCACCGGTGCCGCTCACGTGCACCTGGGAGAAGCCGTTTACCTGTATGGGCATAGGCAACCATCCGCTATTTGGCGATGAAGTGCAATCGGGTGAAGGCTTGACCATTCCGTAAGGCATTGACGGACCGATGAACACCCGACCAAGACCTTCTGATCCTATCTTTGGGTCTACATAATCTGTTACGGATGCATTTAATTGCAATATGCTCAGCAGCAAAACAGCTCCCGACAGGAAACGTTTGAATTTATCAGCCATATTAAAAGAAACTTAGAGCTTGTTTAAAAATGAGACGCAAGAGGCTACGGCCTCCTGCGCCTCGAAGGTATAGGTTAGATTGAAATTGTATTATTTGATAATGCGTTTTGTAACCTTGTTACCCTGCTTAACGATATAGATGCCGTTTTCAGGATTAGCTACGCGGATACCCTGAAGGTTGTAGTATTCAACAGGTGCGTTTTCATCCTCAACCACAAGGTCGGAAACACCGGCTCCTGCATTTTCATCCCAAACCTTGAGAGTCTGATCTGCCCAGGCTTGCCAGTAACCGTCACTTGTATTGGTGTTTTTTCCCATACCGACCCATACCTTGGTAGGCTCGGTAAGTTCGAACTCAACATATTGATAATACTTCTCTGGCTCGTTTACGAAAGCGGCTGCTGCCTCACGCTCGTTGCCGGAGTCATGCCAATTGATAACTTTGTTTCTTGTTTCGTAGTCGCGAGTTGCCTCCTTTCCATATGTGTTGTTATCCGGCATTTCGTCAAAATTACCTTTGCAGATCTCCCAGCAGTCTTTGATACGGGTGCGAGCATCTTTACCTTCAGTCAATTCACCAAAATCCTCCGACCAGTTGAGGTCTTTGGGACAAGTTTCATTCTGCGACATGAAAATATAGGCATGGTCATAGGTGGTCTGTGCCTCATAATCATTGGCGACATACCAGTCTTTCGGAGTTCGGTTAACACGCCCGTATGCATCAGCCTCATCGCCTGATTTATGGTTGAAATATTTTCCTTCAGGGCTTACTGTGGAGCCATAACGATGGAATGTCAGCATACCGAAGCGATATTTTCCGGCGGGAAGCTCTATCTGCTGTCCATATTTGTAGGGAGAGCCACCACACTTGCGATAGTCACCGCCTCCGGCACCGTCTTTCTGCATATCGGGTGTTTTTTCTTTATTTTCTGAATTAAAGTTGTCCCATTCGCGCTTGCTGTCGAGACCGGTGCTGAAGTCTCCGTTTTCGAGAGTAACCTCTCCATTGGGTCCTACGAGCTTGAAGTTGTCGAATGCGCACCATTCATCATCGTAGCTACCTGTATTGGCGATACCGATCACAAGATCTCCGCCTTTATGTTCAGTAGTTAAGGTGTTGACATATTTGCCGGCTTTGAATGACTCGTTGGCATCCAAAAGTCCATTGGGGAAATGCTTTTGGGGATCATAAGTTTCTCCCGCTTGAGGTCTTTCTTTAAGTTCGTCAACAAGACCGACAACAGTTTTTTTGTCATTGCCTGCGAAAATATATGCTGTGTAGAGAGCATCGTTGCCTTTCATATTCTTTAAAGAATAATCATTGTTTCCGCAGCGGTAGAAAGCGTTGCAGGTGAGTGTATATGATCCTGCAGGTGCATCGGGAATAACACGGTAAAGACGGAATGCACCGTTCCAAACCTCTCCGACTCCCTCTGCACAGCCGGTGACTACACCTTGCCAGCCGGGAATATAGGCGGCATCTTTTATATATTTGTGAGTGACATCCACCCAGTTGCCGGCACTTGCTACAGCTGCGAAAGCTACTGTGGCTCCGGCTACAATAAGACTGCGTTTTAAGTAATCAGTACGCATAAGCTTTAATTTATTAGGTTAATTATAAGGTTAATGTTTTTTTTTATTTTAGAAAGAGTCTCCACCGCTTTGAGGGCGGAGACTCCTTGGTTAGTTGTTCAGACTCCTTGGTAGCCGGGATTCTGGCTCCAGTTCGTGTTTGAATTGAGGATGTCCTGATGGATAGGCATCAGACGACGGTTGGGATCTTTTGCTCCTTGACGCTCCACCCAATGGAACTCGGTGTGTTCCGCATTGTCCCACACTTTGTAACGGTTTTTCTCGCCCCAGTCTGCCTCGAACTGACCGAAACGAATAAGGTCGTTACGTCGCCAGGGTTCGAGTATGAATTCTCGTGAACGCTCGTCAAGAAGTTCCTGGAAGCTCGGTGTGCCGGTCACGTGCGGAGCGGAAGAACAGTCACGCACTTCGTTCATCAGTGAGGCGGGTGTTGCACCAAGTGTTGCCGTGGCACCGCGCATAATGCACTCTGCTTTGGTGAGAAGGATATCGGCATAGCGGAAGATGGGACAGTCGTTTGCCTGCTGACGGCCCCAAAGCGTGAAGTCTTCGAGACGTGGAGGATATTTACAGAGACGTGCGCCTTTCTGAATGTTTAACAATGCTGTGCCGTTTGCAACTGTAGTCTTGTTTACTGCAGGTAGAGATTCGTCGCCAAGCGAATATATGCTTCCGTCATCGAAATCAAAGTCTTCCCTATAATTCAACTGGCCGATCACTGTATTGGGCTTTGTCGGATCCTTATAGAGCATCACGGGCTCATTCGTAAATTCATAATTGGCATCCATCTTGAATTGAGGTCCCTTGAGCACAATCTTGTTACGCTCGTCGCCTGGAAGGTTGAAGCGTGCTGCGGCTTCTTTGGTCATGACAGTGTTTCCGGCGGTGGACATGGGGTTTTCCCATCCATAAGGTGGGGGTAATAGAAGTCCCTCTTTCTTGAAAGCGAACCAACGGTGCCAAGTGGTGGTTCCATCGTTTTTAGTGGCTGGATCTACATCATGTGCGTAGATAAAGTCCTTGATGTGAACTCCATTATCCGGAAAGAATTTTTTACGGTAGCCTTTGCCTACCTCGAAAATTCCGGACTTGATAATTTCATCGCACCATTTCACGCAATCGTTCAGTTTCTCGTTGGGGGTGTCATTGGTCACGGTGGTGACAGGGTTGGTATATACTCCCCAGTTGAGATAGAGTTTCACAAGTAGAGATGCTGCCATCCAGTAGTTAGGCTTGCCATAGGTGGAAGCGTCATTCTTCTTGCTGAGTCCGTCTTCCTGGTTGAGGATTTCGAGAAGCTCTCCCTCAATCCATTTTGCAACATCGGCTCGGGGCTGACGGTCTATACGTTCACCTTCCTGCACGACATGGTCAATAATGGGCGCATCGCCATAGAGTTCCATCATCCAGAAATGATAGTAGGCACGCATGGCACGCAAGGGAGCCACTATGGCATCCTTATGTTCCGGACCTCCATAGGCGAGAATCTTGGAGTTGCATTGGGTGATACCCTCCATGCAACCACCGATCATGCGGGTGCTCCAATTATTAAGGGTGAGAGAATGGATGGATCCGTTGATGGCACGTCCATCGTCATAATAGTTGCCGATGGTGTAGCATATGCCCATTATCTCGTCTCCCTGATTTACAACCGCTTCGTTGAAGTCGCGGCTGAACCAGCTGTAGAGATAACGGTAACAGCTGTTGAATTCTCCTTCTACCGCGATCGGGTTGTCCGGTAGGGTTTCATATCGAGTGTCAAGGTCTATATTGAGGTCGGTGCAGGCGGTCATTCCAATGGAAGCTGTGCCCAGCATCAACGCTTTTATATATGATTTCATGATCATTTTTTCGGTTTAATCTTAAAAATCCTGTGTTTTCTTAAAAATTGACGTTGAGACCAACGAGAATCTGACGAGTGCGGGGATAATGGTCCCAGCGGGTGTCGTGTCCCGGTTCAAGTCCTCCGAGATTGATTTCCGGATCGCGACCTTTATAGCCGGTGATCGTGAAAACGTTGTTGGCGGATACATAGACGCGAATGTCGCGGAGCCAGCCGTTGAAGCAGTTGCGGAATGTATAGCCGAGAGTCACTGTGGAGAGCTTGAAATAGCTGCCGTCTTCGAGATAACGGTTGGAAGGATAGTGTGCAAGACCATCGGTGGCGAGTTGCTCATCGCGCACGGATGCGAGCACGTTTTTACCCTGCGATATTGCACCGATATAGGAGAAGTAAGCGCGGGGTTCGTTGAATATCTTCTGACCGAACACTCCGGTGAAGAAGAGATTGAGATCGAAGTTCTTCCACGTCAGGTTATTGTTCCATCCCATTGTGAGTTTTGGTTGGGCGCTGCCAAATTTCACGCGATCCTTCTCTCCCGGGTTCTGCGTTGTCATCCGGTTTCCGTTTGCATCCAGTTCGTATTCGCCGGTATTGACATCGCGCGAATAGAATGTTGACTGTCCTTGCTCGTTGTAGCCTGCCCACTCCCAGAGGTAGAAGGTTCCGATAGCCTCGCCTTCAACGATGCGCTGAGTTGAGCATCCCTGCGACAGACCGGGCAGGTTCGGGTCGTAGCGGTTTAGGACACCGGCGTTAAACTCAGAGTTGGATACTGATACCACTTTATTCTGGTTGTGCGAGAAGTTGAGTGATGTGGTCCAGGTGAAAGGTCCCTGGAAAGGAACTGCATTAACTGAGATCTCGACACCTCGGTTGCGCATCCTTCCTACATTTGCCGTGAGCTTATCTACAGGATATATGGCTGTTGACACAGGATAATCCCAGATCATGTCCTTAGTGTCTTTGTTGTAATATTCGATTGTACCGTTGATGCGACCTCCAAGGAAAGCGAAGTCAAGACCTATATTGAGCATTGAGGTTGTCTCCCATTTAAGGTTGTCGTTCACGTTGCGTGCTGCATTGAGGCTCTTGTAGCTGTGTTCCACACCATTTTCGTCTACATATGTGAAACGGGAACCTGCCTGATAATAGAAACGGGAAGTGTAGGCGTCAAAACCTTTAGCGTTACCGCTCTGTCCCCAGCCAACGCGGAGCTTGAGGTCATGTAGCCAACCTGCGCTCTGTTCCATGAAGTCTTCCCCTGTCACGCGCCATGCCACGGAAGCTGAGGGGAAAGTAGCCCATTTGTTATTAGATCCGAAAGTAGAGGCTCCGTCACGACGTACAGCTGCCTGAAGGAGATACTTGGATTTATAGGAATAATTGGCACGTCCGTAGAACGAAATCATTCGGGTCTTGGAATAAAGTTTGCCCCAGACAGGATCTGTATCCCATGAGTTTGCCATACCTATGTCGTTCCAGCCAAGGGAGTCGTCATAATAGTTGTAGCCTTTTGCACCGAATCCTTCTTCGTCTTTGCGCTCTTCCCAGGAATAACCTGCCATGAGTGCCATGCGGTGATCCTCACCGAAGTCTTTGTCATAGTTGGCAAAGATTTCCATAAGCTTGCTTTCCCAGTCAAGAACTTCCCGTGTGGTCTGACCATGACGATGATTGGTCTGCGATTCGGTAGAGAGATATTCCTTGTAATTCTTGTTCTGGTTCTCATAGGCGAAGTTGCCGTTGAGGAAAAGTCCTTCAAGGATTTTCAGACGAGCCTTGCCCGTTACTTGCCAACGCTTGAAAGTTGCCATAGAACGATCTTCATATACCTGTGAAAGAGGGTTGTAATATTGAGATACATCTGTATTGGAATACCACGATCCGTCTTCATTGCGCACCGGTTCAAGGGGTGAGTAATAATACATTGCCTCGTATACTGAAGCTCCCTGCTTGTTGCGGGGGACACCCGATTCATTGCGGATGTTGCCGTTGACTCCGGCTCCCAAAAGGAGACGGTCTTTGAGAAGTTTTGTTTCAACATATGCACGTGCCGTGAAAAGGTTGTTGCCTACGCCTTTTATAATACCGTCACGCTTGATATAGTTCACCGAAGCGTTGTAGCTCGTGCTCTTGGTGCCACCGGAGATGGAGAGGTTGTGATTAGTGGCGAAACCAGTGCGCTGTGTCTCTTTTGCCCAATTGGTGTCGGCTCCTTTGTCATTGGGGATTGGAATATTGTTCTCCTCGGCATATTGACGAAGCTGCGAGGCTGTCATCATTTTATGGTCGTTGGCGATGCGCTCCCAGGATACGTAACCCTGGTAGGATACACGAGCCGGACCATCCGAGCCTTTTTTAGTAGTTACAATGATTACACCATTGGCAGCCTTTGAACCATAGATGGCTGTAGCCGAAGCATCGCGGAGCACATCGATACTCTCAATGTCGGCAGGTGGGATAAGGTTAAGGTTCACTCCCGGGATTCCGTCAACAACATAGAGGGGTTCTGTTGAACCGTTGAGAGTGGAAGCTCCACGAAGTGTCAAAGAATTGACACCACCGTTAGGGTCTGAGTTCTGCACTACTACAAGTCCGGGAACCTTACCTTGTAGCAACTGACCCGGATCGGTGTAGGAACCTACGTTGAGGTCTTTGGAATTGACAGTAGTGATGGAACCGGTAAGGTCTTTTTTCTTCATTGTGCCGTAACCGATCACAACCACCTCGTCGAGAACCTCATTATCTTCCTTGAGGGCGATGTTTAGATGAGAACCCTTCACTTCAACCTCTTTTGACACATAGCCCACGTAGGAGACACGTATCTTCTTTCCTTGAGCAACGTTCAGTTTGAAATTGCCGTCGATGTCGGTCGAGGCACCGACAGTAGTTCCGGGCACCACGACACTCGCGCCGACCAGAGGTTCGCCGGCTTCATCGGTCACTGTACCTGTCACACTTGTCTGAGCATTGATTGTAAAGGATGTCATAAGGCACACCAAGACGATGGTGAGCCATTTCCATTTTTTAGCAGCAGGGGGGGGCAGTATATTTCCCACCGTGCCCTTGTCCTGAATTACACATGATGTAAGGTTAACTTAAGTTGTTATTATGGTATCGCATTCTTGATAAACCACAGATATTCAACACATCTGAATAAAGTCTTATCAATCTACTTTACTGCATCTGAAGTTTTGTCGCTGCAAATATAGCAATCATAAGTGTAAAAACTACACTTTTTAAGCATTTTAACACATTTTAACTATCAAGAATGATCCATTGGTGGGCAGTGCCAAATCTACATAATGCTATTTTACTAATTATCAGCCGAGTAAAGATATACATATACGGCTGCTTTCACGAGGATAAATTGCCAAATTACTCAGGTTGGAGATTTTTTTATTAAATTTGCAATTTCTAATAAAATTAAAACCTGACAGAATGAAACTTGTAAGTAAGAAGTATCTGCTACCATTCATACTTATTACCTCCCTCTTTTTCATGTGGGGATTTGCCCGCGCGATTCTGGACGTTCTCAACAAACACTTTCAGGAGTCATTGGAAATCTCCATCACGCAATCCACACTCATACAAGCCACTACATATCTCGGCTATTTTCTGATGGCACTTCCTGCCGGTATCCTTATCACCCGTTTCGGATACAGGAGAGGTGTAGTGACCGGACTTCTTCTTTTCGGAATCGGAGCATTGCTGTTTATTCCTGGTTCAGCCATGCTTTCCTTCCCTATATTCTTAGTGGCGCTTTTCGTGATTGGCTGCGGACTCGTGATGCTGGAGACATCGGCAAACCCCTACGCGGCTGAATTAGGCGACAAGGCAACGGCGGCGTCACGCCTTAATCTGGCGCAGTCGTTCAACGGACTGGGGTGTATACTCGCTCCGGTGATTGTGGGAGGTTTCCTGTTCTCAGGCGGCAGCGGCGGTGTCGAAGTGCCCTACACCATCATGGGTGTGATTGTACTTGTAGCCGCACTGGTGTTTTCACGCGTCAGCCTTCCTGAAATCTCAGACAGCTCTGAAACCGAAACCCGCCACTCCACAGCTGACACTGGTCTTGCGGCTACAATCCGCGACCTATGGAAAAGGAAAACTTTCCGCTACGGACTCCTCGCGCTGTTCTGTTATGAAGTTGCGGAAATATCCATAAATTCCCTTTTCATCAATTACGCCACCTCAGACGGCTGGATGGACAAAGCCACGGCATCGTTGGTTCTTTCGTTCGGCGCTTTGGGTCTATTCATGGTGGCAAGGGTAGCGGGCAGCGCGATCATGAGCCGCATTAAAGCCGAGAAAGTGCTTCTCGTCTGCGCGTTGATGACCGTTGCGGGAGCTGTTGCCGTCACTCTTGATCTCGGAGTGATATCGCGTGGCGGAGTTTTTGTATGCTATGCGTTCGAGGCGATAATGTTCCCTACAATCTTCGCAATCACCATCAGGGATGCGGGAAAGAATGTGAAAATAGCCTCATCTTTCCTTATGATGACACCCATCGGTGGAGCCGTAGGCACCTCGCTGATGGGAATAGTAGCCGACGCCACATCCATGTCCACGGCATTCATAGTGCCAGCCGTCGGTTATCTCTTCGTATTGATTTATGCTTTAAAACTGAAAACAAAATGAAAAATATATGCTGCATCGGGCACATCACGCTCGACAAGGTAATAACTCCGCGTTTTGAGGCGCATATGCCCGGCGGAACAGCTTTTTACTTCGCCAAGGCTCTCAAGAATTTCGACCATACCGGCTTTACCCTCGTCACCTCCCTCGGAGAATCAGAGATGGGGGTTGTGGAGGAACTCCGTTCCGAAGGAATCGATGTCAAGGTGATTCCAAGCCGCAAATCCGTATATTTTGAAAACAAATACGGTGAAGACATGAACAACCGCACCCAGCGTGTGCTTGCCAAGGCAGACCCTTTCACCGCCGAGAACCTCCGCGATATCAACGCCGACATATATCACCTCGGCACACTCCTTGCTGACGATTTCGACCTTGACACCATCAAGGCACTCGCCGCCAAAGGAACAGTGGCTGTGGATGTGCAGGGGTATCTCCGCAAGGTCACAGGCGAGGACGTCGTGCATGTCGATTATGACAAGAAACGTGAGGCAATGCCGTATATCTCCATTCTTAAAGCCAACGAAAAGGAGATGGAGGTTCTTACAGGCACGACAGACCCGCGCCGCGCCGCCAAGATACTTTCCGGCTGGGGCTGCCGCGAGGTGCTTCTCACTTTGGGTGACAAAGGCTCGATTATCTACACAGAGGGAGTCTTCCACGAGATTCCCGCATTGCCCCCAGCCGACCTCGTGGACGCCACAGGCTGCGGCGACACCTACATGGCGGGGTATCTCTACAAGAGAAGCCGCGGTGCCTCCTATCAGGAAGCCGGCACTTTCGCAGCCGCGATGTGCACCCTTAAACTCCAGGACAAGGGACCCTTCAGCGGAACCGAAGAAGATGTGGAAAAACTCATACGCAACTCCATTAAAAACTCACAATGAAAAAATTAATCCTGATCAGCACCGCCGCGATGATGATGACATCATTCTGCGCAAGTGCAAAAAAAGAGAAGCAGACAAAAATTGTCAATCCTGCGGACATGGAAATCCGCAGGGAGATTGCCGCGACGCCCGAGAAGTCCGGAGGCATCTATTACGCTTATCCGTATAGCACAGACTCCCTGGCTCCCGTACCGGCGGGATTCGAACCCGTTTATATCAGCCATTACGGGCGCCATGGCTCGAGATGGCACACATCCGCCAAACTTCACGACAATACTCTGAAAGTGTTGCAGAAGCAGTATGCCGCCGGCAATCTGACAGCCGAAGGTGAAGAAGTCATGAAGCTTGTGGAGATATGTCGCGATCATACAAAAGGTCATATCGGCGAGCTTTCGGCACTCGGCGAGCGTCAGCACAAAGCCATCGCCACCCGTATGTGCGAGCGTTTCCCATCCCTCTTCAAGGATGGAGACGTGATTGTAGCCAGGAGTTCCACCGAGCCACGGTGTATCATTTCAATGGCGGCGTTCTCAGAGGCTTTGAAAGAGTATAACCCAAGACTGGAATTACAACGCCACGCCACACCCGGCGACATGAATTTCATCGCGTTCCACACACAGGAAGCGCTTGACATTTACAAAAAGCCTCAGGAATGGAAGATTCCTTACGACAAAGCGTGCGACTCTCTCTATCAATGTAAAGCCACAGCATCAAGACTGTTCCGCGACCCTTCGAAGATCAAGAAACTTCCGCAGGTAATGAAAGATCTTCATCATGTGGCGATCGCAGTGCAGAACGTAGACGGACTTGATGTGAATCTTCTTACGCATTTCAATCATGAAGACCTTTACAACCTTTGGAAAGGGGAGGCATACAGACAATATGTGCGTCATGGCAATTCAGTCGATGGCAAGCGTAACGGTCCGCAGTCATCAAAAAATCTTATGAAAGACATCCTTGACTGCGCAGATGAGAGTCTTGCCGGGAAACGCACCGCTGTCGATCTGCGCTTCGGACATGACGTTTTCCTACTGCGCCAGCTCGCACTTATGGGAATAGAAGGCAGCGATGACGAGGCGCGGGGGATAGACGAAGCGTCAAGAGTATGGCAGGAATACCGCCTCACACCGATGGCAGCCAACCTTCAGATCACAATATTCCGCAATGCGAAGGGTGAGGAAATCGCCACCGTGCTCCTCAACGAGCGACCGGCAAAGATTCACGGAGTCAAAGAGTATGCTCCGGGTTATTACCGCTGGAGCGATCTGAACGCCAAATGGAGAAAAACTCTGGAATAAGAGAGAAAACTTATTATATCTTACAATGAATAAGCGATTTGCACTAACAATTCTGGCGACTATGGCTATAACTGCCACCGGTTTCGCCAAAACCTTGAAATCAGACCAGATCTCTCAGAAAATGCTTAAATGCCAACAGATCCGGACTGAGTTTAAAGCCACTCCCGAGAAAGCAGGCGGCATATATTATGCCTACCCCTACTCCACCGACTCTATGGCTCCGGCTCCGTCGGGCTATGAACCTTTTTATATCAGCCACTACGGACGCCACGGTTCGAGGTGGGTCATAAACAAGAAGCTCCACCGTCTTGTGGCTGACGCACTGCGTGCCGAGCAGAGTCAGGGGAATCTGACAGACACAGGCAGAGAGGTGCTCGACAAAGTGGAGAAGTTAGGGAAACACACCGAAGGACACTGGGGAGAACTGACCCCGCTCGGAGAGCGCCAGCACTCGGGCATCGCCGACAGAACGGCAAAAAGATTTCCGGGGCTTTTCAAAGGGAATGCAAAAATAATCGCAAGGTCATCGACCGAACCGCGATGCATAATCTCCATGGCAGCCTTTACCGAGGGATTACAGAAAAACAACCCAAACCTCACCATCGAGAGACATGCCTCCCCCGGCGACATGAAGTTTATCATGAGACATAATGACGAAACCCGCATGCTGGAGAAGAAGGATGCCGACTGGAGGAAGCGTTTTGCCTCTGCCAAGGATTCTCTCACACGCTCGGTGACAACAGCCTCGCGCCTGTTCACAGACCCCGGCAAAGTTAAAGATCTGCCGGGACTCATGAGGTATATCTATGATGTTGCCATAGACGTGCAGGATGTCGACGGCATTGACGAGGACATATTAGGCGTATTCGATCCGGAAGATCTCTATAACCAGTGGAAGTGCTCGAATTACCAGATGTATGTTTGCCATGCAAATTCTCCCGACGGTACAGGAGCAGGACCGAGAAGCGCGACAAACCTCCTCAACGATATAATTGACCGCGCCGATGAAGCAATAGCCGGAAAGAGACCTACGGCAGCAGACCTGCGTTTCGGACACGACACCGCACTGCTCCGTCTTCTGGCACTTATGGGAGCCGAGGGAGCGGATGCTTCAGTGAGCGGTTTCGAGAAGGCGACGTGCGTCTGGCAGAAACAGAACCTCACTCCCATGGGGGCGAACCTGCAGCTTATACTGCTTCGCAACCCCGCGGGAGACATACTCGTCGCACCGAGACTCAACGAACGTCCGTTGCGCATCAACGGCGTGGCGGAGGCGGCACCGGGATACTACAGATGGAACGACCTGCGCAGGATATGGAAATCCACCTGTAACCCGGTGGCATCGCTGTTGGAAAGGGTATGTCCGGGAAGTTCCCGCAGATTCATCTTCGCGCAGACAGACACTCCGGATGAGTTTTTCGAGATTTCCGCAGAAAACGGCAAGCCCGTGATCAAGGGAAACTCCGCAGTCAACATAGCCTCCGGACTAAACTGGTATCTGAAATATTACACAGGCATCCATCTGAGCTGGAACATGATGACTGCCGACTTACCGGACATTCTGCCGCTACCGTCGCGTCCCGAGCGTCATGTCACAGATGCCGCACAACGCTATTACCTTAACTACTGCACGCATTCATATTCCATGGCATTCTGGGACTGGGAGAGGTGGCAGAAAGAGATTGACTGGATGGCACTGCACGGCATAAACATGCCGCTTGCAATCACCGGCACCGATGTCGTGTGGCGCAACACCCTGCTTCGTCTCGGCTACAGCAAGAAAGAGGCAGACGAATTTGTTGCCGGTCCGGCATTCCAGGCATGGTGGCTGATGAACAACCTCGAAGGATGGGGCGGTCCCAACTCCGAGAAATGGTATGAAGACCGCGCGGAGCTTCAGGACAAAATCCTCACCCGCATGCGCGAGCTGGGTATGGAGCCTGTGCTTCCGGGCTATTCGGGCATGGTTCCCCACGATGCCGAAGAACGCTTAGGCATGGATGTGTCGGGGAAAGGGATATGGAACGGTTTCGTGCGTCCCACATTCCTCAAAAGCACCGACCCGCAGTTCAACAAAATCGCTGACATATATTATGATGAGCTGCGCAAAGTGAGCGGTGTTGCCAAGTATTACAGCATGGATCCATTCCATGAGGGAGGAAGCATCGAAGGCGTTGATCTCACCGAAGCAGGAAAGATCATAGCCGGTGCCATGAAACGCGCCAATCCGGAAGCGGTATGGGTCATACAGGGGTGGAACGAGAACCCGCGGGCAAAGCTTTATGCCGGCATTCCCAAAGGAGACATTGTGGTTCTCGACCTCGCATCTGAAATCAAACCTCAATGGGGCGATCCCGACACACCGTCCAAAACTCCACGTCCTACCGGCTACGACGGACAGGACTGGCTATGGTGCATGCTGTTGAACTTCGGAGGGAATGTAGGTCTTCACGGAAGACTCGACAATGTGATCGGAGGTTATTATAAAGCTCGCGATTCACGTTTCGGCAAAGATATGACAGGCATCGGTCTCACCCCGGAAGGGATAGAGAACAACCCGGTGATGTACGAACTTGTATCAGAGCTTATCTGGCGTCCCGAACAGTTCACCAAGGAGAACTGGCTCGAAGGTTACTCCCGCGCACGTTACGGCAGCAAGAACGCGAATGCCGAAAAAGCTTGGAAGATGCTTGGCGCCACAATCTACAACTGCCCCTGGGGGATACTACAGCAGGGCACAACGGAGTCGATTTTCTGCGCCCGTCCATCGGAAAAGGCTTGGAAAGTATCAAGCTGGAGCCGCATGAAATCTTACTACAAGCCGGAGGATGTGATTGCCGCCGCGAAAAAATTCGCTGCTGCCGCTCCTGCTCTGAAAGGGAATGAGAATTATCGCTATGACCTTGTCGACATAACACGCCAGGCAATAGCCGAAAAAGGCCGTATCGTCTACACAGAGATGCAGAAAGCATTGAAGAGCAAGGATATGGAAACATTCAGACGCAAGTCCGATTCTTTCCTTTCCTTGATAAAGCTTCAGGACGAACTTCTTTCCACACGTCCGGAATTCAGTGTGAGCACATGGATAGACGATGCCCGCCGACTGGCTCCGACAAAACATGAACGAGACAATTTCGAAAACAATGCCAGACTTCTTATCACCACCTGGGGACCGCGTGTGGCAAGCGAAGACGGAGGTCTGCGCGATTACGGTCACAGAGAATGGAGCGGCGTGCTTGGCACACTCTATTATGAACGATGGAAAACATGGATAGAGCGTAAACTTTCAGGCGACAAGACACCGATAGATTTCTACAGCATTGATGAGAAATGGGTAAATTCGCGCGAAAAATACCCCCTTTCGGGAGCAGACTGCGTGGAGACAGCCCTCAAAGCCCTTAAAGCCCTGTAACAAGGGGAATATAGCAAAGCGCGTTCCTTGAAAGCATCAGCCTCCACAGCTTGGGATTCAGGGAACGCGCCTAAAATCAGGGAACGCGCCAAAACTTGAAAAGGCTTGAAAATCTGAAGATTTTCAAGCCTTTTCTGTCGGGGTGAGGCGACTCGAACGCCCGACCTCTACGTCCCGAACGTAGCGCGCTACCAACTGTGCTACACCCCGATTTTTGTTTGCGAATGCAAAGTTACAATTTTTTTTTACAATCTCAAAATTAAATTCAAATTATTAACGAAGATTCCTCAATATATCCCTCCGGATAACCGATAAAATAGAATATTATCAACGACAAAACTGCAAAAAGAACAATATTGACAAGAGAAAGTCTCCAGGCAACTTTGCTATATCTTGGCTTGCGCATCAGTGATATAGCGATAAAACCGAGAATCATTGAAAGCACGGGAACCGGCATATAAATATAGCCGTCGTCAATGTCCATCCAGAAAGGAGCCATGATTCCGATGAGTCCTGAAGCCAGCGTGGATATGACCAGGAGCAAGCCCGTGGCAGCGTTGCCATAGCGTCCGAAAAAGGTTGTACGGGATGAAGTCACGTTATTTCTACGGTGAAAGACTCCGAAGATGACATAACAGTTTACAGCCATCATGCCAGTTATCATTCCCAATATCAAAGCCGGCATCAGATCCCACCAGCTGAAGAGAGCAAGAGCTTCGTGCTGCGACTGGACAAATGCAGTCCCGACAACCGCGATTGGACCGAAGATCAGGAATGTCGCCACCGGATAAAACACAGAGCGGCACAAAGGATGAGGTCCGGTGTTGCTTATGACCACAATTATCGCGATAAACGCGGCGAAGAGAATAGTCCACCATCCCGCCATCGACAACACTGCCAATCCTGCAGTAGCTGTCAGAATAGAGAACACTTGTATACCCTCCTTGAGAATGTAGGTCAGCGGACGGTCGATATCATCGGCATAGACAATATTGTTTTCTTCGTTTTCTCCATAACCATTTTTAGCATCATAATAACGATGCATCACATTGCTCGCACATTGCGCGAAGATTGCGAAGAGCAGACAAGCCAGTGCGGGGAAAGGCTGAAGATTGCCATGCGCGACGGCGGCTGCCGTTCCGGCAACGACCGATGCAATGCCGAGCCATAACGTACGAAGCCCAGCAGCTTTGATTAAAATCTGGAAAGCAGTCACGATAGATAAATTTGGCGTCTTTAGGGAAGGCGCAAAGACGATAGATTTTGAAAGCGGCATGCCACTTTCTTTGTTGTTCGATTGCAAAATTAATTAAAAAGGTGTAAATTTGCAAATATATTAAGTCACAATGCCATTGAGACCCTACACCTTGATAATGGCAGGTGTCTTGCTAAAAACTCAGATAATGAAGATCCATCGGGAAGGAACCAATATATTGATTCTATTGTTTATAGTATTGGCAGCGCTTAATGTGCCGATATGGCTCTTTATGCCTCCGGTTTTGATTCCGGCATGCTTCAGTGTCCTTTCCGCGATAGTCTATTGCTTCGTCTTCAATTTTTTCCGTTGCCCGCAGCGTCATTACCGCGGCGAGCGCATGGGGATGGTGGTAAGCTCTGTCGACGGTCGCGTAGTGGCTGTGGAGCGCACCTTCGAAGGGGAGTATCTCAAGGAGGAAGCCATGATGCTCTCTGTGTTCATGTCTCCCTTGAACGTGCATGCCAACTGGTTTCCGGTAGACGGAACGGTCGAATATGTGAAGCATCATAACGGCAGGTTTCTCTCGGCATATCTTCCGAAGGCAAGCATCGACAACGAGCGGAGCACTGTCGGGATAAAGGCGGATTGCGGCAAAAGGATAACCGTAAGGCAGATAGCCGGAGCGATGGCGCGCCGAATCGTGACATACGCACGAAAAGGTGAAGAGGCATCTGTCGATGAACATCTCGGATTCATCAAATTCGGGTCGAGAGTCGATATCTACCTTCCTGTTGACTGCGAGATTCTTGTAAAAATTGGTGACATCACCAGAGGGGGTGTCACACCTGTCGCCAGATTCAAATCATGAATGCAATAGTAAAAAATATACCCAACTCCATCACATGCCTCAACATCACGGCAGGCTGCATAGCCATAATCTTCGCGCTTCAGGGAAACAGCGAGATATATGGCATGGCAGCATACAACTGGGCATACATATTCATCGGCATAGCAGCTGTAATGGATTTTCTCGACGGCTTCGCCGCCCGCTTGCTGCATGCTTATTCAGAACTTGGCAAAGAACTTGACTCTCTTTGCGATGCCGTCAGTTTCGGAGTAGCACCAGCCATGGTGCTATTCTCGACACTCGAAAGACTGGGAAGCTGCGAATGGCTGCGATGGGGAGCATTGCTGATACCCGTATTCGGCGTTCTGCGCCTGGCAAAATTCAACATAGACACCCGACAGACAACGAGCTTTATCGGTCTGCCGATACCGGCAAACGCCATTTTCTGGATAGGATACACGGCACTCTGCAATGAAACGCAGGGTTATGCATGCGAGTGGTGGTGTGTGATTCCTGTGCTGCTTCTCGAATGCTGGCTGATGGTCTCCCCTGTAAAACTTTTCTCCCTGAAATTCAAAACCTGGGGATGGAAAGGGAATCAGTTCAGATGGCTTCTTATCGCAACGGCTGTTGTATTGCCGGCAAGCATGGGAACTCCGGGACTTATGTGGCTTATCATAGCATATATATTATACGGGGCAATAAACCGTGAGTGACAGACACGCGTTGTTCATATGCGTACAGATTCGGCTTTACCGAAGCCGGCAATAAGTTTAAACAATTTCTAAAAAGATTAATCCTTTGGGAATATTATTAGTTATATTGGTTGGGCTTTTCCTTTTCTGGCCATGGATTGCCAAATGGCTCAGAGGGTTTATGGCACGGCGCGCTGAAGACATGGTCAGAAAAATGGCAGGAATGCCGTCACGCAAAGAGGAGGAACGCCGACGTAAACAGCAGCAGAGACAGCAGCGTGACAACAGCTACAGCCGCACAGGACGGAGAGGCAGGCAATATGCCTCCAATGAGGAAGACAGCATCAGAAGCATGCAGGAATATGCAGAAGATGTAGAGTTCACCGAAACCAAAGAATATTCTGAATCCGAAATCCTCGAAAACGAAAGCAGGAGCGAACGCCGTGTCTATAGAGAGGAGCAGGTGTCTGATGCGGAATATATCGAGATAAAAGAAAAATAATTGGCAACAATCAAACAAAGACGGCAGAATGGACAAGACTCTATACGTAAGCGATCTTGACGGGACTCTGATGCAACCCGGCGCCTATCTGTCGCAAAAGACAATAGATCTTCTCAACAGAAGCATTGGAGAAGGAAAGCTTTTCACAGTAGCCACGGCACGCACTCCAGCGACGGTAGCCGGCATAATCAAGGATGTGAAAATGAGCCTCCCGGCAATCGTATTCACCGGAGCCGCAATATGGAATCCGGCATCCGGGAAATACTCCGACATCAGATACATGGATGCCGACTCTGCCGCAGAGCTGGCGGAAACATACAGAAAAGAGAAGTTCCCCATCTTCCATTTCACTCTCGAGAACGATGTGATAAACATCTATCATATCGGAGGCAAGCTTAACGAACTTGAAAGGCGATTCATGGAGGAGCGGCTTCATTCTCCCTACAAACGCTTTCACATTTCCGCGACAGGAGAAGACATGCTCCCTCCTGATATTTCCAAGACCATCATATTTTACGGCATGCAGCCCACATATCTTGCCGAAGCAATACACGAGCGTGTTTCAGGGCTTCCGGGATGCAGACACCAGTGCTATCATGACATCTACGGGCAGGAAATCGCCCTGGTCGACGCATTCGCGCCAGATGCCACAAAAGCGAATGCCGTGCTGCGCATGAAAGAGAAGACCGGAGCCGACCGGGTCGTGGCATTCGGCGACAACCTCAACGACATTCCGATGCTGCAGGCGGCAGATGTGGCGGTTGCGGTTGAAAACGCCTTGCCTGAGGTTAAAGAGATCGCGGACATCGTAATAGGTCCGAACACAGACGATGCCGTCGCGGAATTCATATCCGGCGACCGATGAGCCCGAACAGATCCACCCACCTATGAAGCATATAGACAGACGCACAGGGAAAATGCTCGGAATCGCGGCTTCGGCGATTGCAGTGATTCTTTTCCTGCTTGTGAGCAATAATCTGATCAAAGAACTCGAGAATCAGGAACGCGACCGCATGAACATATGGGCACAGGCAACGGAACGCCTTGCCAAGGCAAACATCGATTCGGACTTTGAGTTTCTGCTTGGCATAATCTCTCAGAACAACTCCATCCCCGTGCTGATATGCGACAAGGATTTCAACATATCCGAATTCCGGAACTTCTCCCTTCCTGACAAAGCCGACGAGGACAAATCACTCTTCAACGAGCTTTCTCCGAAAAACAAAGAATATCTACAGAAAAGATTGCGCAAAGCCCGTGGAGACACCCCTCTTGAAGAAATGGCGTCAAAAAACCGACATTTCATAGAAGTGGAGCTTTTCGGAGGTGAAAACCAGTATATTTACTACGAAGACTCCAGGCTGCTCCGTAGTCTGAGCATTTATCCGTATATCCAGATGGTTGTGATGATTATCCTCGCCCTGATCATCTATCTTGCCATGGTATATACAAAGCGGGCGGAGCAAAACAGAGTATGGGTAGGACTATCAAAAGAGACCGCCCACCAACTCGGCACCCCCATTTCCTCTCTCATTGCCTGGACCGAATATCTTCAGGCGAGCGGTGTCGAGGCAGAGATTACAGACGAGATAGACAAGGATGTGAAACGCCTTTCTGTCATTGCCGACAGATTTTCAAAAATAGGCTCCCAACCTGAGATTCAGCTTGATTATCTGAACGAAGTGGTGTCGAAATCGCTCGACTATATGAAGAGCCGCGTATCCGGAAGAGTGGACATCCGCATACATCTCTCTGTTGATGACCACGGGGTGCAGCTGTCTCGCCCGCTGATAGAATGGGTGATGGAGAATCTGACAAAAAATGCTGTTGACGCCATGCAAGGGGAAGGCAGACTCGACATAACCACGGGGACCGAAAAAAATATCGTGTGGATAGAAGTCAGAGATACCGGCAAAGGGATTGCCAGAAAGAATTTCAAGACAATATTCAATCCCGGATACACCACAAAAAAACGAGGCTGGGGACTGGGGCTCACACTTGCCAAAAGGATTGTGGAGGAATATCACGGAGGCAGGATATACGTGAAGGAATCGGAAATAGGCAAAGGCACGACATTCCGAATCGAGTTCCCGGCAGCATGACGGAATACACCCCTCCCGCACACTTCTTTCGATCATCAGGCAGTGCGGTGTCATTTTCCTGCATTCCTATTTTGTTAAAGGTGAAGATTTTTATTAATTTTGCAGTCATAACCAATCTGATCAGAATTTTTAATTTATGGATATATCATATAAATGGCTCAGACGCTATATCGATTTCGATTTGAGCCCGCGTGAGCTTGCCGCCACCCTCACATCTCTCGGACTTGAGTGCGACACAGTGGAGGAAGTGGAAAGCATCCGCGGAGGTTTGCGCGGAGTGGTAATCGGCAAAGTGCTGACATGCGAGGATCATCCCGATTCCGACCATCTTCATGTGACCACAGTGGATCTCGGCACCGGAGAACCGGTACAGATAGTCTGCGGCGCGCCTAACGTTGCCGCAGGTCAGACAGTGGTCGTAGCCACTGTCGGCACAACCCTCTATGACGGCGACAAGGAATTCCAGATCAAGAAATCAAAAATACGCGGCAAGGAGTCATTCGGTATGATCTGCGCTGAAGACGAGCTCGGCATCGGCACTGACCATGCCGGTATTATGGTGCTCGCAGATGATATCAAGCCCGGCACACCCGCAGCCGAATATTTCAATGTCGAAAGCGACTACAGACTGGAAGTGGAGCTGACTCCGAACCGCGTTGACGCGGCAAGCCATTATGGCGTGGCTCGCGATCTCAAGGCAAAGGAATGGTGTCTTATCTGCCAGAATGAAAAACAAGGAGAATATCCGGAGGTTTCTGTGCCGGATGCATCCGGACTCACGACAGACCGCACCGATGGTGCCGTGACAGTGAGAATAGAGGATGAGGAGGGATGTCCGAGATATTCCGGAGTCACAATCAGAGGCGTGGAAGTCAAGGAATCTCCCGAATGGCTCAAGAACCTTCTTACTGCCGCCGGACAGAGACCGATCAACAATATTGTAGACATCACAAATTTCGTGCTGTTGGGAATCGGACAGCCATTGCACTGCTTCGACCTTGATCACGTCAAGGGGGAGGAGATAATTGTCCGCACATGCGAAAAGGGGACAAGATTCACTACTCTTGACGGAGTGGAACGGGAGCTCAACGAAGCAGACCTGATGATCTGCGATGCGGAAAAACCGATGTGCATCGCGGGTGTTTTCGGTGGTCTTGATTCAGGAGTGACTGAAGGCACAAAGAACGTATTCATAGAAAGCGCATATTTCAATCCCACACGCGTGCGTCGCACAGCCCGCCGCCATGGACTGTCGACCGATGCCTCATTCCGCTATGAACGCGGTGCAGACCCATCTGTGACTGTATACGCCGCCATACTGGCGGCATCGCTGATCAAGGAACTTGCCGGGGGAGAAATCTGCGGAGGTGTAATCGATGTTCTGCCCGCTCCTATTGAACGAAAAGAACTCGATTTCTCCCTTACATACTGCAACAGACTTATCGGCAAGGAACTTCCGGGTGAATTGGTGAGATGCATCCTCAAAGCCCTTGAATTCGATGTTACTGAAACCGAAGATGCGGATGTTCTGCATCTGACCGTCCCGACATACCGTGTGGATGTATACCGCCCCTGCGATGTAGTGGAAGAGATTCTGAGAGTATACGGTTACAACAATGTCGAGATCGGCGATGAAATGCACGTATCTCTGTCGCAGCGCGGTGCTACCGACGAAAGCTACGATATGCAGCAGACCATAAGCGAACAGCTCACAGCCGCCGGTTTCTCCGAAATAATGAACAACTCTCTCACGGCAGTAAGTTATTACGAAAATTCGGAGTTATTACCTCTGGCAAATTGCGTCAGACTGTTGAATCCCCTCAGCAATGACCTGGGTGTGATGCGCCAGACACTACTCTACGGCGGACTTGAGTCAATATCACATAATGTGAACCGCAAGATGCCGGATCTGAAATTCTATGAGTTCGGGAATGTTTACCGGTTCAATCCTGAAAAGGAAAGCTCAGCGGAGAAACCTTTGGCTCAATACAGCGAGCGCATGGAGCTTGGCATCTGGATTACCGGCAAGAAGGAACCGGCATCCTGGAATGTAAAAGCGGAAGAAGCTTCTGTATATGACCTTATGGGCGTTGTAAACAATATCCTCCGCCGTCTCGGGCTACAGCCAGCAGCTGTCACCACAACCCAAAGTTCCGATGAAATCTTCTCGGCAAAGCTCGATATCGCAAGCCGTTCGGGCAAACATATAGCCGAAGTAGGAATCATACGTTCTTCGATTCTTAAGAAATTCGATATCGAACAGAGCGTGACATACGCAGCCATAGACTGGGACAGCCTTTTCAAACTCACAGCCAAGAACCGGGTGACATACGCTGAACTGCCAAAGACCCAGCCTGTGGATCGCGATCTCGCGCTGCTTGTTGACAAGAGTGTAAGATTCGCCGATATAGATGCAGTCATACGCAAGGCAGAACGCAAACTTCTGCGAGACGTCCGTCTCTTTGACGTATACGAAGGCAAGAACCTCCCAGCCGGCAAGAAATCATATGCAGTGTCAATGAAACTGCAGGATAACGAGAAGACTCTCACCGACAAACAGATAGACGCATCTATGAGCAGAATCATAGATGCCCTTAAAAACATGGGAGCAGAATTAAGATAATATTAACAAACAGACAAGATAACAACATATATGGGAAGAGCATTTGAATTCCGAAAAGCCCGCAAACTGAAACGCTGGGGCAATATGAGCCGTACGTTCACCCGTATCGGTAAGGAAATAACCATTGCAGCAAAGGCAGCAGGTCCAGATCCGAGCATGAATCCACGTCTGCGTGTATTGATGCAGAATGCCAAGGCAGCCAATATGCCCAAGGACACTATCGAGCGCGCCATAAAGAAAGCAACAGACAAAGATGCCGGAGACTACAAAGAGATCGTATATGAAGGATATGGACCCTTCGGAATCGCCATTGTAGTGGAGACCGCCACCGACAACAACCAGCGCACCGTTGCCAACGTACGCAGCTATTTCAATAAATTCGGAGGATCACTCGGCACTCAGGGTTCACTCTCATTTCTGTTCGACCACAAGAGCGTTTTTCACGTAAAACCGAATGCTGACATCGCACTTGATGAATTCGAACTCGACCTTATGGATTTCGAGGCTGAGCTTGAAGCGGAAGATGAAGAATGGCTGATATACGGCGCTTTCGACCAGTTTGCCAACCTTCAGAATTTTTTTGAAGACAAAGGCATTGAGATTGTATCTGCAGAGTTTGAAAGAATCCCGACAGACTACAAGGAAGTCACAGCCGAACAGCGCGAACAGCTCGAGAAGCTCCTCGAAAAATTCGAAGATGACGAAGATGTTCAGAATGTCTTCCATAACATGAAGGAAGAGGAATAACATCTGTAGAATCATACCTGATGACTTACAGCATCAGACAAGGACATTGAAACCAATAAAATAGCAGATTTGGAATCTGCTATTTTTATTTTCACCCGGTTCCTGCCCAACGCGGACTCTCGCCGATAACAAGCCCTCGCGGCTAAGAGCATTTCTTAAGAGTGTTTAAAAATAAAAATTTGGGGCGGCTATTTACGATGACTGACGGGGATTATGTTTGTGAAAAGCTTCCAGCCGCGGGCCGTTCTGTAACGGTTGACGGATTCTGCAGGAACGTAGAGACGGCATCGGGAATACAGACGCGCCTCGTCCGGCTCGAAGATGAAACTGTCACAGTCGAAGGGTGGCGGTGCTGGTGACATCACCGTTATGGATGTCAGGTTTTCACATCCGCTGAAAATCAATTCGCCGAGGAGCCTTGAGTTCGCAGGCATGACCGCGCCGCGCAATGACCGGCAGTCGGAGAAGGCATAAGATTCCAGCTCTCTCATTGCCCGGGGAAGCGTCACCTCCGCCAGTGTGTAGCAACATGAGAAGGCGTTGTTGCCTATATGACTTACCGCCCGGGGTATCGCAATGGATTCAAGACTCTTGCAATAGGCGAACGCATGCGCCGCGATGTCAGCCAGCCCGGCGGGGAGAGATACGGTCCGCAGCTCTTCATTCCATGCGCACATCCCCTTGGGTAATTCTTTCACTCCGTCCGGAACAGCCAAAGAGGTCAATCCGCATTCACGGAAACACCCCTCGCCGAGTGTCCGAAGACTTGCCGGCAATGTGATGTTTTTAAGATTGGAACACCCCATAAACGCATATTCACCTATTGAATGAAGCCGGGAGCCATCTTCAAATCTGACTTCCCGGATATCGTTTCTGTCGGCAAACGCATATGCCTCGACGCGCAATACCGTTTTAGAAACAGTAAGCACGGAATCCGTGACAGACCATGGTGAATTATCCACGACAACCTGCGCTTCCGCATCTATCCGCGACGCGGCAACAAGCGACAACAAAAATATGCAGACCGTTCTTAGATTCATATGTCGGGAGCAAATTCCGGAGGGAGAATTTTCGCAGGATCGGCAGTGTCCACACGCACCACCATTATGCGGCTTTCTCCACGCCATGGCAACGAGCCGTGATATTTCTCATATTCGACACGTGCAGGAAGGTTGGCGTATTGCAGACGGCGCAATTCCACCGCAACAGCAGGATCCTTGACGGAGAAGACAAAATCCTTACGGTATACCCGTGTCGTATCCATCAATTCCTTGTATGGCAGTATTGTTCCCTCATAAGTCTTGAAGACCTCTCCCCTTTTCTCTATATCCTCCACATATCCGTATTGCACGGCTTCAGTCACGAATGGTGAGAAAAACCACAGATAAACGGCAATGAAAGCAGCTACAGCCAACACGGCAGCAGCTACACAGAGCCATATTGTAGTGTTACGACGCGGAGGCAGCAGGTGTTCAAACTCTGGCTCATCCTGCTCCCAGTAATCCGGATCCTCCGGCTTAAGAAGAGGAGCTTTCGGTGTTTTAGGCACTTCCTGTATGTCGGGACCGTCAAAAAAATCGTCTTTATCGTCGTTAAAATTCATAATAGTCTGCAATTCGTATATGTAGGCTAAGAGCGGGAAATTCCGGTTTCATTCGATGGAACTTCCTCATTTTTCTTTTTATCAAGTGATATATATGCCATAGTGAAGATTCCGAGAATTATCAACATCACCGTCTGACCGGACCACTGCAGCATGGAGAACGCCGTTCCGTCAGCTGTGCTTACACCATAGATGGCGAGGCCGAACATCACAGCAATATTCCATGGACCGAGTCCGCCGTTGGATGGTATAGCCATACCTATTGAACTGAGCACAAACGCCACAAGACAGGGTGTCAGTCCGAAGGCAAGTCCCTGTTGTGCACACAACTCGCGTGTAAACGGGAAAGCGAAGAACGCCACATACAACTGCACATAATAACATCCCCATATGGCGATTGTATAAAAGAGGAAAGTCCATTTCCCTTTCATTTCAGTGACAACAGCAAAACCTTTCCATGTCTCAAGCACCCAGCCTTTCACTTTCTTTACCGGAGCAGTATCGCGTCCGAAACGGAATATCGCCCACACAACGGCGCATGCGCCAGCCACGGCAATCCAGAACCAAGGCGAAGAGGCAGTAGACACAACCCCCTGTCCTACGGGATATTTTGTCAGGAACGCATTTATTGCCGGAGTCGCAACGATGAATGTCAATATGGTGAGAAGCAGAACACAGATCGAATCCGACAGACGGTCCGCGACCATCGAACCGAGCACTTTGGCGAAAGGGGCTTTCTCACGCCCCGCTATGTATGTGCATCTCCACACCTCCCCGAGGCGCGGAAAGACAAGGTTCAAGGCATAGCAACCGAAAATAGAGCAGCACAGAGCCAGAAGCGGCGCATCTATGCCGAGACTCCGCAACTGTATACGCCAGCGCAACGCACGGAATATATGGGAACAAACGCTGATTCCCATGGCACACAATATCCACCAATAGTCCACTCCATGGCGGATAATATCCATCATGTCGTAGAAATTGACCTTTTTGAACATATAGCTGACCAGCAAGACTGTCAGCGCGAGCGGCAACAGCCATCTGAGGGCATACCCCAGCACTGTGCGCATTTTTCCTGTTTTCGCTTCCTTGTCACTCATAAAATGCAAATTTAATCAAATTCCGCCGGATATCAAAAATTCCACCTCCTTGAAGGCATATCTACATGTCTCACCGGTATCCGCATTCTCGACATGCAGGAAACCCATCGGCTCCACACCTCTGACAATACCCGGATATGATTCTCCCGATTCCCTGACGCGGAAAGGATAGGCTGACCCGTCGAAACGCCACATCCTTGACTGGAACTCATCGTGAATCATTATTCTCCCTTCAGATCCGGATATCTGACTGAGGCGCCGGCGGAGTTTCATTTCAAAATCCTCAAGCAGTCTTTCCGTCGGGAATTCAGTTCCGGCTATGGAAGCCATCGACACCGGATTGGGAGCGCCGCTCAGGAACTCACGCTGATTCACATTGATTCCCACACCTGCTATTGTGCGGGAAATTTCCGTTCCCATAACCGAATGCTCTATCAGGATTCCGCATATCTTACGGTCATCCACATAGATATCATTGGGCCATTTGACCTTCGCGTTGATTCCCGCATCCTCCAGAAAATCGACAACGGCAAGCGCGACAGCCTCGCTGATAGAGAATTGTTCTCTTGCAGCGATGCCACGTGGTTTCCACATCGCTGAAAATGTGAGATTCTTTCCCGGCTGCGCTTCCCAGGAATTACCCTTTTGTCCGCGTCCTCCTGTCTGGCAGCGCGCCGCCACAATCACCCCCTCTTCCGAGAGAGGATATTCCGTCACCTGCGTGTTGGTCGACACACACTCATCCAGCCATTCTATTCTCATACCGTCAGCATCCTTGAGTCATCCGGCAAAACCTCGATTCTCACGTCAACAGTATCGTCCGGGAGGAATCCGAGAGCATTTTCGGGCCATTCCATAAGACAGACAGACCCTGAATCCCAATAATCGTCAAGCCCCATGTCGAGCAACTCCTCCACCGTCTCCACTCTGTAGAAATCGAAGTGATATATCTTGTCAGAGCCACCCGGCGCAACCGCATCCGGCGCAACCGCATATTCATTGACTATGCTGAAAGTCGGGCTTGACGCCTCGTCTTCAGAGCCGAGAGCCGCACATAAAGCAGAGATGAATGTTGTTTTCCCCGCACCCATCGGGGCATGGAAAGCAAAATGCCTGTTATCCCCCATCGCCGCCACGAACTCTGCAGCCGCACGCGGCAGATCCTCGATATTACTGATTGATATATTCATTTTCATCCGATTTATAACGCGAATTTAATTAATAGATTTCAAATCGCCTTAAACTATGATAAAAAATATGTGACTATTCCCCAAATAATTCGTATATTTGATGTAGTCTTGGGCTAATATTTTGACTACAAGGTTATTTTTGAGAATTCGCGTGAGGATGGGCAATGGATAAGAAATTGGTAGTGTGTTTGGTTCTGATATTTATAATTGGCATTAAAAAATATAGGCCTGCCATCACTGCAAGCCTATATCAAATCTGTTTTACCTTATGAATTATTTTACTTGTTGGGGGTTGACCATTTGTATGTGTCGTTGCAATCAATATCCATCACACTGCTGCCGACTTGCATACGGAACTGTCCTTTTTCAAGTACCCACTTGCCGTCGTAGTCCACGAAGGCGAGGTCGCTTGCCTTGATTGGCAAGGTTACGGTTTTGGTCTCACCGGGCTTAAGCTCAACTTTTTCAAACGCGCGCAGTCGGCGATTGTCAGGAGTCAGAGACGCTACCATATCACGGCTGAAAAGCATCACAACCTCTTTGCCTGAGCAATTACCTGTATTGGTAACGTCGATTGTGAACACGAGGTCATCGTTGACACCGAATTCAGATTTCGAGCAGCGGAGATTGTCATACTTGAAAGTGGTATAACTGAGTCCATAGCCAAAAGCCCACTGCACCGATACCACCGCATCGTAGTCATAAGCACCTTCCATCTTATCCATTTCCTCGCTCACTCGATAATCGTAGGTGGTGAGTTCTGCCTGATGGCGTGGATAGGTGTAGGGCATTTTGCCACTCGGGTTGGTGTCGCCGGCAAGAATGTTGGCAAGTGCGTCACCACCGAAGTTACCGGGAAGCAGAATGTTGACTATCGCATCTGCCAATGGCTCAATATCACTGATGATACGCGGACGACCACCGTTGAGAATCAATACAACCGGTTTGCCTGTCGCAGCAAGAGCTTTGACGAGATTGCGCTGGTTTTCAGAGACAGCGAGGTCCGACAAGTTTCCCGGTGTCTCACAATAGGAGTTTTCACCGATACAGGCGACTATGACATCAACACCCGACGCAGCTGCCACAGCTTTTTCAATTTCCGGCTCATTTTCCTCGTGATAGGCACCTTCGGCAGGATAAGTGACACCCTGTTCAAGAACTATATTCTTCTTGCCAAACTTATTGACCAATGCCTTGTAGATGGTGTTGTATTTCGATGCGAAACGGTCAGTCAGATGACCTTGCCATGAATAGCTCCAGCCGCCATTGAGACAGCGCATAGAGTTGGCATTAGGACCTGTCAGCAGAATCTTTGTACCTTTCTCCAACGGAAGAATGCCGCCGTTGTTTTTGAGCAGTATCTCCGATTCCTCGGCTGCCTGAAGAGCGACTTGCTCGTGACGGTCGCAGGCGAAGTCGGCATAGTCTTTGGGATATGTATTGGGAGTGTCAAACAGCCCGAGACGATATTTCAAGCGCAGGACACGACGTGCTGCGTCGTCAATACGCTCCTGAGATACGCGACCTTCATTTACGAGTTCTTTAAGCAGAGTGCAGAAATTGAGGTCGTATGGCTCCATTGACATGTCGATTCCGGCATTGATAGCCATTTCGATAGCCTCTTTTTTGTCGTGAGCCACATATTCGCGGGTATAGAGGTTGTTGATGTCTGCCCAGTCAGTCACAATCATTCCGTCCCAGTTAAGGTCTTCTTTAAGCCACTTGGTGAGCAGCTCGTTATTGGCGTGAACAGGGCGACCGTTGATTGAGCCGCTATTGACCATTACAGTCAACGCCCCTGCCTCGATGCAGGCACGGTAAGGCTCAAAAAACTTCTCGCGGAGATCAGACGGTGAAATATATGCCGGCGTGCGGTCTTTGCCTGTTCGCGGAGCGCCGTAGCCGAGATAATGCTTAACCGAGGTGGCTATATTATGTCGGCCTATCTTATTCGGGTTGTCGCCCTGAAAGCCCTTGACCTGCTGAGCGCCCATGATGGCGTTGACTAATGGATCCTCTCCGTAGTTTTCCCATACACGGCTCCAACGCGGGTCGCGGGTGAGGTCAACGGTAGGAGAATATGTCCACGGACAGTTGGCGGCGCGAGTCTCGTATGCCGTAATTTCAGCAGCTCTGCGAGCCAACGTCGGGTTAAACGACGCACCTACGTTTATGTTCTGCGGAAACAGCACACCGCCAAGAGTGTAGGTTGTGCCGTGATTCTGGTCGAGTCCATAGATACAAGGGATGCCGATTTCTTTCATTGACACCTCCTGAATCTGACCAATCAGCTTCTCCCATTTCGCAGGAGTCTGTGCTGTCGGTCCGCCGGGGGCATTCAACACAGAGCCGACCTTATAGACAGCGATAGCCTCATGAAGTTTCTGAGGATCGAGAAAGAACTCACCGTCCTTCCAGTCGCCAAGCACATCAATTGAAAGCTCTGTCATCTGGCCGATTTTCTCGTCAAGGCTCATTTTGGACAATGTGCGCTCTACAGCTACCTCAATATCAGGGTCTGAGGGAATTGCCACTCCGGCAGCCTGCATAGAGCAGGCTGCTGAAGTGACGGTTAAAAATGTCATTAGATGTTTCAACATATCAGCGAAGTGTTACGAGATCTACATAGTAACCATGACCGACGCAGATGAATCCGGCCTGCTCCTGAATCATGTCAAGAGCCTCTTTTGTCAGCGTGATTTCTGCGACACCGTCAGTTGAGAATTCAATCATTCTTGTACCGGGAAGGTCGTTCCACCATACAGTAGTTGTGCGAAGCTGATGATATTCGGCGGTAGGTTCTATCGAATAGTGAATTGACATTACAGCACCCGGTTTTATGCCGGCAAAAACATCCATGCCGATAAGGTTGAAGGTCTTGTTGGGGCTGTCATCGGGAAGATCCCACGAAACATAGTGGTGTCCTGACCACAAGGTCTGCTGAGATAACATAACCACTGTTGTGGAGGTCTCAACCTGACCGTTCTTGTAGAACTGAACTTCGGCACCATCATTCATAACGCCCGACATCGGATACTCACCATCTTCGAGAGCCGGGGCAGAGAAGCTGATTGCAGTTGAAGTTTTTTCGGTAAAATCAGAAATCTTGGTTCCTCCGATTTCAAGAGATGCCACTCTGTCGAGATTGATACCTGTAAGCGTTGTTGTAGCACCAGAAGTAATACGGTCTGCACCTGAAGTAACGAGAGCGGAAGAGCTCACAGTCACTTTATTTGCGCCGTAGTTCATACCCTCGGCATCAATGAGTTCCAGTCTGCAAGTACCATTGACGGCATTTGCTGGAACGGTATAGGTGAGAACATCATTGCCGTCTTCGGTAGAATAGTCAACAGGAATCGGTTCAGAATCACCGAGAGTGATTGATTTCACCGAGCTGAGATTGCGGCCATAAAGTACCGCGTTCTGTCCGGGAGCGACAATGCGTTCAAATGAGACTTCCGAAGCCCAGGGATCACCATCCAGCGGATTGACATTGATGATGCCTTCGCGAGAAGTTGATTTACCCTGAGTGGTTGTGACAACAACCTTCATCTCGTATGTACCTGCGGGGAGAGGCATATCAATAGCCTTTCCGGTTGCAGTCTGCTCTCCGTCGATATACCATACCACATCAACATAGTCGGCAGGTGTCACGGTAAGTTCCATGGCGAAATTTGCATCGCGGCTGATGTTGGCTACTACGGGCAGCTGACCATTATTTCGGTCAGGGAAAGTCGGTGCCAGAATATGGGGCTCGTCATCCGGACCTGCTACAGAGAACGGATCGTCGCTGCTGCATGAAGCAAGCATGACGCTTACAGGCAGCAAAGTCAAAATTGTCTTATATATGAAATTCATTGTAGTTTCTTTTTATGTTATTAGTCAACGTCCCACCACATGGGTATGTACCAGCTATTGCTTCCGCCCATACGGTCCAAAGCTTCATCATAGCCGGTCTTATTATACGATGATTCAAGAACCGGATAGCAAAGGCGAACGGGGATTTCCTGACCGCCGGTGAGGAACTGGCCGAAACCGTATTCAGCCGGAGATTTAAGTCGGGGATAACCTGAACGGCGCACGTTTGCCCATGCTTCAGACGGATTGGTGAAGTGCAGAATCCATGCCTGAGTATTGATTGCTGCCTTACGCTGCTCGTTGGTGTAACCGATGCCGTTGTTGGCAATGAAAGTAGAGAATTCCTCATCAGTAATCTTACGGCAGCCGTAGTTGTCAGTAAGGAAGTCCATTGACGCACGTACACCAGTTTTGTAGTAGCCGTCAGCACTACCGGCGACTGCCCAGCCTTTAAGGGCGGCCTCAGCCATAAGGAAGTTTACCTCGGCGTAGGTCATAACGACGCCCGGATTATCACTCTTAAGGAAGTTGTTGGCAAGCTTGGGTTCGGTTTCGCGCGCCATACTTACTTCGACAGAAGGATTGTTCTCAGCAATCTCTTTCATGATATCGCTGTCATAGCCTGCCGGCCACGGTTCCCATGAGTAAGCACCCGGATCTCTCGGATTCATCGGAATACCTTTTGAAAGAATTTCCTCCGTAAGGTCAATGCGGTTATCGGGGCTTGTAAGGCTCATCAGACCGTCATAGTAGAATCGGGCGAAGATAAAAGTACGGGGGTCGCCGCTGTTATACATCTGGTTGAAGAATGTAGAACAGAGGTAACTCGGGTTGTTTGCCGGGTCATTACCGAACAGTAGTTTGGAAAGGGCATTGCCACGATAGTCGGAATATGTATCCTGACCAAAGCTGAACGATACTTCCATATACTTAATGAGAGCGTCATCAGTTGCGCTTGTAAACACGCCCCCATCAGCCATCAGAGCCTCTTCAAATTCCTGCTTAGCCTTGTCGGGGTCTACGTCGGATATACGCATGGCAAATCGGAGGCGCAGACTGTTGGCAAGTTTCTTCCACTTAGTTACGTCACCGTTGTAGATTACATCGCCTGTGATCCTGTCGCCTGACAATGACAGAGCACCGCAGGCATCGGTGAGTTCATTGAAGAAAGCTGCGTAGATTTCTTCCTGAGTGTCGTATCGAGGGTTGAATTTCTCGGCAATATAACCGAGACCAGCCTCGCTAAAAGGCGCATCGCCATAAACATCAGTAATAAGGGACATCATATAGACGCGATAGATGCGCAGAGCGGCATTTACGTTTGTCAGACCTTCTTCCTCACTGTTATGAATGCCATCAGTAAGATTTTTTATAGCGTTGGGATATAGCGAAGTCCAGATGCGACACATTTCGTTATTGTCGATTGTGTGGCGGCCTCCATAGTTGGTCGTGTTCCAGCAACCCATCAGCATCTGAGAGAAAGCATAATGGTAGTTGCGGTAGATTTCCACCATACCCAGATCGCCGTAGGTCTGGAGCTGGGCTGTGGTCAGCTGGGCATTGGGGTCAATGCCGTTGGCTTTTGAAGGGTCTGTGTTCAGATCCTCCATGTAGCTGTCGCTACATGAACCTGCAATGAGCGCAAGAGCCGCCAAAACAGGAGTGAATATCTTATGTAGTTTCATTGGTAATCTTACGTTTAGAATTTAACATACAGGTTGAAACCATAGCTCTTGCGCGAAGGCAGCGAACCATATTCAAGTCCCATACCGGTTGTGTTGTTGTAGTTGGAATCAGGATCGATGTCGGGAATGTTCTTCCATACGATGAACGGGTTGCGAGTCACAAATGAAATGGACATATCCTGCACTACCTTACCGAGCCATTTCTTCGGGAATTGATAGGTAAGTGTGATTTCACGACACTTTATGTAAGAATTGTCATAGATGAACATCGAAGGGGCATTGCGGCAAACACTCATCCAATAGTCTTCGGGGTTGACCTTTATGTCATTGGGACGATATGTGCCGTCGCCGTTGTCAATCACACCGGGTGCGACAAAACCGCCGGTTGGAGTCCATGTCGAGGCACCTTTTGCAATACCCGCTGCCTGACGCTCTTCTTCCGACTTATACCATTCTTCTCGTCCTGCCAGTGTCGCAAGGCTCTTGCCTGATTCGTGAGCAGCACGTGCCGACATAGAATACAGATCGGCTCCAACCTTTACGTCAAACAGTGCGGTAAGTCCGAAATTCTTGTAACGGAATGTTGTGCTCAGACCACCTGTCCAGTCCCAAGATGCATTTCCAAGAACGTGATTGCTCTTGTCGTACATCGGCAAACCGGTTGCCGGGTCAATGAGAATATCTCCGTTTTCGTTTCTCTGGAAATCGGGGCCCACGATAGAACCGAAGTTCTCACCAACCTTTGCAGCGACCTGGACATCAAGCCATGAAGCCTTTTCAAGTTCAAACATATCCATGCCGTCTACAAGCTTACGCACTTTATTGTTGTTCTTAGAGAAGTTGATACCCAAATCCCAAGAGAAATCGCCTATGATAACGGGACGTGTGTTAAGTGCGATTTCGATACCTTGGTTTTGGATTTCACCGGCATTGATAAGACGATAGGGGTATCCTGTTGCCCAGCTACTTGCCATGCCCATAATCTGGTCTTTACTTATCTGATTGTAATATGTGAAGTCAAGACCGATACGGTTGTTGAGGAACTTTGTTTCAAAACCCACTTCAAATGAGTTGGTCCGGGTAGGTTTGAGGTTCTTATTGGGGATAGTGGTATTGTCAATAAAGCCGATGGTGTAACCGGGATATGTGAATTTTGATTTTGTATATACCAGTCCTAACTGATAGGGATCTGTATCACTACCAACCTGTGCGAATGACAGGCGAACTTTACCGTATGGCAGAATGTCACCACGCTTGATCAGTTCAGAGAACACAAAGCTACCCGACACCGAGGGGTAAATATAGGTGTTATTCCCAGTAGGCAGAGTCGACGATTTATCACCACGGATAGTAGCGTCAAGATATAACAGGTTTTTCCATCCGAGATTGGCAGCCGCGAACAGCGAGTTAATCTGCTTGCGGTAGCTGTTTTCCTGAAGGCTTGTCTCGTTGAAGCTCATAAGGGCAACCACATCCCTAATCTGCATTTCTTGGGCTGTGGTTATATTTGTACGGTTATCGACCTTATAGATGTTTCCACCGGCAGTTCCTGTGAAGTCAAAGTCACCCCAGCGGTTGTTATAGGTCGCTATGAGTTCAAAGTTATACATCTGGTTTTTGAACTGGCTCTGCTGTAAGTAACCTGCCTCATAGCCGGGAGTTGTCGGAGCCTTGAAATCATTGAAATTAAACCAGTTGAGTTCAGCTCCCGCTGTTCCTTTGATTTTGAGGTGTGATGTTACATTATAAATAGCAGATGCGTGTAAACGAAACAGGTCCTTCTTTGAATCATTGAAATTCTTGTAGACGTCCCAATAGGGGTTTATATTATAGGGGTCCATACCGTTCCAGTTGGAATACTCTCCGTTAGCATCCTGATATGTGCGCAACCAACGCTGGTCGTAGGTGGTTGCAAGGGTCATCAGGTTCTTGCCGACGTTAGACTTACTGTCGCCAAGAGCAGGACGATTCTTTACATTTTCGTGGGTATAGTTTACGGTAAAGTCGAGGTCAACCTTCCCCATAGATGTATTGGCACGCAGATTGAAAATGTCACGGCTCATGTGAGTCTTGGGGACAATATCCTTGTTGCGCATATCGGTCAGTGTGAAGCGAATGCCTGTATTGCCTGAATTGGATGAGACTGTAACCGTGTTGTTTGCGGTAAGACCGGTTCTGAAGAATCCGGAGGTATTGTCAGGTATTATAAGATATGGACGCTCCACGCCATCAAAGTAGCGAAGGACGTTGCTTCCGTCTGCTTTCGGTCCCCAGCTCTTATTGGTATTTGATACTGCGTCAATACTGTATGTGCCGTTGCTGCCCATACCGTAGATCTGCTGTACGTTATCCCATTTAGAGAGCTGTTTTTCAAATGTCAGTGTTCCATTATACTCTACCGAATATTTTTCTTTTCCGGCTTTCTTGGTGGTGATGAGAATCACACCGTGACTGGCACGGCTACCATATAGAGCGGAGGCGGCAGGACCTTTAAGTACCGACATGCTTTCTATATCATCTGGATTGATGCTTGAGATACCGTCACCAAGGTCGTATCCGCCTGATGTTCCTGCGCTGCCGAAGTTTGTATTGTCAAGAGGCACACCATCGACAACATATAATGGCTGGTTGTTACCGGTCATTTCAGTGCTACCACGCAGAATTACGCGGGTTGATCCGGAAGGACCACCTGCGGTCTGGCTTACAACGAGACCTGCCACACGACCTGCCATAGAGTTGATGACGTTAGTTTCTTTGGCTTTTTCAAAGGCATCACCTTTTACTTCGTCAAGACCGTAACCGAGTGCCTTTCGGTCGCGCTTGATTCCAAGAGCAGTGACCACCACTTCGCTGAGCATTTGCGAACTCTGCTCCAGCGTGATTTTCATTGGCGCCTCTGTAGCCTTGACCTCAACAGGCTCATTGCCGACAAAGCTGATTTTTAGGGTAGCACCCGGTGATACCATCAGCGTAAAGTTACCGTCAAGATCGGTAAGTGTTCCATTGCCGGTTCCTTTCTCAATTACTGAGGCACCGATAACTGGGCCTTCAGCATCTTCAACGACACCGGTCACCTTTATCTTCTGAGATGGCGTTGCCGCAGCTGCTCTGGGTTCTGCATACGACTGAAGCGGCATAGCAAAGGATACCGCACCGACAAGCAGAAAACCGCACAGGAGCTTGGTTGTTAAAGTTCTCTGTTTCATGTGTATTGATTAGTTAATTTTAGTTACTTTAATCCAGTCTATATACATCGATGCCGTCTGACCATCTTTTAAGGCTGTAATGCCTTCGATGTCATAGATACCGGTGAATGATCCGCCAACAGCAAGGTTAAACAGAATATAAAAGTCATTTTGAAAATAAGGGCTACCGGTAATGTCAAAACTATGAAATTTGACATCATCTACTGAAACATCAATCTTATTTTCATTCCAAGTAAGCGTATATGTGTGATATTTGCCGTCCTGTAAATTTGAACCGGCATCTCCGGCGAAATATTTCTGTTTATGTCCGGCAACATCAGGGCCAAAATGGAGCGCGGTATTTACTCGCGTGGTACTTGTCCCGTCGGCGATACCTTGGGCATCTCCCATCTCCATTATATCTATTTCACCACAGGCAGGCCACTCCTGCTTATTGTTGCCCATCATCCAGAATGCGGGCCACAGACCATTTGCGGTCTCAGGCAGTTTTATACTTGCCTCAACCTTTCCATACTTGAAATACTTCTTGTTCTTGGTGTTCACGCGACCGGACACCACCTTGTTGCCGGTGCGCTTGGCTGTAAGAATTAGTACAGTCTTACCTTCGTCCTTGCCGACTTTGACCTGACTGGTACTATAGGATTGTAACTCTTGATTTGTCCATCCGGCTTCGTGCGTCTCTTTTGACCAGTAAGCGGAATTGAATGAATCAAAATCGTCAAAGAACACCACATCATCAACAGGTTCAACTACCGGTGGTGTTGGTGTCGGTTTATCTTCCGAGCCGCCACACCCTGTTAATGCCGCTACTGCGAACACAGAGATAAACAAATGTTTGATATTGAAAAAAAACATGGTATTGATTGGTTAGTTTATTTGCTCCCACATAGACCTTATATGGGTTTTGCAAAATTACCACCGTTCGTTATTATCAAGGTTTGATTACTGACATTTTGAGGTTTGTTTTCTGACATATTATGCTATTATCCATAAAATCAGACATAAACACGTTAAACCTCGTTCAATTCTGTTCGCAAAATTTACTTGGAGACACCCCGAAGTGTTTCTTAAAGATAGTGCTGAAATACTTAGAATTAGCAAAACCTGTCACCACTGCAACTTCTGCCACAGGCATATTTTGTTTAAGTAATTCGGCGGCTCGTTCAAGTTTCAGGATGCGGATAAATTCCTGCGGAGCCTTCCCGGTCAAAGACTTCAGGCGACCAAAGAACAGCGTCCGGCTCATTGCCATCTCTCGGCATAGATGTTCAATGTCAAACTCGGTGTTTGACATATTTGCGATAATTATATCAACTGCCTTATCAACAAATGCCTTGTCAGATGCCGGCATTTCGCTTGTCCGATTGCCCTCGGTTAGTGTCGGTTCCTCGACGGTTTGTGGAATTGTCTTCACTTCGACTACGTCACCCTCGGCTCTCATCAGTGCGAGCCTCATAAGATATTCACGGATACGCTTGCGATTGTGGAGCATACCTCTGACCTTGCTTTTGAGGATGTCAAGGCTGAACGGCTTGGCGATATAGTCATCGGCTCCTTTTTCAATGCCGTTCACAATCGCGTCATGAGTGGTTTTCGCAGTAAGTAAAATGACCGGAATGCCGGCGGTGTCAGGGTTGTTCTTTATCATGCTGCACAGCTCGTCACCCTGTAGTCCGGGCATCATTACGTCTGAGATGATAATATCCGGATAGTGATTCTCAAGGAATCTTAGGGCATCCTCAGCCGAAATAGTTGACACGACATTATATTCAACCGAGAATGTTGCTGTCAAATAATTCCTGAGATCATCGTTGTCTTCGACAATCAACAATGTCTCATCCTTACTCTCAGAAACAGCGGATACTACGGGAGAAGGTATGCGTATTTCATTCAAGGCCTCATTCAGATTATTCGGATTCCAGTGAATGACAGGCTCGTCATAGATACGCTTGAATGAGATTGTAAAAGTGGTTCCTGCATTCTCTTTGGATGTAAAGCCTATGTTGCCGTTGAGCATTTCCACTATACGCTTGACCTGAAGCAGACCGAAACCGTTGCCTGTTTCTTGTGACGCTCTCGCATTCTCGGCTCTATAGACATTTGTGAATATGTTTTTCTGCTCTTTCTCAGGTATACCTATACCATTGTCGGTAATCCTGATGACAGCCTTTGACTTGTTTGCGGTTAGTGACACCTCCACTTTGCCACCTTGATTGGTATATTTGCAGGCATTCGACATGAGGTTATCAAGCATAAGTTCAAGCAGATGTCTGTCAGCTGAAACCACAACCTGCTCATCGGGAACTTGCAGGTGAAGCGTGATGCCGCGTTTTTCACCAACATTATTGAAACAACTCAGTTCCTCCGACAATAGATAATTAAGATTGATCGGCTCGATGTTGACCTTTGCTTTTCTCGAATCAATCTTTTCAAAATCGAGCAGCTGAGCGGTGACAGCATTAAGCTTTCGTATATTTGCGCCCGCCACATCGAGCAGATATTTAGCCTTTTCGGAAAGGCCGTTCTGTGTCTTCAGCTCTTCAATGGGCGACATGACCAATGACAATGGAGTGCGGATGTCGTGGGCTGTATTGATGAAAAATCTGATTTTGTCTTCGTCATGCTCTTTTCGCAACTGATACCATTTATACCTAATTATAAAATATATAATAAAGGCTATTATAGCCAGATAGCATATTCTCGCCCATATTGTATTCCACCACGGTTCTTCGACAGTGATGTCAATAGAGGTTTCATCTATGACTCGTCCGTCGCTTTTACGCAACGCTTTTATTTTTAGGGTATAATTGCCCGGCGGCACATTCCGGAAGCGGGCGGTACCGTCCATGGTCATTTCGCTCCAATCGTGGTCATACCCTTCAAGGATATAGTGATAAGCGATGTCATTGCGATAGTCTATGTTTATTGCCTCAAAATCAACATCAAACGAGTTATGACTGGCACTGAGCTCTATATTCCGGTTTTGCAGCATCTCAAAAAGCTCCGGTATAATCTTGGCAGACTCCTCTTCGCTGATGCCGTCAATAGTGAATCGGGATATTCTCAATGGTGCGGAGTATTCAGCTACACTGATTTTGTCGGGCGACAGCCTGACTGCGCCTGCCGTACTGCCGAAAATCAAATCACCGTTAGATGTCCTTAAAATCGAGGACTTGTTATATTCTCTGGCAATTCCGTTGATAAAGTTAAGACTGGAAACTGTTGAATCGCCTATGATTGCGAGGCCGTTGCCAGTACTTGCCCAAAGGCGTCCCTTGTCATCATGCACAAGACCGTATATATCATCTGAGGGCAATCCGTCTGACATTTTTATCTCGCGTATGATTTTCCTGTTCTTATAATCATACAGGTTAAGACCACCACCTTCGGTTCCAAGCCATACTGTGGTACCTTTTGAGAACATCATCGGGATTATATATGCACTTACGTCGTGCTCTGACTGTTCTTGAAAATTGGCGTACCAGTTATAGCTGTTCGTGTCGGCATCGATGATATAAAATCCGTTGCCGGTAGCGACACCTATACGCTTCTCGTCAACGACACTGATTGACATAACGCCGTCTATCTCAAACCTATGATATAACGAGCCGTCGCTATTAAGGGCTACGAGGCAGCCGTGAGGAGAGCCGACCCATATCTTGCCATGACAATCAGTCTGTATTGCGAAGATATAGTTCGACGACAAGGCTCCATCGCTTTGTGTCCAGTGCCCCTTGATGTTTCCCGACAAATCCATACGGTATACGCCGTCGCCATAACAACCTGCCAGTACATTTCCGTTGCCGTCCTCACACAGCGACACAACGACTATTCCGGATAATGAATTTCTCCAGATTCCGGTACGGGGATTGTAAATGCTTATTCCGCGGTCAGTTGCATACCATATATTTCCGTCTGTCGACTCTATGATATAATTCACATTGTTGTTGACAAGAGAGTTGGGATTGTCTTTTATATGTGTAATTATATGTATGGGCGACTGCGACAGACTCACCATTGTCACCCCTCCGGTATAACTGCCAATCCACAGATTGCCGTTGCCGTCATTCAACAGTGCATATATGCCGTTGCCGGTAAATGAAAATTCAGGTGCGAGTTCCGTGTTGACAAACGTGGTGAGTGAGTTGTCCTTTGCATTATAAGCCAGAACACCGCTGCCGTCAATGCCTATGGCAAGCCGTTCCGGGCTCAGTTTGACAATCGAGCGGATTGGTTTCTGTAACAGGCTGTTTGTGGTATGTATCTGGGCAACGCTGAAATCCGACAAATTCAGCATATATAAGCCCTTGTTAAAAGCCCCGATATACAAGGCGTCGCTTGCTTCATCGAAATACAGACTCTGTATATTGGTATCTTTAAGCAGCCCGACATCTTTGACCGCATGGTCGTTGCGCATGAATTTTAAGCCCGATGAAGTAGCCGCAAACAAATAGCCCTTTGCAATAATAATGTCGTTGACAGCCGAGCCGGGCAGAATGGGGCGATAATCCTTATCTGACACGTATTTGAACAGACCGTTATTGGTTGCATATAATATACTGCCGTCATTGTTAACAAGCATCTTGTTGAGCACAACATCGCCGTGACTTAAGTCGGAAAGATTGCTCGTCAATATAAACGAGTCATATACGGGTGAATATTTGTGAATTTTGCCCGTACTTTCGTAGGCATACAAATCGCCTTCATTGTGATACAGCCGAATAATGCGACCGGCTCTATCGCCATAGAATGAGTTGCTTTCAAGCGAGTAATTCTTTAGAATCCTGCCATTATACCTGTCAACCCCCGACTTGGTACTTATCCAGATAGCTCCTGACGCATCTTCAGCAAGCGAATACACCTTCTGACTACTGAGCCCCGTCGAGTTGTCAATACGCAGAACTTCTGAAATTACATGCTCACTTCCATAGCCTTTCTGTGCAAGAAACAGAAAAACCATGACAACCACTGTAATAAACAGCCCGTTCTTAGTGCCCTTTAGCGAGGTTGGCATATAATCACCCATAATACTGCAAAGTTAGCAAATTTCTCGAAATTAGAGGCTTTACAGCTCAAAAACTTTAATAATAGCATAATAGCAAAGATGCCTGACAAGCGGGTTCCATGACATAAGACAGGGATAATCATCCATCGGCAAAACCGTCTTCAAGACCGGATTCCGGATAGAAAAAAGGCAACGGATAGGTAGCGATTCTATCTCCTAACCCTTCCAAAAACCGAATTTCCCGCCGAAAGCACCATTCGGACGAACAACGCCGATCTTTCCTAACTCTCAACACATTACTTTATTCCCCATTTATTGCCATAGTTTCGCGAATTCTTCGTATATTTGCAGCAAACATATCAAGTAAACAATAAAAAAATGGGAAAAGTCCTTATAATCGGCGCCGGAGGCGTTGGCACAGTGGTAGCCCACAAATGCGCACAGAATCCGGAAGTTTTTAATGAGATTGTGCTCGCATCCCGTACAAAATCGAAATGCGACAAAATCGCGGCAGAGATCGGTGCGAAGAATATTGTCACAGACAGAGTAGACGCAGACTCAGTCGAAGAGCTGGTGGAACTTTTCAACCGTCACCGCCCGGACATCTGCATCAACGTCGCCCTCCCCTATCAGGATCTCACCATCATGGAGGCATGTCTGAAATGCGGTGTCAATTACCTCGACACCGCCAACTACGAGCCCAAGGATGAGGCTCATTTCGAATATTCATGGCAGTGGGCATACCGCAAACGCTTCGAGGAAGCCGGTCTGACCGCCATTCTCGGATGCGGTTTCGACCCGGGAGTATCAGCCATTTTCGTAGCCTACGCAGCCAAGCACCATTTCTCGGAGATGCGTTATCTTGACATCGTTGACTGCAACGCCGGCAACCATGGCAAAGCATTCGCCACAAACTTCAATCCCGAAATCAATATCCGCGAAATAACCCAGAAAGGGAAATACTGGGAAGACGGCAAATGGGTAGAGACAGAGAATCTCGAAATCCACAAGCCACTCAACTATCCCAATATCGGCGAGCGCGAATCATACCTGCTCTATCACGAAGAACTTGAGAGCCTTGTCCTCAACTTCCCCTCGATCCGTCGCGCCCGTTTCTGGATGACCTTCGGTCAGGAATATCTCACACACCTCCGCGTTATCCAGGACATAGGCATGGCGAGAATCGACCCGGTGATGTATAACGGGCAGGAGATAGTGCCGATACAATTCCTCAAAGCCGTATTGCCCGATCCCGGCTCGCTCGGAGAGAACTATACCGGCGAGACCTCCATCGGCTGCCGCATAAGCGGTCTTGACAAAGAAGGGAAGGATTCGACATATTACATCTACAACAACTGCTCGCATCAGGAAGCCTACAAAGAGACCGGCGCACAGGCAGTCAGCTACACCACCGGTGTTCCGGCAATGGTAGGAGCGTATATGTTCCTCACCGGCAAATGGGTGATGCCCGGCGTGCACAACGTAGAGGAGTTCGATCCCGATCCATTCCTTGAAAAGCTCGCCGCGTCAGGTCTTCCCTGGCATGTCATCGAGAACGGCGACCTTGAATTCTAACTGCATCTCATAAATGAACAAACGAATATTGACCATATCGGCGGCAGGGTGTATCCTTGCCGCTTTGTCTATGGCGGAGGTTCTTCACCCGTCAGGACCAATAACGAAACAGGGGGAAACATATCTTGTGAAAGCAGGAGGCAAGACCGTTGCAGTCACTCCGATAAACGGAGACATTTTCCGCATCACCACCATTCCTTCAGGGAAAGAACGACTTGACATTCCCAAGTCGCAGGCGGCAGTTCTCGCTCCGGCACAGGGCGGGGCAATCGCCTCCGTCACCCCTGACGAATTTATGCTGACAAGCTCCACGACCATCGTGAGGGTAAACCGCCGCACCGGAAAAACAGTGTTCACCGACCTTGCCGGCGACACACTCCTTTCCGAAGCATCGGGAGTCTGCAACGCAAAAGACACAAAAAACATATCTTTCGCCCCCATAGGGAAAGAGAATTATTACGGAGCCGGGGAGCGCGGACATTCGCTGAGACTCAACGGCGACACCCTTGTGATGTACAACAGGCAGAACTACGGTTACACGGCAGGAGACCCGCGTATCAAACAGATGGGAATAACAATTCCCTATTTCGCGTCAGACCGCGGATATGGTGTGCTTTTCGATGACTACAACGCATCCACACTCCACCTCGGAGACCGGATAACATACACATCCGACACTCCCCTGCCTCTTTCTTACTATTTCATCAACGGCAACGGGACACTCGCCGGAACCACAGGCAACTACACGCTCCTGACCGGACGCCAGAATCTCCCCCCGTTCTGGGCATTGGGATATATAACCTCGAAATACGGCTACCATAACCAGCAGGAAGCACTCGGCGCGGTAGATTCACTGAAGACCCGTGGTTATCCGCTTGACGGCATCGTCTTTGACCTTTACTGGTACGGAGTGGAAAAAGACATGGGGCGTCTTGCCTGGAGCAAGGAGCAGTTTCCCGACCACAGGAAGATGCTTGACTCCCTGAACGCAATGGGTGTCAACACGATCCTTATCTCACAGCCCTATGTCAACAAGAACGGAGCTATCGACAATTACAATCTTTTATCCTCGAAAGGGATGCTCGCCAGAGATTCCGAGGGCAACACACATGATGTCTCGACATGGGTAGGTGACGCCGGTATGCTTGACATATCCAATCCTGACACAAGGGAATGGCTCTGGAACCGGCTTAAGCCTCTTACTGCCGAAGGACTTGCCGGATGGTGGGGAGACCTCGGGGAGCCGGAAGTGCATCCGCTCACGATCATGCATGCCAACGGTCAGACCGCATCGCAATATCACAACGTCTACGGCAATGAATGGAGTCGACTTATATATGAAGGCATGAGGAAGGATTTTCCCGACATTCGCCCGATGCTTCTCATGCGCGGCGGCACAGCCGGGCTGCAACGGTATTCGGTGTTCCCGTGGACAACGGATGTCTCGCGGTCATGGGGCGGTCTGCAGCCGCAGGTAAATCTCATGCTTAACTCCGGACTGTCGGGACTGGGCTACATGGGTTCCGACATCGGCGGATTCGCGGTAGACCCCGCACACCCCTATGATCCCGAGCTTTATGTGCGCTGGATTGAGGCGGGAGTCTTCTCACCCGTTCTGCGCACGCACGCCCAATTCCGTCCGGAACCATATCATTATCCCGCACAGGAGAATATAATCAGGCGGTTTATACGGATGCGTTATGAATGGCTTCCGTATAACTACACCCTCGCCTATGAGAACACCACCAAAGGATTCCCTCTCGCCCGCCCGCTTAATTTCACCGGCGGCAGCGATGACAGACTCGCTAATGTGCAGGACGAATATCTATGGGGCAGCGAAATTCTTGTCGCGCCCGTGCTCAACAAAGGAGCACGCTCCCGCAAAGTAATCTTTCCCGAAGGTGAATGGATCAATTGGAACGACACACGTCTCAGATACAAGGGAGGCTCAACAGCCACGGTGCAGGCACCGCTCGGCACACTTCCCCTGTTCGTGAAGGCGGGAAGTTTTGTTCCGCAGTATATGCAGCCTATCTCCAACGTAACGGAATATGACCCTTCCAAGCTTACAGTCAAATATTTCCCCACACGTGAAGAAACATCCTATACCCTCTTCGAAGACAACAGGAAAGATCCGGAATCGATAGAAAACGGACATTATCGCCTCACCACGTTCAAAGGATGGCAGAACGGCGAAGAGACTGTTGTCACCATAGACTCTGAAGGAAGCTATGAAGGTATGCCCGCCAGACAGACCATTTCATTGGAAATCACAGGCATAAAATCACCGAAAAAAGTAACAGGAGGAGAATGGGAATATGACGCTAAGACGCGGACTCTTCGCGTCGAGGTTGTTTTCTGCGGCGATTCCGTTTGTGTGTCTGCGGTTTAGCATCATCCTCAGCCGGGACTCTCTCCGAGACTCCCAGCGAATCGGCTATAAGCTCGGCAACATACTCCGAAGCCACGGAGTTGCCGAGCTTTCTCTGCATTGTGCGGTAGCCGGCTATCTGCCACTCGCGGCGCGGTGAAGGCTGAAGTATCGGCGACAACTCACGCGTTATCGACTCTACCGTGCAGTTATGCACAAGCAGCTCCGGCACCACGCTGTTTCCCACGATAAGATTGGGAAGAGAGACATATTTGACTTTGAGAAGTTTCTCCATTATCCGGTAGGAAAGTTTCACCCCGTTGGCTCGATATACCACCACCTGCGGCGTGCCTATAAGCGCGGTCTCGAGAGTGGCGGTGCCGGATGTGACCACAGCCGCCTGAGAATATTTAAGAAGCGTGTGAGTAGAACCGAACGTCACCTTAAGTCCCGGATCCTGAGCCACCTCCCGGTAGAATTTCTCACCCACAGCCGGAGCTGCGCCCACAACATACTGAAATTCCGGAAAACGCTTTGCCGCCGCAATCATCAGAGGGAGATTGTTGCGGATCTCTCCCCGGCGCGACCCTGGAAGCAGAGCGATAATCGGACGTGGATCATCAAGTCCCTGACGCTCCATGAAATGTTTCTTTGGGGGGATGTGACCGAGGCTGTAGGCAATCTCCTGTACCGAAGGATTTCCCACATATGTCACATCATAATGATGTTTCTTATAGAAACCGACCTCAAACGGAAGAATCGAATAGAGTCGGTCAACATATTTTTTTATTTTTTTTACACGCCATTCCTTCCAAGCCCAGACCTTTGGTGAGATGAAATAATGCACGGGCACATGCAACTTATGCGCGAACTTAGCCAGCTTGAGATTGAATCCGGGATAATCCACAAGAATCAACGCGTCGGGACGGAACTCACGCAACAGAGCCTTCGCCTGACGCAGGTTACGGAGGATTACAGGCAACTTGCGCAGCACCTCGCTGAAGCCCATCACATTCATCTGATCATAATGCAGATCCGGGTCTCTGCCCGCCTCCTTAGCCATAAGGTCACCGCCGAAAAAACGGATATCGGCGGATGCGTCTATCTTCCTGAGCGATTTTATAACATTAGCCGCGTGGAGGTCTCCGGACGCCTCCCCCGCAATAATCATATATTTCATGTATCTTTAATATCTTATATCTGCCTCTCGGCGGTTTTCTATAATATCAACGGCACTGAAGCGTTTTTAATATATTATGAAGAAAGCTTTCTTGTTTTTTATGACAATGATATGGTGGATTGGTTTAACCGCCACCTCCTGTATAAGTGATGCCGTCTCCACGTCGCCCAACGACATACTCACCTTTTCACGCGACACCGTCAGCTTCGACACCGTCTTCACCGACCTCGGCACCCCGACCGCACGGCTGATTGTGGCGAACCGCGCGAAAAAAGGAATCGTCATTTCCTCGATACGTCTCAGGAATCCGGATTCCAACTTCCGCATCAACGTAGACGGAGTGAGCGGCAAAGACTTCCATGATGTAGAGATATGGAAAGAAGATTCGATATTCATGTTTATCGAATGTTTTATACCGGAGACTCAGAACAAGGAGCCATACAGGGTAGAGGATGAGCTTGAATTCGTGACAAACGGAGTCACCCAGACCGTCTTGCTGGAAGCCTACGGTCAGAATGTGACGCGTCTGAAATGCCACCGCATCACCGAAGACACCCGCTTTACCGCCGACCTTCCCTATATCGTCTTCGACTCCCTCGTAGTAGACAAAGGAGCCACGCTTTCCATAGAACCCGACACCCGTCTTCTTTTTCATGACGGGGCATCGATGATAATACACGGAAGAATAGAAGCGACCGGAGCACCCGGCAAACTTATACATATGCGCGGCGACAGACTCGACGACGTATTGCCGAATGTCAGTTACGACATCCTTGCCGGGCAATGGGAGGGAATCAGGATATCAAGGGAATCATTCAACAACCGCATAGAATATACCGACATGCGCTCCACCGCCTCCGGACTTCGCGTGGACTCATGCGGAGACACCTCCATCTTGAAACTCCGGATTCTCAATTCATGGCTCCACAATTCTCAAGCCCACGCATTCGAAGCCCGATACGCCGCAATCGAGGCATACGGAGTGTGCTTTTCGGAAGCCGCGGACGCCGTGGTCAGCCTCCACGGCGGCAAAAACAGCTTCATCCAGTGCACCATCGCCAACAATTATCTTTTTTCGGCAATATCAGAACCGCTGCTGAGTCTTTACCATTGTCTTCCCGACCAAGCGGAATCGGCGACAAACCCCAACCCGCTGATGGAAGCCTCGTTTGAAAACTCAATAATCTATGGACTCGCCAAAGATCTTAACGAGGGAGATTTTACAGGCTCACAGGTGTTTTTCCGGAACGTATCGCTCAAATCAGGGGGAGAAAACGACGATAACTTCATCGACTGCATATGGGAGTGCGACCCGCTTTTCCTCACAGACAGAGCGAAATACTATTTCAACTATCACGTCTTGCCAGATTCCCCGGTGATCGGCATGGGAAATCCGCAGTTCGTGACAGGACCGCTTGTCACAGACATAGACGGGACAGACCGTCTCACCGCCACAGCAGCCGGCAATACTACACTCGGCGCATACGCCAGACCGGAGGAAAGAGAATGACAGTCATTCGTGAATATATTGGCAATGAGGATTTTTTTTGCTAATTTTGCACTGAACAAATCCGACAGGACTTGTTCATGATTTTCAACACAAAAACAGGAAAACATAAAAAGAGATATGAAAGAATTCAAACGTACCTTAATAACGACAGCTCTCCCCTATGCCAACGGTCCGGTTCATATCGGACATCTTGCCGGTGTATATGTTCCCGCCGACATCTATGCGCGTTACCTGCGTCTCAAAGGAGAAGAAGTGCTCCTTATCGGCGGCAGCGACGAGCATGGAGTGCCGATCACCATCAAAGCTAAAAAAGAGGGTGTTACGCCACAGGATATAGTCGACAGGTATCACGGCATCATCAAGGATTCTTTCGAAGGTCTCGGCATATCTTTTGACGTATACGGCAGGACCACCTCCGAAACCCACCGCAAGACCGCATCGGATTTCTTCCGCCGCCTTTATGAAAAGGGTGAATTCATCGAGAAAACATCCATGCAACTCTATGACGAGAAAGCCGGGCAATTTCTCGCCGACCGCTATGTGACAGGCACCTGCCCTCACTGCGGCAATGAGAATGCCTATGGCGACCAGTGCGAGGCATGCGGCACATCGCTTAACGCCACAGACCTCATCAACCCCAAGTCAGCCATCACCGGCAACGCTCCCGTTCTCAAGGAGACATCACACTGGTATCTCCCCCTTGACAAATGGCAGAAACCGCTTGAGAAATGGATTCTCGAAGAGCACAAAGAATGGAAGAGCAACGTCTACGGTCAGTGCAAGTCATGGCTCGACATGGGTCTCCAGCCCCGCGCTGTCAGCCGCGACCTCGACTGGGGAATACCCGTGCCCGTAGAGGGAGCCGACGGCAAGGTGCTCTATGTCTGGTTCGATGCGCCTATCGGATATATCTCCAACACAATCGACCTCGTTGGTGACGACTATACCAAATGGTGGAAAGACCCCGAGACACGCATGCTCCATTTCATCGGCAAAGACAACATCGTGTTCCACTGCATCGTGTTCCCCGCCATGCTCATGGCTGACGGAAGCTACAATCTTCCCGACAATGTTCCCGCCAACGAGTTTCTGAACCTTGAGGATGACAAAATCTCCACCTCACGCAACTGGGCGGTATGGCTTCACGAATATCTCGCCGACTTCCCCGGCAAGCAGGATGTGTTGCGTTATGTTCTCACGGCAAACGCACCTGAGACAAAAGACAACAACTTCACATGGAAAGACTTCCAGGCGCGCAACAACTCCGAGCTCGTTGCCATTCTCGGCAACTTCGTGAACCGCGCAATGGTTCTTGACCACAAATATTTCGAAGGCAAAGTGCCGGCATGCGGCGAATTGCAGGCAATCGACGAAGAGGCGATACGCGAAATAAAGGAATCGGTGGCAAGACTGAGCGAGAACTTCGACAACTTCAAATTCCGCGAGGCTCTGAAAGAAGCGATGAACATTGCCAGGACCGGAAACAAATATCTCGCCGACACCGAGCCGTGGAAGCTATGGAAGACAGAGCCGGAGCGCGTGAAGACCATCCTGAATATCGCTCTTCAGATATGCACCAATCTCGCAATCACGTTCGAGCCTTTCACTCCATTCATGAGCGCGGATCTATGCAAAATGCTCGGACTTGAGAAAATAAGCTGGGATATGGCGGGAAGATTCGATCTTCTAAGCGAAGGCACTGTAATATCAGAGCCGCACCTTCTCTTCGAGAAAATCGAAGACGCCCCCATAGAGGCACAGATACAGAAACTTCTTGACACAAAGAAAGCCAACGAAGCCGCATCCTGGAAACCGGAACCGGTCAAGGAGACCTGCAGCTACGAAGACTTCGACAAAGTTGACATCCGTGTGGGAAAAGTTCTGGAATGCTCCAAAGTGAAGAAATCGAAGAAACTGCTCCAGTTCCTCATTGAAGACGGCATGGAGAAACGCACGATCCTGAGCGGCATCGCCCTCTCCTATGAGGATCCTTCGGTGCTTGTAGGGAAAGAGATCTGCTTCATAGCCAACTTCGAGCCGCGCAAAATGATGGGCATTGAATCGCAGGGAATGATACTGTCGGCAGTGAACAGCGACGGAAACCTTGTAGTGGTCGGACCCACCGGTCCGGTAGCACCCGGAGCGTGCGTGGGATAAACGCACGCCAAGAAGCAGATCATCATGAGAATCGGTTTACATATCGGCTGCTCTTTGCCAGTGAAAAGATACGGCGGAACAGAAAGAGTGGTGTGGAGCCTGGCTAAGGCTCTTCACCGTGCCGGACACGAGGTCACGCTCATAGCGGGGAAAGGCACCGCAGCGGATTTCGCAAGAGTCGTTGAACTCCGTCCCGGCATGTCGGTATGGGCACAGATTCCGGATAACCTCGATATAATTCACTTCCAGAACGCATTGCCGCCACTCCCGGCAGCGGCTTATGCCGATGGCATAAGCCGCGCATTGACCGGAAAACGCGACATTCCCTATGTAGTCACTGTTCACGGCAACATACCCGGCGGCAGGCTTCCGGATCCGAATGCCATTTTCGTATCGGCAAACCATGCGTCGAGACACGGAGGCTCCGCATATGTGTACAACGGACTTGACTGGGAAGACTATCCCCGTTTTACACCCGGGCTTCGGCGCAAAGGGGTGTTTTTCCTCGGCAAAGCAGCCTGGAAAGTGAAGAACCTACGTGGAGCGATAAAGATAGCCCGCATGTCGGGCGAGCGGCTTGATGTGCTCGGCGGTCACAGACTTAACCTGAAAATGGGATTCCGCTTCACACCGGACCTGAATGTCAGATTCCACGGCATGGTAGGCAATGACGAGAAAGGAAGAGTTGCAAACAGCTCACGCGGTCTGGTATTTCCCGTTTTATGGGACGAGCCGTTCGGGTTAGCTGTGGTCGAGGCAATGTATTTCGGCGCACCGGTGTTCGGTGCGACAAGAGGCTCGCTGCCCGAGCTTGTAATCCCTGACGCCGGCGTGCTTTCCGAATCGCCCGAAGAACTCGCGGCTGCAATCCGTGATTTCAACGCCGATGAAAGACTTCTGCACAATTATGCGGCAACCACCTTCAACTCCGACATAATGGCACGCAAATATCTCTCTTATTACGAGCAGGTACTAAACAACGAACAGATCAACAGCCTGCCGGCAGGCAACTGAGGGACTCCGGAAGTCAATAGCGGTCAACACCCTTTAAAGCCCGGACAACACCCTCGTCCCGGTGTTTCCTCGCCACGGCGTGGTTGCCGGAACTTTTGTCCATCTGTGCTTCCGGATGCCATAGATGATATGCCAGAGCACAGAATTTAAGGTATCTTTTGCCCAGTCCCATGTTCTTGAAACGGAAAGAGATGTCAAGATCTTCCGCTCCCCATCCCTCAAAACTTTCATCATAGCCGTTTACCGCCATAAAATCATCTCTGTAGAAAGACATATTGCACCCCAACACATTTTCCCTGTTCTTACGATAACGCGGTGCAAGATAATCCGCCACCGCCACAGACCTGACGGCGTTTGCCCTCTTTGCCTCGATTCCTGCTGTGAAAGGTGTTATCTTTCTCGGCGTTCGTTCTTTACATATTTCATTCGTAAGCGCTTCGCCCAACTGGACTCTTCCCCCTTTGAGAAAATATCCCTTCCGGCTTTCCCGCACATGATCGCTGACAAAACGCTGATGGAGAAACAGGTCACCGTCGATCTGGATTATGTAATCGCCTGTGGCGGCAGCCACGCATTTGTTTCGAATCATCGCCAGCCTGAAACCTTCGTCTTCCTGACGGATATATTTGAGTGGCACAGGAAAATCTTTACAAAAACGGCTCACAAGCGTTTCAGTTTCTTCACGCGACCCGTCATCACCAACAATCACTTCATCGGGGAGGGGATTAAGCATCGCAACGCTTTTAAGACACACTTCCAGCGCGTCAGGACGATTATATGTGGATATTATCAGGGAGGTTTTCATTTTTTGATTGGCGATTGAGATATGTTTTCCGGGAAATTAATGTTTCTTATCAAATTATTGACGAAGACCGGTTTCCACATAAGTGGTTTTGTTATTGCGCGCCGAGGCGTAGAGGGCGGCATTCTTTTCCGAGCTCCAGTCGAGACGGTCGTGATGGCGATGCATCATAAGCGCATAGTGCGATGCTTTGAGATGGCGGATACCTGCATTCTCCAGACGCACATCAAGATCGCAGTCTTCACCGGTGCCCGGATCCGTGTATCGTTCGTCAAAACCGTTTACCTTCTCGAAATCGGAACGGAATATCCCGAAATTCGCGCCAAGTATACCTTGTTCCTTGAGACCCAACGGTTTGCCAAAGACATAAGGGAACCGCCAAGTGCGTCTGAGCTGCGACAATGTCTTGCCCAAAGACTCCTTGAAAAGAGAACCCACAATTTTCTTGCGCGCCAAAGCGAAATAATTTGCGGGCAGTGTACTCCAACTTTCAATCATATTGTTCAGATACTTACCCGTCTCGACACGGCGTCCTCCCATCACCACACCCTCGGTAGCGAGTCTTGCATGGTCTGCCACAAAATCCGGATGCGGGATGCAGTCACCGTCGATGAAGACAAGATAATCGCCTGACGAAATCCTGACGGCACTGTTCAGAGCCTTGTTCTTGCGCCAGCCTTCATCGGAATGCCACGAATGGAGTATCCTGATTTCAGGATGGGAATTTATATATCCCCTTATCTTGGTCACATTATCCTGAGAAGAGCCGTCATCGGCTATTATGACTTCGAAATCATGATAAGTCTGCATACGCATCGCATCAAGAATAAGACGAAGCCATTTGAAATTGTTATATACAGCTACTATTACCGAAATCTTCATATCATCAGCGTCTTTTTTGAGCAAGTCCAAGAACAAGTTTCACAAGATGCTCAAAATGGCGTAATGTGAGAGGATAATTCATGAAGCGACGCTTATAGAAATTCCTCAAAACTGAATCTTTTTCGAGAATCTTCAGAAAGCGGAAACATTGTCTTTCCTCCTCATATTTAATCTGCGAGGGAGTAAGGTGTATGTTGTCCACGGCACGTGGAAGAATATGCTTCCATTTTTTTTCATATATCTTCAATGTCTGATCAAGCCAGACACGGTCGAAATTTCCAGCCGAATCATGATAGACATCGACACAGAAACAGACATAATTCCTATATTTCAACGACAGATTAAGTGAAAAATCCACATCATAGCAGTGGAAACCTGGAAGCGACTCCTCATCAAACGGATTCTCAGCCCACACCTCCTTTCGCACGAACATCGCAAGTCCGTCGATTGTCACAACCTCGACAAACGGAGTGTTTGCATCATAGTTCGCACGCGCCACTTCTCCACACTGCAATACATTGACATACATCCATTTCAGACCCATGCCCCATCCTCCGGGCATATTGAACATCAGTTTTGATCCGGCAAATCCGACAGTGCCGCAATCCGGCTCGTCAAGTTTACGGCGGATGTCCTCAAACCAGTTTCTCGTAATGAACCCCGCATCCTCATGCATGAAAAGAAGGTAAGGAAAACGGGCACGCGAGCCACCTTCATTATATACATTTGCCAGCGAACGCGGATTCTTTACATTCTCAATAGCGATTATCTCATAGGGAATATCTCCGATGGTTTCGGCGACATTCCTTCTGAACCGCTCCAGTCTTTCCGGATAAACCGTGCTTACGATAATTGATAACATATGATATTATAATCAGTATTTATTGGGGAACTCATTCTCTAAGCCGGGACATATCGTCAGGGCTTCGCGATTGACGAGAGGTATTTGTCGACCACAAGCAGACTTATGATCTTCTCTCTCTTTCTGTCGTTGAACTGCAATGCCCATTTTCGAGACTCCTCGGAAATCATGCGCGCCTCATCGGGATGCCCGATATAATACCGCATAACATCGCCCACGTCTGAAAAGTCGGGGGCTATCTCGATATAATGCCTGCCAGCCACAAGTTGCGAATGCATCAGCCACCCCTCGACAGTGGGTTTGGGCATAACAGGCACACAACCCGAAGCCATTATCCACTGAAGCGACGACGCCATGTCGTATCCCTCAAGGGCAAGAATGAATTTATATTTGAAATGTTCAGGTATCGACACAAACTCGGATTGCCATCGTGAAGGATGATTGCGATTGGTGTCGCCCAGATCAAACATTCCGTTGTCTGCCCATTGCTCAAAAAACTTCACTCTCGCCGGCTTATTGAAAATGTCTCCTCTAAAAAAAAGTTTCGGAATCTTCTTATCGAAGGGGATATTGTCATGAGGATTGAGCCAGTGGCGTATCGAGTCGAGATTTAGAATCACTGCATTTTCCTCATTCTTTCCATTGAGTCTACGTGCCTTGATCAGTGTCGGCACCACCGGATTCTCCCATACATCCCCATCTTTGAACGCAAGGAGAGCATTTCCAGGGAAGTAACGCAAAGATCGCTGGGCATCAACCGCATATCGGCTCTGAAAATTACCCATCCTCACATCTTTAAGCGCGACACCCGCTTCCTCCGGTATCGTGCAAGGCTTTTCAAGACGGCAATAAATGTCGCGGCGCCATCTGAGATAGTCTGCATCAGCACGCTTCTCCCAGTTACGCAACACCCTTCTGCGACTGGCATTGAGCCAGAAACGGGGCACAAGATTATGAAGCGCCCCCCTGATATAGAAGAAAAGCGCCATCTTTTTACCCGGCAGAACGTATTTCTCAATGAGATTCATATTACAAAATTAACGTAAAATTTAGAAATTCGGAAGTTTATGAGTAATTTTGCAATATGCAAAATGTATTTACGTCAATATTAGTTCTGATGTTCCTTGCGGGATGCGGTGCGAAAAGAGCAGATTCCGCCGATGGATCCGGCAACTATGCGGACTCCTCGGCTATGGTTGCCGAAGCACCCGACGCAGTGGCATTCGATGCCGACAGCGCATACGCATACCTCGGCAGACAGGTGGAATTCGGACCGCGCGTTCCGAACACCGAGGCTCACGCCAAAGCCGGTGACTGGATGGCAGCCGAACTCCGGCGTCATGGAGCCGAGGTCATCGAGCAGAAGATGGATCTTGAAGCATTCGACGGAACCATTCTTCATGCACGCAATATCTTCGGGCAATACAACCCCGGAGAGGAAGACCGGACTCTTCTTCTTGCCCACTATGACTGCAGACCCTGGGCTGATGAAGACCCAGATCCCGACAAACGGAAACAGCCCGTCGACGGAGCCAACGATGGAGCCAGCGGAGTCGCCGTGCTGCTTGAGATCGCCCGGCAGATCTCCGCCGCCAATCCGAAAAAAGGGATAGACATTCTTTTCGTAGATGCCGAAGACTGGGGCACAGAGGGAGACGATGATTCCTGGGCGATGGGCACAAGATATTTCGTGCATAATCCGGTCAAGCCGGGATATCAGCCGGCACGCGTGATTGTAGCCGACATGGTCGGGGGCGCGGGCGCACTCTTCCCGATAGAATATTTCTCGCAGCAGTCAGCGCCGGATCTTGTAACCGAACTCTGGAACGCGGCATCCGCCAGCGGATACGGCAGCCTGTTCCCACGCCAGATGGGAGGAGCTGTCACCGATGACCATGTGGAGTTCATAAAACAGGGTATTCCGGCAGTCGACATCATCGAATATCATCCACGCACAGGCTTCAATCCCCACTGGCACACGACAAAAGACAATCTCGAAAATATCGATAAAAACACACTGCGCGCCGTAGGTACGACCCTTGTGCGGTATCTTGAACTGTAAAACCGGAAGTCTTTTTACGTTCATGATTTTACCAGTTATTAAACAAAAAAACAGACATATGAATTTCATTGAAGAATTGACATGGCGCGGCATGATACACACCATGATGCCGGGCACAGACGAACAACTGAACAAAGAGATGACCACCGCATATCTCGGTATTGACCCGACGGCAGACTCACTCCATATCGGTCACCTCTGCGGAGTCATGATGCTTCGTCATTTCCAGCGTTGCGGACACAAACCCCTTGCGCTCGTAGGCGGCGCGACGGGTATGATTGGCGACCCTTCAGGGAAATCAGCCGAGCGAAATCTTCTTGATGAAAAGACATTGCGTCACAATCAGGAGGCAATAAAGAAGCAACTCGCAAAATTCCTTGACTTCGACTCAGATGTTCCCAACCGCGCAGAACTGGTCAACAACTATGACTGGACTAAAGATGTGACATTCCTTGATTTCGCACGCGAAATCGGCAAGCACATCACCGTCAACTACATGATGGCAAAAGACAGCGTTCAGAAACGCCTCAACGGCGAGGCCCGCGACGGTCTGAGCTTCACTGAATTCACATATCAGCTTCTTCAGGGCTTTGATTTCCTTCACCTCTATCAGGAAAAGAACTGCAAGCTCCAGCTCGGCGGCTCGGACCAATGGGGCAACATCACCACAGGCTCGGAACTTATCCGCCGCAAGACCGGCGGTGAGGCATTCGCCCTGACCTGTCCGCTGATCACCAAGGCTGACGGAGGCAAATTCGGCAAGACAGAAAGCGGAAACGTATGGCTTGACGCACGCTATACATCCCCCTACAAATTCTATCAGTTCTGGCTCAACGTTTCAGATGCCGATGCCGAGAAATATCTGAAGATATTCACATTCCTTTCCAAAGAAGAAATCGAACAACTTGTCCGCGAACATGAGGAGAATCCCGGCGCACGTCCCTTGCAGAAACGTCTTGCAAAGGAAGTCACCACAATGGTTCATAGCGAAAAAGACTACGAAGCCGCTGTCGAGGCATCCCAGATTCTTTTCAGCAACAATGCCGGAGAGGCACTGAAGGCTCTTGACGAGCAGACACTTCTCGACATTTTCGACGGTGTTCCCCGATTCGCTATCTCCAGGGCGGAGCTTGAGGAGGGAATCCCCGTGCTTGACCTCCTTGCGGTGAAGACACAGGTGTTCCCGTCAAAGGGAGAAGCCCGCAAGATGGTGCAAGGCGGCGGCGTAAGCCTCAACAAAGAGAAAATAACCGACCCTGCGGCAACTGTAGACGCATCGGCTCTTCTCGGGGGAAAATATCTCCATATCCAGAAAGGGAAGAAAAACCATTTCCTTTTGATCGCCGAATAACGCACTGTTCCGAATCACCGCTGACCATCAACACATCTACAATCAATTATGGACAAAGCTCCTCTTGTTTCCATTATAATACCTAATTTCAACCACTCCCGGTTCCTCAGGGAGCGGTTGGAATCAGTATTTAACCAGACATTCGAAGATTTTGAAGTCATTCTCCTTGATGATGCTTCCACCGACAATTCAGTGGAAATTCTTGAAGAATATGCCAAAGACCCCCGTGTGTCGCATCTGGTTGTAAACAAAGAGAACAGCGGAAGTCCGTTCCGCCAATGGCAACGGGGAATCGAATTGTCACAGGGTAAATATATATGGATTGCCGAAAGCGATGACAGTTGCGAACCCGACTTTCTGCTGACCTGCGTTGCAATGATGAAGAACAATCCGAAGGCGGTGATCGCTTTCGGCGGCTCAATCACCATTGACGAAAACAGTTCGAAGATAGAGATTGACAACGACCGGTGGTATGACAAGCGGTTCAAAAAACGTCAGGGTGAATGCCGCGTATTCGACGGCATTCGATACATCACTCACAATCTCATATGGATCAACTACATCTATAACGCCAGCGGCACTCTCTTCAGGCGCGACGCATATGGAGACGGCTCGGAATTCGAGAGCTGCATGAAGATGCGCAATGCCGGCGACTGGCTTTTCTGGTCAATCATGGCAACCAAAGGTGATGTAATCGAGATTTACCGCAAACTCAACCACTTCCGTTTCCACTCTGGAAGCACAACACGCGAGGGTGTAAACAAAGGGAAATCCAACGGGAATCTCTTCGATGAGGATTTCATCGTTCTCAGACATATCTTCGAGAACACCAGAATCCCGACTTTAAGGAAGATGATACGTCTGGGAGCACTGATGAAAAAAATACAACGCGCCCAGATGAGCGAGGAAGACCGCAAAGCGGCATATCTCAAAGGGAAGGAATTGCTGAAATACAATAAGAAAGACTACCTAACAGAACGGATATCAAAGACGCTGTCAAATTTCATTCCCGGAATCAGCACAATCCGCAACGACCGGCTTTAGAGCGCGGCTCTCGAAGTCATGGCTCATAAGAGCCGGCTGATAATTGCAACAGATAAAACCTCGTGGCGAAGATTTACCGTTATCTTCGCCACGAGGTTTTATTCCACCGCATATTATTGTAAGAAACTGTTTATTTAAACAGTTCCTAAAAGCTCTTAACCATCACCACTGCAAACATATCACTGCCATATGAGAATCAGAAAACGTATCGAACTGGAAAACATAAAAGTTTTCAGGAGCGAGACAACGACAGAAAACCCCGATGGAAGCGGAGGAAACGGTAATAATACGCAGTCTGTTCCGGACTGCGGCATCAAGTTCCGTCTACGGGGAGAGACACTGGATGGATTCGGTCCGCGACAACCCGCCGAAATCACCGATGAAAACGGTGAAAAGCATCCACTTATGGGAGGATGGAATGAAACGGAAATAGCGTTTAACGTCAGCGACAGCGACATTCCGAGAGTCTTGGCATGGTTTGACGACAACTATCATGGAGTCACAGAACCGGAAAGCGCATTGCTCAGGAAAAACAGGTCGACAGCTGTTCACGAAGCACTCAAAAGATACCGTAAAGCCTCGGACTCATCGAATCTTTTCACATCTCCTTTCCGTATCGCGTGGAGATACAGATATTCCGACAACACCTGTTCCGGGTTTCACGACTGCGGTGTTCTTTCATGTTTCCGCACTGCACCGCTCCTTCCGGTGATGTCACATCAACTTTCAGGCAAGTATCTTCACACCCGGGTACAGGTGCGCAACGTATCGGCAAGACTGATGTACCGTCTGGACGCAACGCCCTCGTTCACAGCACTCCGCAACAGAATAACGGCAATCGACATATATGCCACAAAACAAGCCGGAATGTATCCTGAGGATGGGGAAGTCGCTGGAATAAGGAGCATGACCGTAGACGGCACCCCGCGCCGATGCTGGTATTATGACAGATATACCGAAGAAGATATCAACACGCAGGTGATGTCAGACAGCGACTTCAGGCTTATAGGTTCTGTACCGGCAGATGAAATCACCGGATCCGACAATTACGTGACATTACGGATGAGCGCAGGCACCCTCGCGGACTTCAGCAAGCTTCCTAAGCCTGAAGACAACCTCCCCTCTCCGGCAGGCAAAACCATACACCTGCGCACCGAGCCTCTGCATCTCGATTATCCCGAAGATGAAAAAAGCGTCAGGAGCCTGACGCTAAGAGGTGTTTTCAGACGAGACAAGGTCAAGATGCGGCTGTATGCATCTCAGCATCGTGAGACACGTCATCTGATAGCATCAGCTACAGGACCTTATATTCGCGGATTATTCGGAGCCAGATGGCGATGGTTTGAGGTCGAGATCGAATGTCCGATGCGCGAGGGCGATTTCTTCGAGGCTATAACCTTCGAATTCACCAATCCGACTCACTGACACTTCCAAGGAATCTGACTTCAATCCTTTTTCTTGAAATAGTCGTTATACATCTTGATTCCGAAAATTATCGCAGATGACGTTCCGGTGATAAGATTCGTTATCCACAAAGGCACATTACCGAGCATGAAACCCTGGATCATGAAAAATACCGATCCCAGAAACATCAAAAGGAAAGTAGGCAACGCGATACCGTCGGTATCACGCGTGCGGATGGTGTAAATCGCCTGAGGGAAATAGCCGAACACCATGCATATGGCGGCGGCATAACCTATGATATCAATCAGCATAATAAAACGTTTATAATTAATAAAAATCCGGAGAGAAAAAAGTTTGACAAAATTGTAATTTCGTATATTTTAGACAACGCACTACCCTCAATGACGCCTTAACCGAGAAGTTCGAGCCTGGTGCGTGGGAAAGCGTCGATAAAAGAGCCTGGTGTCGCGTTAAGAATCTCCACACCTTCCGAATCTGCGAAATCCTTAACGGCGAAATAACTTCGGAACGCAATCGAGAAACTCTCGTATATCTGATGAATTCTTATATCTTTATACAGGCTTTCCACCCTCTCCCTCTCCTTTTCGTTGTCTTCATAGAAATGCGGCTGAACAGTGACCACACGGTTGTTGTCGGTGACCCACAGAGACTTGCTCCAGCTATGGTCCGCCCCGGTAAGCACAATCCTTGAATACCCCTCGCGTATCGCCGTCATCAGCGAAGGCACAAGTACATTTCTTGGGCGGGGCATGGCAAGCCCCGCCCGGAACAACCTCCTCACAAGCCACCCCCATCCGGAAGCGGGAGTCAGATTGAAATATCTCACCTTTATATTTGAAGGAAGGGTCTTGAGCGCCAGGCAACTCCTGTATTTCACCGGCACATAAAGAGACATCCGCCAGTCTGCTTTTGACAGCGCGGACCACATCTCCGCCACATTCCCCGGCGCGTCAGGCTGGAAAAAGACACCATCGGCGAGGAGATGCATTTCCGGTCTGAGACTAAAGAAATCGGCAGACAAAGGAGCAAAATTAACAGAAAGAAGATCATATTTCTCCAACACATCGCCATGACTGTCGATCGCCTCCCTAAGCGAAGGTCCGTTCCCCATAATAATCAGCGTGGAGTCTTTGCGGCTTGCCGACGGCGAAAGTCGCCGCGACATAAGCGCGACCTTAAAAATCGATGCCAAAGAATCGCCCGTTGTCTGAAATATATTCTTTATCTTGTCTGCAGTTTTCATAAATGATTGCAAAATTGCAAAATAATTGTTATTCCTGCAAGAACAAGGGTGCTATAGATTGTTAAAATACAGAACTCCGCCGGTAAAACACAGAACGTATCCGGCAAAAACGGAACCTCCCGGAAAACAATTTTCCATAGAGGCGCTAAATATTACGGAAATTTTTCCTTAATATTATTTTTTTTGAAAAAAAATGATTAATTTTGCATCGTGGTAAAAAGAGCATTACAAGGTAAAAAACTTATATAAAACCCAAATAAATATTATTTAATTTATGGCAACATTGGATTTGTCCCAGTATGGGATCAAAGATGTGAAGAACATCATTCACAATCCCTCTTATGAAGAGCTTTACAAGGATGAGACCAACCCCAACCTCGAGGGTTATGAAAAAGGTATCACAACCGACCTCGGAGCAGTAGACGTATTCACAGGCGTTTACACAGGTCGTTCTCCCAAAGACAAATATCTCGTAAAAGACGAGGTTACAGAAAACACCGTATGGTGGACCTCCGAAGAATATAAGAATGACAACAAGCCGATCACCACAAAAGTATGGGACGAGCTTCGCGAAAAGGCAGTTAAAGAGCTCAGCGACAAGACTCTTTACGTTGTAGACCTGTTCTGCGGCGCCAACGAGGCTACACGTCTTAAAGTACGTTTCATCATGGAGGTTGCATGGCAGGCTCACTTCGTGACCAACATGTTCATCCGTCCTACAAAAGAGGAACTCGAAGACTTCACTCCCGACTTCGTTGTCTTCAACGCATCAAAGGCTAAATGCGAGAACTACGAAGAGCTCGGTCTCCACTCAGAGACAGTAGTGGCATTCAACATCAAAGAGCGCGAGCAGGTAATCATCAACACCTGGTATGGCGGCGAGATGAAGAAAGGTATGTTCTCCATGATGAACTACTTCAATCCTCTCCGTGGCATCGCTTCAATGCACTGCTCAGCCAACACCAACATGGAAGAGACTTCAACAGCCATCTTCTTCGGTCTTTCCGGAACAGGCAAGACTACCCTCTCCACTGACCCGAAACGTAAACTCATCGGTGACGACGAGCACGGCTGGGATAACGACGGTGTCTTCAACTACGAGGGTGGCTGCTACGCTAAGGTCATCAACCTTTCCAAGGAAAACGAACCCGACATCTACGGCGCCATCAAGCGCGACGCTCTTCTTGAGAACGTTACAGTAGAGGCTGACGGCAAATGTGATTTCGCTGACAAGAGCGTGACAGAGAACACCCGCGTTTCTTATCCTATCTACCACATCGAGAACATCGTAAAGCCCGTGTCCAAAGGTCCGGCAGCAAAACAGGTGATCTTCCTCAGCGCAGACGCGTTTGGAGTTCTTCCTCCTGTTGCCCTCCTCAACAACGAGCAGGCTAAATATTACTTCCTCAGCGGCTTCACCGCTAAACTCGCCGGAACAGAGCGTGGCATCACAGAGCCTACTCCCACATTCTCGGCTTGCTTCGGTCAGGCATTCCTTTCTCTGCACCCCACAAAATATGCAGAGGAACTTGAGAAGAAAATGAGCCTCAACGGCGCTAAAGCATACCTCGTGAACACAGGTTGGAACGGTACTGGCAAACGTATCTCAATTCCTGACACACGCGGTATCATCGACGACATCCTCAACGGTGACATCGAGAAGGCTCCCACAAAGGTTCTTCCCTACTTCGATTTCGTTATTCCTACCGAACTTCCCGGCGTAAACACCGGCATCCTCGATCCCCGCGACACCTATGCAGATGCCAAAGAATGGGATGACAAGGCTAAGAAACTCGCCGAGATGTTCATCAACAACTTCAAGAAATTCGAGACCAACGAAGCCGGCAAGGCTCTCGTTGCGGCAGGTCCCCACATCTGATCCGGTCTCAAACTATAGAAATAAATGCCATGCAGTTTTGCGTGGCATTTATTTTTATACCCCCTACATTCGAACCTGACATGACAAAATGCCGTTTTAGTTTGAAAAGATAATCATTTTCATCGGATTGGACAACAGAGAAAAAGGACACCGGGGTTCCCTCCCGATGTCCAACCACTAAATCCACGTCAAAAATGAAACATAGTCATTTCTGGTCGCCTATACAACACTATAACAAGCGAAAGTGCCAAAGTGCCAAAGTGCCAAAGTGCCAAAGTGTCAAAAATGCCACGGGGGATTATCAGCTTCAATCAACATCAAAGGCGACCTTGCCGAGCTTGTTGATGGCTTTCTGCTTGCGCTGGTCAATGACGTGCAGATACTCTTCGGTCATCTTGATGCTCGCATGACCAAGCAGCGAAGACACCGTCTTTATATCCGCCCCGGCATTGAGCAGATTGACTGCGAAACTATGGCGGGCTATGTGACCGATGAGACTTGGTGAAATTCCCTCGAAAAACCATCTACACGTGAATGAAAGTTAAATCCAAAGACTCTCTGATTTCCAATACTTACTTATAAAAATGGTCAGCGGCTTCGCGAAGGAAGCGGCTGACCATTTTTATTCGGTTATGTATTTATTCTGCAGTTCCTGCAGCTGCCTTACTTCGTGACGGGGGTCAGATAGTAGGTATAGCTGTAATCCTTGGGAGTAAGGATGTAGGGGGCGTGAGGAGCGGCACCCCAGCTGTTGTCACCGCCGAGACCGCGCTGTGCGAGGTCCACGTTGAGGTAGACGTTCCAGGCATCGGGCCAGACATCGTTCTGGTGCATGTTGTGCTTGTCCATGCCGGGGTCGAGCGCCTCGGGTGTCACGTCAAGCGCGCTGACATTCAGCAACCCTTCGCCCACAACGCGGATACCGAAACCGTCCTTGTCGGTAAGCTCCGCCCAGCGCACGTCGGTCTTGTTGCCCGATTCCTGCGGACGGATATAGGGATAATACTGGTCTGCGACCTTGCCGCTGTAGACACCTACAAACGAGGAATGCTTGCGGTCCGAGTAATTCTCCCACGGTCCGCGACCATACCAGGTGAAGTTGTCATACTCCTTGGGCATCGCTATCGAAGTGCCGAAACGCATCAGTTCGGGGATACGTGCGTCCGCGTGAGTGACAAGAGACTCTGTCACACCAAGCGTTCCGTCTCCATAGACTGTATAGACAGTCTTTAGACCGCAGTTTACATCCGGCATGTCTCGCATCGACACCACCTTGACCACATCACCCTCTTTGACAAGAGTGGCGGAGGTGACTCTTGAATTGTCGAATGCCACACGCCATGCGTTCAGACGCTTGTGGGCGTTGTTACCCCAGTCATTGTCGGTGGGTGCGCGCCAGAACGAAGGAGCGATGCCTTGCGACAGAAGCTTGCGTCCGTCAGCCGCATATGATCTGATCCATCCCTCCTTGTTGAAGAATATCTCCACATTCCCCGCCTTTACCGTCCAGCCGTTCGATGTCTCGTCAACCGTCGGAGCAGCCGCAGCCACAGCGGGTCTGTATGTCTTGTGACCGGAAAGCTCCACCTCCTCGCGAGCCTGCTCATGACCAGCCGGTATTATGTCGTCGCCGGTGCGCACATTGGCGAAGATATTGAAATAATACTCCGCGCCGTCTCCGAGATCCACACCGTCAAGAGGCATCTTCACCACAGCCGTCTTCCCCGGCAGGGCGTTCACCTTTGCGAACGTACCGTTTTTCACGATCTTGCCGTCACGGAGAATCTGCCAGTTGAAATCATAGTCAGAAAGATCCTTGTGTATGAAATTGTTCTCTATTGTTATGGTTCCTTTCTTCACATCGGGAGCGAAGCGTATGTCCTGATATACTTTCTTCACCTCATAGAGACCGGGATGCGCGGTACGGTCGGGATTGACAACACCGTTTATACAGAAATTGCCATCGTTCTTATAGCTGCGTGCGCCGTAGTCGCCGCCGTAGGTCCAGTAACTGCGACCGTCCTCGTCCTGACGCAGGAAGCCCTGGTCTACCCAGTCCCAGATAAAGCCACCCTGCATGTGGGGGCTGCTGCGGATTATGTCGAAATACTCCTGGAAATTGCCGGAAGAGTTACCCATTGCATGGGCATACTCGCACATGATGTAGGGACGTGTCACATTCTTGCGTGCCGCATATTCCTTCATATATCGTATCGACGGATACATCGGGCAGACTATATCCGTGTTCCAGGTCTCGTCAGCCTGTTCGAACTGCACGGGACGTGTCTTGTCGCGCTCCTTGATCCATCTGTAGGCTATCTGGAAGTTTTCTCCATTGCCTGCCTCGTTGCCGAGACTCCAGGTTATGACAGAAGGATGGTTCTTGTCGCGCTCCACGAGAGCCATCTCGCGGTCGAGCATACAGTCGCGCCATGCGGGATGATATGCGGGATGGTTGGTGGTGTCAGGATAATTGTGCACCACACCCATGCCGTGAATCTCGATATTCGCCTCGTCAACCACATAGAGACCGTATTCGTCGCAGAGGTCATACATCATGGGAGACTGCGGATAGTGGCAGGTGCGGATGGCATTGACGTTGTTGCGCTTCATCATGCGTATATCCTTCATCATTGTCTCGCGGTCCACAGTATGTCCGTGTATCGGATGATGCTCATGCAGATTCACGCCATGAACCTCTATCGGCCTGCCGTTTACCATGAGCTGGGCGTTCTTTATCTCTACGCTGCGGAAGCCGACTCTTGCCGATGTTGACTCAATTGTCTTTCCGGATTTGTCGGCGAGTGTGATTACAAGTGTGTAGAGATTGGGAATCTCCGCGCTCCATTTGGCAACATTTCTGACAGAGCCCTTGAAATTCACTGTTTTTTCTCCATTGGAGACGATGTCGCTTTTTGCAGTGGCGGACCAGACTTTCTTGCCAGCCGCGTCAAACAACTCGGCATTGACATTCACAGGCGCGTTTCCGGAAGCATAGTTCAGGAGATCCACGTCAAGGTCGAGCGTACCGTTTTTATAGCCGCTGTCAAGACCGGCGCGGGCAAAGAAGTCACCGATGCGCTGGTCCGCGGTGGAATAAAGATACACATCACGCTCAAGACCGGAAAGACGCCAGAAATCCTGGTCCTCGAGATAGGTTCCGTCGGTCCAGCGATATACCTCGCATGCTATGTCGTTCTTCCCCTGATGTATATATGGAGTAATGTCGAATTCTGCAGGATTCTTGGTGCTCTGCACATATCCCACTTTCTTTCCGTTGACCCATACATACATTCCTGATGTGGAACCGCCGAAATGAAGGAATACCTTGCGTCCGTCCCATGATGCGGGGATATCGAATGTACGCTTGTAGCTGCCTACGGGGTTGTCGTCATGGGTGGTGAAAGGGGGATTGCGGTTAAGAAATCCGAAACCTACATTCACATAGATCGGCGTTCCGTATCCCTGCATCTCCCAGTTGCCAGGCACGTTGATGTCACCCCAGGATGAAACGTCATAACCGGTAAGATAAAAATCTTTCGGTCTCTCCGACGGTTTTGCCGAATAATTGAATTTCCACTTGCCATTAAGGCTCTCATACCAGGTTGAAGCCTTGAAATCCCCTTTGAGAGCTTCCGCCGCCGTAGGATAGGGATAGGCTGTAGCACGGTGAGGGAGACGTCCTTCCGCAAACTTCGCGGGGTTCTCCCAGTCTTCGGCAGCCGACACGGTGAGCATCGTTGCCGCAAATGCAATTACGCTGATTTTTTTTAACATTTGGTGTTAGATTATAAGCCGATAAGTAATGCTGCAAATATACGAAGATTAATCAACCTGTGCAAACCCTCATATATGCGCGTTTCGTGTTTTGCAAACTTTACCATATGTTTTTGAACAGTTAGACCCCATCCCGGCAAACGGGACGGGGTCTTGTCAGATTCGGATTTCCCTGACTTTTGACGCCGCGTTCATGACGACTCTCTTCACGAGACTTCGGGGTATCCGGAGTTTTTCGGGATCATCGCCTGCAGGTCGGGGCACATAACCCGCAAGCTCGACATACGCCCCGGCATCGGTGGAACCGGTAAATTCCAGTTTCCTGCGCCCTCTCCCTTCCACGACAGCCACCATCGGTGATTTCCTTATCCTCTTGCGGTCACACCCCGGATTGAAACGCAGGGAATATACCGGTGAATCCGAAGAAACAGCCACAGACACGGAGCGTTTCCAATCGCTCATACGGAACACCGCGAGACGAAGAAAATCCTCAGGAAGCTCCATCTCTCCCGTGCCCGGTGACACCCATTCGAAATCTCCCTCCATCTCCAGCCACTCGTCAATATCTCCGCGTTCGGCTTCGGCTATGGTTCTCTCAGCCACATCGGGCAACACCTCTGCGACAAGATCCGTGAGAGATGTCGCGGGGTATCCGAATTCCGTTTTATCAACTATCATTTCTTCGTTTTCATCGAGATATTTCAACACTCCCGACACCATCTCGCTTATCTTGACTTCCATATTATTCCATAAATAAAAAAACTGTTTAAAACTGTCTTGTCTCTATTTCCTCCTTGCCGGCGAGCCTTCTGTCTTGAGAAGCATTATCTTGCGGTGACGGAACCAGTGACTGTTCTCTATCAGGTGTATCACAGCCGGGTTGTCGGTGGTGAATGTCGCGGGCGACACTCCGTAGCCGGTGACGGTTCCACCGGTAAAATGCACTCTTACCGAAGTGCGTCCTACCGGGATGATGGCATTCCATTCCATCATCCCGTTTACTCCATACGTCTTTTTCATGTTACCTTATATGTTTGTTCATGACTCGCGGTTTCAGCTGACCTCAATCTCGCCGGAATAAGGTTGCCATGCGATTTTTTCGGATCCATCGTCACCCATTGTCTTCACCGCCTGCCATATCTGCCCGATACGCGCGGAGGGTGACATTCCCGGACAGTCGGAAGTGAGATAGAATATATCTCCCGAAACTGCGTCTGACGGTGCTTCCTCTCCGTTCCACATGCGGAAGGCGAACGAGCCGTCCGTGGGTTTGTCGCAGTCTCCGTCAATCCAGATATGACAGCTTCCTTTCAGCGCGAGGGCATCCCAGATAAGAATGCCGTTGCGAGTCGCTTCCTCCCCGTCGACACGATCACTGAAACTGTGTTCTGATGAATAGACATAATGCACCAGGCGATTTTCTCCGATCAATGCGCCGGAATTGCTCCATCCGAGACGGTCGAGCGTGGGTTCACGCTTGATCTCAATGTCTCCGAACACGGTGTGGAAGTTGGTCACAGTCCAGCCGACACTGTTGACCTTGGTCGAAATCTGTATCTCAGGATGTTTCGAGAAGTCGATGCACTGTATCTGCTCCAACAGATTCTTTCCTGCAAGCAGGAGAGCCGTCTTGGGAACATCCTCTCCGGTGAAAAACATCTTCGCCAACGCTATGACATCCTCTACGGTCCATTTCCCCTTGTGCATAAGCTCACGTTTGAACTGCCAGCGCAGACCTTCGGTGCAATATACATACTGCAATCCCATTCTGGGCACATTCATCTTGAATTTGCCGGCGCGCCCCGCCCAGAGAGTGCGGTTGCCGCGCACCTTGAAGTTGGCTATCGCCTGCTCCGCGATTATAGCCTTGGAGAAGGGAATCCGTTTGCGCTGCGATTCGAAATAGTCGGAAACAACCTGGTTCATACCCCTTTTCTGAAGATATATCTTCGTGGGCTGAGGCACAATCAGATCGGGGTCAACCTCCTTCTGCGTCTCGTAAAGCGAGTTTGCAAGAATCACCACCTTCGTACCAGCCGGTATTCGCGGCACACTCGAAAATTCGTCTTCTTTCTGCGATTTGCGACCATTTACCGCACGTACCACAGGATTGTTGGTCGTCGGATCCACCGCCACAACAAAAAGCATGAGTTCTTTGCCTGGAGTGCGAGAGTCGCCGTCGGGCGTATAGCCGTCGACCCCTTTCACAAGAAGAGTCGAGTAAGGACGCGGAAGATTCTGGTCCTGTGCGAGAAGAGGGAGTGTCACCTGCATCTTGTTCTGCTCTTCCACATCTTCCGCCACAGTTATCAGGCTGCGCGACTCATCGATCATGTAATGCTCCACTTCCGGGCTGTTTACCTTGACCCGCTTTGCGCGAAGCATCAAATTCATCAGCGGAGTGTCATCTGAGTTGAACTGAAAAAGTTCGTCATCGATGTCTGTCTCCACAAAAGATCCGGCGGCAACACCACCTGTCACTTCCGCCGCCGAGGAGACGGTTGCAGGGGCACCCGGCACCTGAGTCTGAAGATTAGCCGTTCCGGCTGTCACATTGAGATTTTCTGCATTCATTTTCTTTAAAATTTGTAAGTTAGTGATTATTTTATGTCAAATTATCTGACATTCGGTCTCACCCCGCGCTACGGGCAAGATCGAATATTGAAGATACTTTCTTCCGACCGCTTCCGATATTTCCGCGACCCGAGAGGTGCGGCAGACCGTCGGAATCTTCGGGCTTCATGAACTCCTCGGCAATCCGGGTGTTGCGTCCCTGCAGCTCACCCTCGGCGAAAGCATTTGCGACGGCTGCGTCAAAGCCTAAACCTTTGATAACAGTCTCAAGCAAATCCACAGTCAAAGCTCCATCGCGCCAAGCCTCTCCCGTCTTCTGCATGAACGCCAACGCCTCCTCAAGCCGTTCCGGATCCACGCCTCCACCCTTGGCAAAAGACTCTGCCGCCATCTGAAACTCAACCGTAATTCCGCAACTACGATCCTCTTGTGCCTCTCCTTCTGTCTCAACTTGTTCGGTTTCATCGGCATTTTCAGCAGTATCCTCCTCTTTCTCCACGACCGGTTCAAGCATCTCTCTGCCGAGCGGTGTCTCTTCCAAAACGGCAACGTTCCCTTTCTCGCGGCTCTCATCCTGCCGCTCATCTTTTCTTTTAAGTATTTTCAGCATAATCGGTTGGTTTAAAACTTTCCTTTTTCGATGATGCAAAATTATACGTAAAATTCATGTGCCAAGTTTTATTTGTTGACAATGTTAATAAATATACTTGCATATTATTAACAATGCTATTATATTTGCGGTGTAATTCAGAATTTATCACTATAAACTTAAAAGACACATGAAAAAGAAAGGATCTGTTGTGGAATTCAACGACCAGAGAGACAAAGAGTTGTTACAGGCGTTCAAATCACAGTTGCATCTGTTGGGCACAGTGCCGCTGCAGGAGGTTTTCACTCGCGCCGCGATGATGCCCGCCTCAAGATTCTGGGTCAGCGAAAGGCGTGCGATGATTGTGATATCATCAATGCTCAAAGGAAACCGGATAGAATCGATGAATACTAAGAAAAGGGAGATGTATCATGAAATATGCCGCCGCGTAAAACGCATTCTCGAAGAGGAACCGGGCATCACACTGACTGAAGCCACATTCCGCGTCGTCAACTCTCCGGCACCCGAATTTTACCTGACACCGAAATCGGCACGCGCAATGATATATCGGCTGCGTGCCTGACAAGATGTTTTACTTGTCATCTTCACGAATAATCACATCGCGTTTAAGAAACATGACTGACAAGATACTGGAAGAAAACAAAAGAAGACTTGCTCGCATTCACCGGAGATTTGACCCCCTGTCGGGTGAAGGCTCCACCGGTGAACGTTTCGAGACTGTGATGCCGGGAGCCGAAGACAAAAGTCCGATATGGCTGCCCGTTTCGATGAAAGGAATCGGACTGACTCCCGGCAACTATGAGCATATGCGGTCACTCCATGATTTTCCGTATTGGGCGGCGAAATATGTATATATAAAGCGTAAAGGGGGTGGTGACGATGTGCCGTTTGTACTCAACCGCCCTCAACGCAAGTTTGTGGAATGTCTCGAAAAGATGCGTCTCGACGGAAAACCGATAAGACTCATACTTCTTAAGGCGAGACAATGGGGAGGATCCACCTGTTCGCAGTTGTATATGGCATGGCTGCAGCTTATGCACAGCACAAGCCTCAACTCACTCATCATCGCCCATCAGGGCGTCGGATCTGATGAAATCAAGGATATGTTCGACCGCATGATCGAGTCTTATCCTGCAGAGATGCTTGACGCAGAAGAGCGGAAAGACCCCGATAGAAGCGGGAGAAAAAGGAAGAAAATGGAACGAGTGGGAAGGTCGGGGGCGATATACCGCGTGCCGTCACGCAACTGCAAGATAAAGATAGGCACGGCAGAGCGGCCCGACTCATGTCGCGGAGGCGACTATAATCTCGTGCACTGCTCTGAGGTGGGAATATGGAAAAAGACCGACGGCAAATCACCGGAGGATATTCTTCGTTCGGCATGTTCGGGAGTGCTCTATGCCCCGATGACCATGATTGTATACGAATCCACGGCAAACGGCACCGGCAACTTCTTCCATCGTGAATATGAAGCGGCAAAAAGGGGCATATCGCAGTTCGAGGCTCTTTTTATCTCCTGGTTCGATATCGACCTTTATTCGTTGCCATTCAGCGATGAGGCGCAAAGAGAGAGGTTTGCCGCTGCCCTGTATGAAGGGAGGGAGTGCGAGGCGGCGGAATCAGACCGCTGTCAGCCGGGGGCATATCTGTGGTGGCTCTGGCAGCAAGGGGCGACACTCGAGGCTATAAACTGGTATATCGCCGAGAGGTCGAAATATTCCGAACACGGACTCATGGCTGCCGAATATCCGAGCGATGATGTTGAGGCGTTCGTTCATTCGGGGGCACGGGTGTTCGACAAATATAAGGTGGAGGCTTTAAGGAAGGGATGCGGTGTGCCTCCGCATTCCGGAGAAATCGATGACAATGGCTTCTCTCCCCTTGCGTCCGGAGGGTGGAAGATATGGGAAATGCCCGATGAAAGCGGACAAAACATCGACAGCAGATATGTCACCGTGGTCGATGTAGGCGGAAGGTCGGCAAAGGCAGACTGGAGCGTGATAGCGGTGTTCGACAGGATGCCGATGGCTTTTGGCGAGAGACCGGAGATTGTGGCGCAATGGCGCGGACACACAGATTTCGACCTGCTGACAGAGAAAGCGGCGGATGCCTCGCGGTTCTACGGCAACGCATTGCTTGTTATTGAGAGCAACACTCTTGAGACGCATGACCGTGACCGCCACACCGATGGTGACCTGTCATCGTTCATACTCAACAGACTGCGTGACTCCTACCCCAACCTCTATGCAAGGAGTCGCAGCGAGGAGGCGGTGACGCGCGGTGTTCCTGTCAGATATGGCTTTCACACCAACATAGCCACAAAACCCATGATTATAGCCACATTGGTGAAGGTGATACGCGAGGGGATGTATATCGAGCGCGACCCGGCATGTCTTGACGAGTATTTGAGTTATGAACGCCGTCAAAACGGCAGCTACGGAGCGATTGCGGGGTGTCACGACGACCTGCTTATGACACGCGCCATCGGACTGCATATAATCTTCCACGAACTTGACGTTCCTTCTCGTCCGCTTCCCGGCAGCAATATGCTTGCCACCAGAGCGTCCCGCCGTAGCCCGCGCTCCCTTGCCAGCTGGTAGCGCAAGTCGGAAACTTTTAGAGCTTGTTTAAAACAAAACACACCTTCTATATCAAACCGGAGGATAATGCCGTTATAAGGATATGGACGATATATTAAAAGGTAAAAAAGCTGCCCTGATCGATATGGACGGGGTGATCTACGATTCAATGAAATATCATGCAGAGGCATTCCGGCGACTTTTTGAAGAGGAGGGTGTGCCGGGAAATCCTGAAGACGTCTACCTCTATGAGGGTATGCGTGGAGCGGACCTCGTAAACATGATGTATATGCGGGCTTACGGACACGGCATCTCCAAAGAGCGTGCCCTGGAGCTGTATGAGCTTAAAAGCAAATATTTCTATGAGATCGGCAGAAACGAGCCGATGGCAGGGGCTGACCGGATGCTTGACGCACTCAAAAAACGAGATCTGCGCCGCGTGCTCGTAACCGGCTCTGCGCAGGCTAAGCTCCTTGAAGGTGTAAACCGCGATTATCCCGGTATTTTTCTTCCCGGCGACAGAGTGACAGCCCTTGATGTCACAAACGGCAAACCGGATCCCGAGCCTTACCTCAAAGGGCTGGCAATAGCCGGCATACAGCCGCAGGAGGCAATCGTGATAGAGAACGCCCCTCTGGGAGTCCGGGCGGGGAAAGCTGCCGGAATCTTCACCGTTGCCGTGACCACCGGTCCGGTACCGCACGAAGCTTTCGAAAAGGAAGGGGCGGACATAATATTCCCTTCTATGCCGGCTTTCGCCGATTATCTCGAATCCCTCTGACCCCTCCACTACCCTTCTGTCTTCTATAATGATGCTTCCCCTTCGCACCGAAAACCTCCGCGCCGCACTTGCAGCCACGCTCGAAGAGATTCCGCACAGCGGTCTCTTCCTGCTCACCGACAGCAATGTGGCGACACACGTGCTTCCCAAAATCCTGAATGTGCTTACCGATAAAGAGGAAGCACGCATAATCGAAATACCGGCGGGTGAGGATAATAAAAATCTCGACACGCTTACCCGGGTGTGGAGCAGTCTTTCGGAAGGGGGAGCAACCAGAAATTCCTTACTGATAAATCTCGGAGGGGGCGTTGTGACTGACCTTGGCGGATTTGCCGCAGCCTCTTTCAAACGAGGCATCCGATTCGTCAACATACCTACCACCGTCCTTGGCGCCGTGGATGCAGCGGTCGGTGGAAAAACGGGGATAGACTTCAACGGTTTGAAAAACGAAATCGGGGCATTCGCAAACGCCGAGTGCGTGATAATCTCCTCCGAGCCACTCGCCACTCTCCCTCGCGAAGAGATACTTTCGGGCCTCGGAGAGATAGTGAAGACGGCGATGATCTCATCCGGTGAATTGTATCAAAAGGTTCTTGACGACAAGATTCTTTCAGACACGAATCTTCTTCAGGATGCCATGGCGGAATGCGTCAGGTTCAAAGCCCGCGTCACGGAAGAAGATCCTCACGAATCCGGATTACGTAAAATTCTGAATTTCGGGCACACCGCCGGACACGCTTTAGAATCGCTGATGCTTACCCGCCACACCCCCGTCACCCACGGCTGCGCAGTCGCCAACGGAATTTTAGTCGCCCTCATCCTCAGCCACATGCATCTAAGCCTTCAGTCTGACCAAATCTATCTCTACAAAGACCGCATACTTCAGCACTATTTCCCGCCGATTCCGTTCACTTGCAAGGATTACGACAAACTGGCGGAAATCATCAGCCACGACAAAAAGAATTCCGCAAGCTCAGATTGGAAATTTGTCCTGCTCAGCGCCATCGGCACGCCACACCGCGACATCTCCGTCAGCAAAGAGGATCTCTTCACCGCCCTCGACATCTACAAAGACCTGACCGGAATATAAGCGTTGAAGATTTTTTCATATTCTT